>Ga0307931_1001920_pt1 | contig 13525 bp, 12 predicted proteins | sample OrgLakmetageno47_FD_201816 | JGI IMG/M metagenome (GOLD analysis project Ga0307931, IMG submission 201816) | Saline water microbial communities from Organic Lake, Antarctica - #47 | ecosystem: Environmental > Aquatic > Non-marine Saline and Alkaline > Saline | place: Antarctica: Organic Lake... | reverse complement strand
AGCAGCAGTAGTAGTAGTAGTAGTAGTAGCAGCAATATAGACGACGCGCCTTTGCCTTCGAATGGCAACGACGCTGTTATCGACTTAGTGTGCCAACTCGCCCTCATAGCTGCCCTATTTCAGGTTGACCCTCGCGGCTTCTTCTGACGTGTCATTCTTCGTGCATTTTTTTTCCTCCTGCTGCATTCAAATTCACAAATGTTTACTATGTTGGCATTTTGAAAGGACTACCAATCTTCTAATACGAATATCTGTATTGGAATGGTCAATAATTCTTTCGTCGTTTCTCAAAGGCATTTTCATGGCTGGCGTTATTCTCATGGTTCTTCGTTGTGTACATATAGGTGTTTGACGGCGCCTTTGGGGTGGCAGGTGGCGTGCTCCGCGGCTGCGGCCAACTCCGCAAGCTCGCCGTCATTAACGTCGTCACCCTGTGGGGCGTTGGCGTCGGGGGTGGCTTTGTGATGACGTTTCCACTGGGGTTGAAGATTGTGGGCGTGTGGCTTGGGCTCGCGTTGGGCTGCACGGTGGGGAGCTTGATCATGCTGTACGTGATTTGGCATTTGGACTGGCCCGTAGAAGCCACCAGAGCTGCCCGTGCCGTCGAGACGTTGAGTAGCACTGGCCCTGCCGTGCCTTCTTTAGGCCTTCTAATGGAACCCATATCAGTTGACTCATCAGCTGCCGTGGAATGCTTATGAAATGCAACGTCGTGCCCCTGCTAAATTCGTATCCTAGGTTCTATAGCTCGTAGGTCTAGCGGTCTAGGCAGGGCCATGTCTTTGTTGTGAAGCAACCAATCAAGAGACTTCTCTTGCAGTCGCAAGTCTTGAGTCTTGAGTGATTCTGCCCATTCGAAAGTAATCCCGTGTTTATAAATCATAAATGGCTCATTACGTAGTGACAAAGGCCCATTTGAAGATTTTGAAGTCAGTTCACATTTCCTTTCAACTTTATATCATTTTGCCCTGAGGATACACATTTCGACGGCTGATTGCCCGTCATATATGATCGGGCGCAACCACCGCAACCGCCAAGGGCAGCGCGCTGTTGTTTCCGGGCGAATTGCTGCGGCGATGCACGCCTCCACCACCAAAACTGCTTGTGGTGCTGCTGCTGCCGTTGTTGTTGTTGTTTCTGCTTCCAGCCCACGCTTCAGCTACCACAACGGGTACAGCCGCGCTGCCTACTTTGCTTTTGCCGGTGCTACCCTTGCCGCCACTTCCATGATGGTAGTTGCCTTCGTCGTCGTCGTCGATGATTTCAGCGGTCAAAAGCATCTCGGTGCCACCATCACCATCGTTGCACCTTCTGCTGCTGTGGCCACCTCTTCCGTTGTCTTCGCCTTCATCTCCTATTGGCGCAGCCAAAGCCCCCACGTACCCGTCTTCCACACGCCAATCCGGGGGCAACCCACTCCAGCGCGCGAGCATGCACCACACGGCCCGCGGCCCACTTTTCACGGTTGGAGGCGGCATGCATTTCTGCGCCTGGACGAACAATACAGCGCCACTCAGTCCCAGCAGGAGCGCGTGAGGAGGCCACCACGAGTGCCACACCACCGCAATAATAGCACCGAACATCCACGCCCAAAGCCCAGCGGTGGCTGGCAGCCACGCTACTTTACTGTAATAGCCATCTTGAGCCAAATCTACGCCGAAAAGGCCCATGGCACCCAAGCGGCTAGCTCCCAGAGCCCACAGGGGCAGAACCAGGAAACGAGGCAAAGCAGCACTCCACCACGCGTCCGACTTTTCGTCTGCCAGCATTTCTTGCGGCGTGCGCCACCCTCGGTGCACTAAACCCACGGTGGTACTAGAGGCACCCTTCTTGTGGTGTTGCCCGGAACTCGCGGTGGAATGTGGCACCAAGTTCACCAGCCGTCCTGCTATAGAGGCTGATTCCTCTACAGCGGCTGGCGTACCTCCTGCCGCTGCTCCTGATGTTGCATCACCTGCAGCACCTGCCTTTCCTGCTACAGTGTTTGCCGCTCCTTCTTCTACTGCAGCTGCTCCTCCTGCTGAAGTCGACCCTACTTCTGCCAGCACGCTGATTTTGTGGGGCGCCTGGGCGTCAAACGAGACGCGCAAGTCTCCAGGCGTGCAACTGGGCATCAAGTCTCCCACTTGCCAGTCCAGCAGAGAACCTTCCAGGTACTGGCCGAACCCTTTCAAGAGCTGCTCGCTCAGACTGGGGTCATAGGGGGAGAAAAAGTAGCCTCGTCGTCCGCTTTGGTCCCCGACATACACGAAATTGTCCCGCTGAGCAGCCGGTGGTGCTGCTGCGACACTTGCTAACGAGTTGACGTCTAACCGTAAAGTGCGATCTTTGCCACCGCCAAACCATGCGCTGATGCCCTGCCACCACGATGGCGCTGGCACTGCGGCTGGATCTCTTACCCTACATAGTAGAGAGGGGAGAAGGCGAAGCGTAAAATATCCACGGGCTTAATGTATACCGGTATACATGTTTGAGGCACACACGTGTCAATCGGAGCCGATACTAAGCATGTGATTTCAGTAAGCCATGAAGCAAAGACACACGTAGGATCGCCTGCAACTTGCCAATCCATCAAAGTGTACCAAACAAGGAATGGACCTCACGCACAAACATTAGAATGTTTTAAAATCTCTATTGCTACAGCCATGTGCCGCAGCTTAACACACTTACCAATCCACAGGCCGCCAGGGCACCCGCGCGCGTTGCAGCAAGTCGGAGCTCAAATGCGCTGCTACCCCGCTGCGCCGGTCCTCGACGATAGCACCCTCTACAGCGGGTGTGACGGGCACAGAAGGCCACGGGTCGCGCTGCGGGTTGTAGTGCGCGGCGGGCTGGTTGAACAGCACGCTTGGGACCCGGTACCGCTGCCAACTTTTCACGTACGAATACTCGGTCACGCAATTGCAAGAATACGACTCCGTAGACGAGGTGCCGTCTTTGCCACGCACGGTGCGGCTGCACGTCTGACAGTGCTGCGAGGCAAACTCTTGCCACTGGCAGTACTCAGTGGTGCGTTTGAGCGCTAGCGCGCCGTCGACTGCTACGCCGAAACCGTTGTCGGTGGCAGTGGACCTCAGAGGGCCCGATGATTGCAAGCCGACCACCTAGGTTCAATCCCCATACCAAGGCAACAGCAGAATCAACGGCAACATTACAAGCAATTGGCACATATTGGTCAAGTGACCAATCGATTTAGCCCATCAGAACTGTACCATGAACTAGAAGGCACGCCTCGCAAAAAGAAAAGTAAGCTCGCGCAGCAAGAGGGCACTCAGAGCAGAACGGCTAATTCTCCTTTATTCACCTGTCCAATGGGAGTCGATGGCTCTAAGGATGAAACGCCACCGTTCAGTACTTCGTCGAAAGCGGCCAAGGATGAGTGGTGCGCGAATTCTGACGCTGCAAACCACACGGGAACTCCCATAAAGAACGACGACAAAACCGCCACCATGATGAGTCCACCGCAAGGGTGTTTGTCGCCGGTTTCATGGTAAACAGTTCGGCCGCGCCGATACGTTGGCATAGTCCGCATAATGGAGTCTCTCTAGCTTCGTCTCCAGCTGTGGTTGCGCTGGTTCATCTTCGCCTTCAAGCTAAGCCTATCAGAAACAGAAGCTTTAAAATTATTAGCCTCGCCTGTGCTGTAGCTGCTGTAGCCGCCTGTAGCCGTGGAGTGAAGAATCTAATCAACTGCTGCTGATCTGCTGATGATGTTCTTTTTTTGGTACAGTAGATAAGTACAGGCGGCAGCAGCATAGCATCATAGCATCATACAGTAGCATCAAGGGTATCTTCACTTGGTAGCATCCTTGATAGCATCATAGCATCATAGCCAGGAAGGGAGCACACTTCACTTCAGAGCTAAGCACAGCCTTGCTGACTACGCTGTCCTCAAAAGTATTCGATAGAAGCTGAAGCGCGACGGTGTCAGACAGTAACTAGCCTCAGTAGCAGCTTCAACGATCTTCGTTCTTACGGTAAAGAATTATGGCGGCTGCCCGGCGCCGTCCTTCTCAACGCCAACTCGACAGCAGCCACAGCATAGCCCCCGTCACTGCATCAGGCAAGCATTCAACGCGTACTCTGGCACCTTTGCAGTCTGCGTCAGCTGCCACGCTCCTGTTCTTCGCCCCTTGTGCGAAAGCCAAAACGGTCGCAGCGCACCCGTCGCGTCCACACGCCCTCCTTGGAGACGAAGCGGGGTTTGTTTCCTTGTATGACTACGCTGCTGGCCGCCGCCTTGCCGTGTTCCAGCCTGCCGCTCTCGCAGACTTGGTTACAAACGGCAGCGCTGCTGGCCACGGGAGTAGCGGTAGCAGCAGTGGCGATGGCAGCAGGAGTAGCGACAGCGGCGGTGCTAGTGGTAGCAGCAGCGGTGCTAGCAGCAGCAGCAGCAATAGCAGCAGCGGAGGAGGAGCTGTGGGCGCTCTCAAGGCGTTGTGCTTCTTCGATGAAGCTTCCATAGATGCAACCTGCCGATCCAAGGGCAGCGTGCCGATGGAGCGGACCACTGCGAGCTCAGCGCCGAATCATGCAGTCTGCTTGTGCGAGCACAAAGTGGTGCTGATCGAATTGCGGCATTTCGGACCTGGCCGCGTGCAGGTGATTGAATAGCTTGACGAGGGGGGTTGAAAATAGGAAACAGAAGAAGGAAATTGAAAGGGACTTTCTACTCTGCGGGTTCAGAATTACGTATGGGTTAGTGGAGGGTGGTTTGTCTCCGGTCGTGATTGTCCATGTTCATCGTCTCTTTGTGGGGTAAATCAAAACAATCAAGGTGGTGGATGACTTCGAGGGAACGCGGCCCACGTCCGTGCTGCCGGTAAGCGCGCGCTTGCTGGCAATTGGCTGCAGCGACGGAGCCGTGCGCTTGTGGGACCTGCGGAAAGGGCACCGGGTGCGCACTTTACGCGGCGGCAGCGGTGACGTAGTGCCGGTGACGCATTTGTGCAACGCTAGCTTTTCCAACGAGAGGTCCTTTGCGCACGGCTTGAACAACAACAGCAACAGCGGTAGCGGCAACACTGAAGACCAGAATGGTCTCTACGGAGGCGTCGCTACAACCGGCAGCAGTGACGGTGAAGAGTACACGAGCTCAGATGCCATGTTGCTCGGAAGTGGGTTTGGGAACGTGCACGGCGGGAGCAGCAACGGATTCCACGCGATTGGAGGAGCAAGACCCCCACTCGGGAGTAGCGACCATGACAGCGGCAAGCTTGGCTCGCGCGCCAACCCTTCTTCTTCTTCTTCGCCACCCCAAGAGCACTGGCGCTTCGTGTCTGCGTCGGCCGACGGCAGTGCGCGGCTTTGGGAGCTGGTCGCCCGCGGTGCTACTGTGACGGGCTCGCAACCGCTTCGCTTGGATGGCCGCGGCAACAGCAACACGAACGGCGCCAGCACCAGCATTAGTAGCAGTGAGCAAGGCGCATCCGAGGGCCGGAGTCGCACTCACAGTGGCAGTGGGGGGGCGATGTCAGCGCCAACTTCGCTGACTTATGACCCGCTACAGGACCGGGTACGCGCGAGCTTGTTTACGTGTACTTGTGAAGCGCAAGATTTAGCTGATTTACTCTTAGGTATCATTCCTACGTGACTTTTTCCTGCATGTTTGCCTGCTTCTTGCTCCGCTACTGCCCCCAATCCACTCTAGATCGCCATGCTTGGCATCGACGGCCGTCTTGCCACATATGACTTGTCGAGAGGGTCGCCGCAAAACGCCAGCATCGTTGAACGCAAGTACTCTAGCTTACGCGTGGCTGCTCCCGGCACAGTTGCAGCTGGCACTAGCCACAGCAGCGGCAACAGCGAGAGAGCCGCGTTTGCGACTCTGTTGACCGATGCACGCGTCACGGGAGGTGACACCGCAGTGGTAGCCGTGGCCTCCAAGACGGGCTTTCTCGAGTTGGTTGCAGCAGGATCCTTACCCCTTCTGCCGGTGGCGTCTACAAGTACTGCTGCTGGGGCTTCTGCTGTAGCTGGCCTCTTTCCTCAAGCGCAAAGCAAATCCAGCAGCAGCAGCAGTGGCAGGAGTGGTGCTAACGCTAGCAGTAGTGCGGGTACGCCTCTGGCTTTAACGCTAGCCTCAGTGCATTTGCGGCGGTTGATAGATCGAGCGCCCGGTGCGTCAGGGCCAGCGGGGCTAGCCTCGGCGAACGCGGCCTACGGCGGCGGAGCTTCGAGTGGAAGTGCTTCCTCGGGAAGTGCTAGTAGTAGCAGCGCCCATGCCGGTACGACCACCAGCAGCGCCGATTTGAAAATAGCTGCCATCAGTGCCGGCGGCGGTGGCGGTGTGCTGGTGCTCGCCACTACAGCCGGCCTGGTCGTGCTGAGAGCGGGGTGGGGCGCCACCAGCGGTGGGCACACTGGCTCTTCGTCGTCGTTCGCGATGCACCCCGCATGGTCGTTTCCGGCGTTTGGGGGGCCGTATCGCCCCTTTGGAGAAGCTTACGGCAGCAGCAGCAGCAGCAGTGAGGACGAGGAGGAAGGAGATGGGGGTGAAAGTGAAGAAGACGAGTTGAACGACGGAAGATTTGTTCGCGCAGTGCACTCAAAGGTACGCCCAATAGATTCAAAATCTCGGAAGTCGCGACGATTACCGACTATCGCGAGTGCTGCACGGCGCGGCTTACGGGTGGTGGCAGGCACTCAAGAGCTGTGGCTGTGCGAGCTTTATCCTGGCTTACTCCCACAGGATACACAAATTCAACAAGAAGGCACGGCTGTCGTAAACAGCGGACACAGTAGCAGCAGCAGGAATAGTGGTGCCCTTGTCGGCAGTGGTAGCAGTGGCGCTTGGCTACGTGATATAGCGCCCATTTTACTCGATGTTCCCCTCTTGGGGGCGCCGCCATGGTTTACCCAGGCCCCGCCGGCTTGTTATGCGCCGATGCCCTTGCCTGCCGCGCCTTTCTCACCTCCCGACTCGGGGCGGCTGCTCTCCGTAGCGCCCGCGATTCTCACGTCTCCGGACGGGAGCTTGGTCGCGCTGCACTGGCCGTTCACGCACATCTATCAAGTTTACCGCGTAGTGTACAATCCCGCCTCGAGCAATAGTAGCGGTAACAACGACAAGAGCAGGTCGAGTGAGGGAGGAAGCTCTCCATCGCCGTGGCTTGGCACTGAGGTGCTCCGAGGCCGTGCCATCTCCTTAGCTTGGGTCACCGCGCCTTCCCCCAAAGTGGCCGCTAAACGCGCGGCTGTTGACGCTGCTGCTGCTAGCAGTACTGCGCCAGCTCGTGGGCGCCGAAACAGCGTGAAAAGCGGTACGGCGGCTACGGCAGCTGCGGCGGCAGCGGCGGCGGCAACTGCAACGGACACCACCACGTTGCCTCCTGCCGTAGTGTATTTGGCAGCACTTGAAGAAGAGCCATTGCCCGATGCAGGGCTCAGCAGTGGCAGCAGCAGCGGCGGCAGTGGTGGGGCAAGAACGCTCGGGAGGCGGCGTGCGTCATCAGCCGACGGGCACGCGGCCGCAGGAATGAACAGCGGAGCAGCTGGCGCCAAAACTGTGCTGCGAGTCTTTACCATCACATTGGAGCGGCAGCCTTCCCCAGCGACTGTGCACCAACAAGGAGTTGAAGACGACGACGATCAGATGGAGCAACGGCGGCGGTCTTCGTTTGAAGGTTTAAACAGCAGCAGTTACAGTTACAGCGCTGTGCTGCGTGGCTATGCCCCGCCGTACGAAGCCCTGTGTTGCGACGCGCCCACGGCCCCGGGCTGGCCCTCGTCGGCCTCTGCCGCCGCCGGTCTCCTGGGTAACGGGCCGCTGCTGTGCGTGAACTTCAGCGCTTCAGGAGGCTGCCCAGACCCTCTTCACCAGGCCGCTGCGTCCACGTCCTCGTCGAGTCACAGTAGTGGTGGTGTTCTGCCCATGGCCGCACCCTCGTCAGCGGCGTTCTTTTCCCTCGACCCAGTGACTTTCTCTACAGCTGCGCCTTCTTCGTCAACTGCACCGACTTCCTCTGGAGCACCTGCGAACACGCACGCTCGCACGCCTGTGTTGCTGCGCCCGGTAGGCTCAGCAGTAGACGGCGCTCTGCCGCCCGCTGTTGCGCTGACCTGGGCACCGCGCTTGCCTCCGCCTCTCCACCGTCGCGATACAAATGGGAGTGGCAGCAGTGGCACGGACTGCGCTGAGTCATCAGCGGATGAAAACGATGACGATGATGACGAGGACGAGCAACCGCGCGTGGCGTTTCTGTGCGCTGCTGGCGCCTTTGTGCTGGAAGTGGTTGCGGGGCCACCGCCCCGACGCGCTCCTTCTTTGCAGCTAGTGGGAAGCACTCAATCGCTGCGCGCGTCGCCAACTAGTGTAGCCATGGCAGCAGCTTCGGCTCCTCCGTCTCTGCTGTGGGCTGGCGAAAACATGCTCTTTGCGAGCTGCCCAAACCACAACAATGGCAACAACAGCACGGAGGTGTGGACTTTGAGGCTTCACGACGACGACGACAATGATGATGATGGTGGTGACGCCACCACAAGCATCTCTTCCCCTCATCAGACCATGTCAGCAGGATTTCAGGCTGTTCTCGTAGCAAGCAGCGCACCGTCTGCTGCTTCAGCTGCTGCAGCTTTAGCTGTCAACACAACACAGGCGGCACCTTTGGCAATGCTGCCAGAAGGAATGTTTGAGTGTTGTGGACTGGTCGCTGGGTCTCTCGTGCTCGCGCCGCGCAGTGGCCTGCCCTCGGTTCCTGTCGTGCCAAAGATGGCCCTCAAGGAAGGAAGAAAGCCCCCTGATCACTTTGTTGGATGGAAACCATTGGACCCTGGTTCGCAGGACGCAACAGGAGCCGGCATGGCGGGCTTGTGCGCGCTGAGGTTGTAGTCGAGTGCGAATGCACCGTTTTGGCATTTCGAAGGGAGATATTGTGGATTTGATCGCCATTGCGATGGGCAGCTCAAAGTGGAGGCCATCAATGGTTTGTTTTCTCCTGGTTATTGCTTAAAGTCAACTCGTAGGCATAAATATTTCAATAGCAACATGAACAAAAATACCTAGAAGAAAGGACTAAAGGGAAAAACTTCCCATTCGCGTAATTTTGCGAATGGCTGGTGCGGCGGGTTTTGGCTTTTGCGCATATCGTGGAAAGCGTCTGGCTCGCTGAAGCATCTTTTGTCTTTTTACTACGACGGCTAGAAACATGTGGCCATATAAGGGATTTGGCTGAAGTGTCGAAGCGAATTTACTCGGGTATGCCCTTATTTGAAATTCGCTGGAGTCACTTCCATTTCCATGTCCACTCGGGCATGTGTGCCTGATTGTCTTCGTAGTTTCCTGGCTGCTTTAATGCTTTTGCTTTCGTTCTTGGCAATGACGATCCACTCACTTGCTATCAATGAAAAAGACAACGCAAACACGCCACGTATTTGTACCGAAGGCCCTCGGCAAGATGGGGAATTTGAATCTGCAAGATACAAGATACAAGATACAAGCACGTTTAAATTAAGTCCGCACATGAGCCTTTGTCTGTGTGAGTGGTTGTCCAGGTATTTTCGAGAGAGTTCGGACTGCAAACTCACTCCGACGAAAATCTAACACCGGAGCTCATGGCTATGAATCCAGAATCGTGTTGTAGGACACCAAAAGTGGGGATTATACCCCGCTGTCAGTCTGTGAGACACAGCCATACACGGTGGGCATCGGGGGGAGGGAACGGATTCCTAGGAATTTCGGGCCACCGACAGATGATGATCCCTTCCATTATGAATTTCGAGCATTGCTTGGTACTTGAATTATCCGTGGGCTTCTCGTTAAATCAAAGGCAGACATAACGGAGAATCGGTTTATTTTGGCGACAGCTACAAGCATTGTCAGCACTATCTTGCCGATCACTAGCGCAGAACCTGCATTCTTCGGGGTATGCGCATACAACTAGCTCTTAAGGAGTAGCGAATGTGGCGTTTGATGGACCATTTATGGGTTTTGCTCTATGATAGGGAGGGCAGCTGGGCCACAAGCAGCCCGCTTGCATGTCGCTGCTTGTATTATTGAGGGGGGCTTATTCACTGCCACTCCGCGGATGAGAAAGGAGTTTCTGCCCCGTCAAAGCCTCCTGTGGTCCAGGGGCAGAATAATAGGCGCTTTGCGCGCTGAAAGGCACACTTTGACCTCTACAAGTGGAACATCATGTTCCGCATGTCACGAGCTTCTTTGCCCGCGCGCCTTCCTCTTTATTGTTCTGCGGAGTACGCAACACCCAGAATTTCCTCACTTTTTGAAATTTCTACGAGGAATTTGGCCAATGCCCCTCTCCCCCTCCTGAATCATTCCGCACTTGCTATGTCTGCGAACGCACGCGCATTCCCACTTCTGCCCGCAGAATTGCCCCCTGTGTCATTTAGTTCGTATTAGCTCGAATTCGAAAAATGCAAAATTCTGGCTGCCCTGCCCTAAGTTGAAATTAGAATTCACCCGAATATTTAACTGTGGAAGATGTACTCGATACCTATGCCTCCTTCCGAGAATTGATCCTACAGGGTTCATGAGATCAAAGATGAATATTGCATTAAGCAAAAGGACACTCAGCCCAGTCAGACTTGTTCTGGAGGATTCATCAAAACGCAGCTTTATGCTATTTGTTGTTGTTTCTTTGCAATTGGGGAGTATAATCTAATCTAATCTAATCTAATCTAATCTAGATGGCAAATGGGAATGAGTGGAGCAGAAACAGGGAGGTCTGGCTGAGCAGCCATGGAAGCTGTTATAGTGGCCGGACTAATACAAACCCAATTGAAAAAGAAGACAACCTTAAGAGCAAAGCATTCGAAGATTTTATTCTAGGTGCAACTATTAAATTGCACGAAGCTCTCGACTCCCAACTATTGAACTACAGTAACTCTTGAAGTGAGACCTTTACTAATAGTCAGTACACTCGCATAACTCATAAATTAGTAGTATAATCAAGGGATATTACTACCATTATGGGACCGTAACGGAAAATCCTCGTAAATCGAGGTCCAGCGCACCAACTTTTTAGCACGGAGGCGCACTGCCACGCCAAAGAATAGGGTCATCAGCGCAGCATATCAGCGCATTTTAAACTGACCATTACTAGGGTCCATGCGGCTAACTTGAGCGCCCTAACAACGTGTAGTTAATGGGAGTCGCCGACGATTTCCTTGGGAGGCAAGGGTACGTGCAGTGCTGGTGCTCAATGCTCGGACTGTTTCTTTATAATGAGCGCATTTGAGGCACCGAAGTTTGAGCACAAGTATTGCCCCATGGTTGTTGCCGCGAGCGCCTCAACATTGGGCTACGCTGCAACGCTCCGCGGTAGGTCGATTCTCAATATTTCTCAAACCAACATTACGAAGGAGCTTTCGTGGATGTTTTCGGTCTAATATCAGTTATGACCCCCTTTATCATAATTACAGTGCACTGACTGAGTGGACCAGAAAGAAGAACGCGAACAAGAACACAAGCAGAACATACACGAGAAGAAGAACAGTAAAATTCCACTGTACGTACGGAGCAAGGTACTGAAGGTACGGAGACTCGATACTTGCTGGCACTCACCTGGACGTACTTTAATCCTTATTCTTTCATATCATTGTTTGCACTCGCTATCTGTGCAGTAATAGCCGTTCATTCAGCCGGGCTATTTGCAGGCTATAGTACAAAGTAGTACTGAGCTCGCTTTGACTTCAGTAAGAAATGCTCAAAATTTTGGCGTAGCCACCTCATTAGGAGCCTAGTAGCTTGCACGAAGGAGGCCATTTGATTGGTTGAACGAATAAAAATATCCGAGGCGGTATCTTCATGAATCGCTAAACTCGGTCCCAATAACGCCATACATGTAACAACGACCACGTCCGTCGGCTTTCGGCACTCGTCGGAGTGTACATCTGCTCAGTCACCAAAAAAAGGTAACGACAATGCCCCAAGACCCCCTGCCCACGCCTCAGAGCTGGCCTTGTTCCTCAGATGTCAAGCAGCGCGTACCTCTATTCATTTCAACTCAGAAATAGGTTGCGTGTGTTGGCCGTTCCTTGCTCGGCCAGAGAAATGTTTGCCGTATCTCTGGTTTCTGAGTGGCATGAGCGATCTTATGTATTCAATACCAACTGAACTGGGTTGTGAATGAGAAACAGAGGCACTCAGAGCCGAGCGGGCTATGATTAATTTTGAATGATTGATTGTGCTGAGTTCTGGCGCTTCTATCCATTATTTTCTTTTGTCGTATTTTCCTGATTTCGTCGGAAAAGAGAGATACCGAGGTTCGCTCAACTCTCGACTCCTTCCATTGTTGTCTGTGTCTATGCGTGTTCGTCCCAGTTCCATCTGCAAACATGGCTACCCTCTCCAACGATGCTGTGTACATGGCCAACATTTGCGCCTACACCGCCTACTCGTCCGAAATGGTCCAGGGCTGCCGCGCTGAAGGAGAACAACTCTGCGTCAACGTGAAATGCTGCTGCGTTTCGGGCGATGCCAAAATCAACGACTCCGTTGGGATGATCACGGACAAGGGTGAGTACCTCTTCATGTTATCGATCATCTAAATTGCGCAAAGCTCCTGGCACGCACTGAATTTTGAAAGCGATCGAATTTTAACACCCTGTGATCGCCCAAATTTTGTGTCATCGCGTGCCATCAGAATTTCTTTGTAAAATCGGGGCGCCGTGCTGCTCGTACGGCTGCAAGGTCCCGACCGTGTGCGTCAAGGCCAAGGGCGAATGCCTTTGCTTCAAGGGTGTGGCCGCCCTGCCTTTCGCGAAAGACTTCGTCGAAGGCCCTGTGTGCGCGTGCTGCTTCTTTCAGTGCTACCCCAACGTTGGTCTCTTTAAACCACCTACCAAGGAGAGCGGCGGCGCTCCTGCCACTAGGGTTCGTAAAAATAAGTAACAATTTTGACCCAAATAAGTAAATAATTAAGTAAATACGGTAAATACGGTGGTATATACCGTATATTAGGGCGAGAAAGTACCATCTTTAGAATCCCGGTTTTTCAAAGTCCCATTTTCAGGAAAAGTCGAAAAATCTGTTACTTATTTACCTATAAAATTACTTATTTGGCCACAAAATTTTGCATATATAAGTAATACTTATTTTTATCAACCCTACCTGCCACCACGGTCATTGACCCCGAAACCATTGAGCGCGAATAAAGCATTTATTTTTCATTTCGCATGTCGCGTTTTGGATGATAAATAACTTCCTGAATGCACTACTTTCTCTGTGAGTGGTCCCTTGCGACTTAGTCTTTGGTCTTTGGTAGCTACGGTCTATGGTTTTGACGTTTTGACCTGACTTTTGACACGGGCCAGCTGCCAGCTGTGTTGCCGTGGGCTGTGGGTGTAAGAATTCCGATTCCGCTCAAGAATTCGGTAAATAACGCATTGAGTTGAGAGTTGAGAGTTGGCCTTCTGCGATATGCGATATCGAAGTGCGAAGCTAGGTTCGGTTTCACGCACGTAATTCCGCGGAATTCCCGCGGAAAGTGAAATTTGCACTAATTAGACGTGAATTCCTTCGCGGGAATTTGCTGATATTGTGGTGACGTCATCGTAGATTCCACTC
>Ga0307931_1001919_pt1 | contig 13527 bp, 18 predicted proteins | sample OrgLakmetageno47_FD_201816 | JGI IMG/M metagenome (GOLD analysis project Ga0307931, IMG submission 201816) | Saline water microbial communities from Organic Lake, Antarctica - #47 | ecosystem: Environmental > Aquatic > Non-marine Saline and Alkaline > Saline | place: Antarctica: Organic Lake... | reverse complement strand
TGGCCTTCTGGAGCGAATTCGCTAGCGCATTTGCAGCTCAAGTGCATTCTATATGTGCCTCTGTGACTGCTGTGTGCTTGTCTTTCTTTGTTTTTGGGAGAGTATTAACTAGACTAGACTAGACTAGCAGTATAGGCTATAGGCTCATTTGATTTGTATTCCTACGGTATATGCCAGCCCTCTTATTCCGGCCCCTTGGGGCTTGGGGCGCAGAAGTAATTCCTTGCCGTACAAATAGCTTTAAGCGATCTCATGTATCCACCTCATAACTAAAGTTCGTGATGAAGCAAGGAGAACAAAGCAGATGGTCCTTCGCTATGGGGTAAGGGTACAGGGTGCGATGCACGTACCTGAAAATCGCGGACAGGGGCTTAAGTAGCATTAAGCATTGACACTCCATCGGTGGAACCCCCTTTCGCTGCTTCACGTACTCTTGTGCGCCTTGGCTCATGAGCTCTGACGTGATGAGGTGGTAAATAGACAACACTGTGTACCGCATGCTTTTCGTAAAGTACAGTAAATTCTGAGAATTCTCAGAATTTACCCGCTTGCTGCAGATTTTGGGACAAAATTAACAAAATTAAAACGGTCATAAAGACGAGCTTACGAATTATACTTTGGTGTAGATTGCACACATGTATTGAAATGATGCAGTGAGTGAAGGCTGCTAGATGTAGTAACGCGTTCAAGTTATATTGATTTGATCTGGCGGTTGCAACGTTGAACGTGATGAACAATTTAACGAGGAATTTGAAACGATTGAGCTGGTTTTCGGAGTAATTGACGACAAGAAGAAGAAATGGCAGGCCCTACTTGAGGAAGAAGAAGAAAGGACCATGCCTAGCATTTGCTTTATATGTTATTTGCGTTTATATCGCTTACGTTTTGCTTGTGTGCTGCGTACCACCACGTATTGCTTATGCATTATGCATTGACAAATGATAATCCATAGAGTTGCGGACGTCCAGAAAAAAAACTATTAACGAAAATTTGCGGTGTACGTGGATCCATTATTGGTTCACATGGATCCTATCGATATTCTCCAATGCTCTGTGTACCGGCTGGGTCTATACCAATGTAGAATGTACGTACCATGAAAAGTTGCGGTGTAAGTGGTCCATTATTGGTTCACATGGATTCTATAGGTATTCTCTAAAGCTCTGTGTACCGGCTGGATCTATACCTTAATGTAGAGAGTACGTACCATTGGTACAATGATGCGTTTCGTTACATTCAATGCAGGCACACTGGGAGTGCGCACGATTCGACTCCGGAGTTCCAGAGCGCCTCAAGATGGGGCTGACACAAATTGGAGCCTGCTCAAAGAGACACATTTTGTTACATTGCATGGTAACACCCAGATTGGTTCATTGTATTTCTTAAATCACAATCGAGGTTGTGCATGCTCCACACGGTCGCGCTATTGCGGGACATCTCACGTGGGTCGTTAATTGTCGAAACAGCACCCAAAGTCTTCCGTGATGCATGGCATGCGAATCAGACGTATACGTGCTCTTCTGGTATTGAAAATGTTCCTGTAGATGCTTGGATGCTTGAGCAGCATTATTCGATGTATGCACCGGAAAAAGTTCGTAGTGGTGGTGGTGGAGATTGCTTTGATACTCACGGCGTTGAGCATGGGGACTTGAAGAGTGATTCAACGTTCAAAGAAGTATTTGTCGCATTTGGGTTGAAAACATTGATCTCATAGCTTGGAGCTTGGAAACCAAGAAAAAGGTATGCGTTATAACAGATTCCGACCTTGTTGTTGTGGTGTACTCAGGAATATCTCAGCCGCAGTGTATACAATTGACTGAGTTCTCTCCGAATTTGATGATATTGTCATGTATTACGTTGACGGAGTATACTATGAGACGTTGCTTCACGTCAATGAGGACTTCGTTCAAATTGAAGTTTTTCTTGATGTTTTTTATGCAGAGAATCATCGTGGCTTAACATCTGAGGAACACACGAGGTGTCTTAGTCGTGTCAACGCTGTGCGGGACCTACGAAATGAACCTTTGATAGATTTTTTGACTCTGCGTGATGCACTGTCAATATGGACTCCATGCAATACAGAGATCGCGCAATCAAAAACAATACATGGGTTCATTGACGGCTTTTATACGGAAAAGCATCGCCAACCGACGGCTGAGGATTTGCTTCCTCTTGTTAATGATTTGCGGAGTAAAGGTGGTCACAATCTGATTGCCCTGAAGTCGATTCGCATATCAATTCGACATGGAAAAGTATTCACCCGGAAATTGAAAAGGAGAAGTCTGTGCATGATTGCATCGATGACACATATGCTGAAAGAGGTCACCTTCCAACGACTGATGAGCTACATTCACGAATGAATGAAGTGCGAGGAGAAAGAAATGAGAAGTCATGCTATTAGTTATTAGTATCAATTTCAAGATGGAGAAACAAACAACGTCGATGGCCGCGACAGCTACAATTTGTTGATATACTATGTGTTTTATTTCATGGAGTACAAAGACCCCTGAAGTATGCGATTGAGGACGTGGCGGGTGGAGGTGGAAGAGGCTAGGGTGCTAGAATTTCTACATCACGGAACACAACCCAACAATGCGCCGATAACCACTTGATTAGAGTGCTTTTGCTTATCCAACCCACCTCAACAACTTCTTACCAAGCTATGGTCTATACTGCTCTTAACTTCCGGTTATAATGGATATGACGCAGGACAAGTAAGCAAATAAGACTTTGACTTGATCTACCATTAATTTAACTCCTTCAAATTCTATCTCTAGATGTGCGCTTCCAAAATCCAGGTCTTTGTGTGCTCGGTGGAACCCCTGATATCTCTACATCAGCAGTATTAACAAGTGCATCTACTCCATCTCCCAGCTCAGTCGACGACTCCATTGTAAATAGCGCTCACGCCGCACAACCCAATGAATTCTCAGAATTTGGCGCAGCCACCCCGTAGGGGCCTAGAGTAAGTATGTTGCAGTGTTCTTGCTGTCAGTACAGTAGTACAGTAGTACAGTAGTACTACTCTGTGCGCGTTGTTGTCCGTTGAAGTGGACATTCTGTTTTCTCCACAGCCAATCGGATCTGAGCACGAGAACCGGGACCTACAACACCTTTCACACCACAAGGCGTTGTTGAACCTTCCCCGCTCTCTCGCTCAGGTGAGTCAAGCTCGAACGCCACGGCAGAAAGCGCAGAAGAGATCTTCAGTGAAGGAGCAAAGAATATTTAGCGCAACGAGAGTAGAGAGGCTGCGCAAATAGTTCGTGATCACCACCCCTTCAATATGTATATTCCGCCTGGGTCGGCGCCCTCGCACACGAAGGCGCCCACTCGGGTCGAAGGAATTTTAAACCAAAAATCCCAAGTCGGGCATGTGCGCCTGATTAGCTTCTTAGGTCTTGTTTGCGCTGCTTTGCTTTTCTTCTCTACCTGTTAGTCTTCTAATTCCGGCCCTTCGGGGCCTGTCTCAAAAATCCCAAGTGAAAGCAAAGACAATTACTTGAGGGCATTTAGCGGGAATTCTAGCGCAAGGACCGGGCAGGCTACAGGGGAGAAAGATACAGATACTGTATGTTGTCGTATATGTCGTAGAACAGTTACTTACGGTATGGTTAGTTGTTGTCTTGCGAGCTTGCGAGAGGTTAGATGACACCAACACGCCAACGCACTGAGCGAGGCGCCTACTGCTACATCTTCAGTAAACACTTATTTTAATACCACCAAACGCTTGTACCATTATTTTTTTGTGCACTGGAAGGTGTAACCGAAACTAGCTATAGACGACTGCCACTCTGGAGCCAGTCGGTCTACTGGATGGTCTACTTCTTCTGTAGCCACAGTAGGTATACTCGTAGCTACTCATTATATTCTTATCAAGTACAATTGACGCTCATTACGAGTGATGAGTTTTAATATTCTTATTTTTAATTATAACATTTCATGAGCTGAAATAAATCAGATCGAGTAGGCCTAACCTAGAGAAGGACGGTAAGCAAAAGCACTTTTCGTGATGCGGAGAGGCCAGAACACCAATGGAAGCGGTGATGGCGGACAAAAGTGGTCTGCTAGCCGAGCACGTTGGGCTTAAAACAGAGTGGATCCAATGCTGGTACCTGAAACCAAGTCACCCAATAGTTGTTCGACTGAGTTGTCATCAAACACATTCGCATCGATTAAATGGGAAACGGCATCATTCTACACTTATGAAGCAGAAGTAGATGGAAAGCCGGTGCCGACTGGCGAGCCTCTGCCAGAGGTAAGAGTTTCCGTTTAACTAAGAAAATTTCCTTGTGGGGTTCTGCTCTGAGATACACCACGCTCTCCATGACTGTCGGTGCCGCGTCAGTCAACGCAGATGTCGCTCGGTATCGCGAGGCTTGGATCCTCCAAAGGCACCGCTCGCGTGCAATGGCACACTTTCGACATGTCCGCCAAGGCTGGGAAGCACTATAGAGAGGTGCCCAGTAGGAGTGTTGCTATGCTATGACTTGGCAATCTTGAATCGCTGTCTTTCTTTTGTTGCTTTTTCATTCCGTAAGCTGCTTTCATTTATTTCTCGTAGTTTTGAACTTACTTTTTCTTTTCAAACAAGGTTGAGCCGACCTGGGTAATCTTTGAAGATGGTGAGAGCATGAGGAATGTCACCATCGAAGTGTTTCCATCACCTTCTTTCGACGGTACTGTAGAGCTCGGCCTTCACATTTTGCAAGATTCAGCAGTGGGTGCCAAGGTGATTGTAAGCAACGCTCAATTAGGATCCGAATGCTAGGCCTGCGCTTTTCATGCTAATCTGATCATTTTATTTCTAATTTAAAATAAAGTACTTCTCCTCTCAGTAAAAATCTGTGTGCTTAAATGAAATCAGCATAGATTTATATACGCGCAAAAACTTAGGTTGGAAAATACTTGCACACAGCGACCTTGAAGATCATCGACACATCCTATTTTCCAGACGATGCTTTGCAAAATTTGATCCACGGAGGCAATGCCACAAAAGTCATGACCGTTGAACCTGCTACATTGGTGTGGTACTTTCTCAAGTGCGCCTGGTCAATTGACGCAACTCGTATCGGTTCCAAAAAGACGATACTTGCGTTGCAGTTCATTTCACTCGTTGCTATTCTCAACATTTTCCTGATCTTTCGCACTGTAACTACCTTGAATGACACCACCATGGCTGGGGATGCGAAGAAATTTTTGTTGTTTGTGTACATGTTTCTTTGGATCTTTCCGTTTGCTGGAACGCACTATCTTGCGTACCGCCAACAATACTGGGAAGTCAGTGGGTCTCTGAGAAAACGTTTGCAAGTTTTGCTTCTCAAAAAGTAAGTTCCATTTGCCGCAAGGTATTGCCTTTTATGGCTACACATTAATTTTTGTGGCTATTTTACATTCATTATATCTATTTTCGTTGCTCTATGGCGCTTCATTAGGTTCCTTAATTACACTGACGACTCACGTAGCCAAGTCTCAATCGAAGACCTCGTCATGACGCTAGTGCGAGACGTTTCAGCTGCAGTATCAGACGGTTATCAAGCGGCAATACTACTGGTGTTTGGCGCGTCGTTCAAAATCATTTACTTGCTTGCAACTATGGTGGTAATCGAGCTACTTAAAGGCGCTGCATTAACTCCATCTACACTTGTCGCTGTAGCAGCACTACCCTTATTCATCTTAACCTTCTATGGCATCGCCAGAGTAAGAGTTTTACTCTGCGAGAGGCGCAATTTGATACGGATAACTCGTGCATTAATCACGTACTGAAGTCTGTATTGAACTACCAGCTCATAGCAGACTATGACCGCCGCACCTTTACACTGCAGACGTACGAGGCAAAAATCAATGCCAGCAATGAGGCTACGGCTGCATACAACGGCCAAAGTACAAATTCTCTCTTTTTTTTGCGCCGTGGCTTACGACATTGCTTGTTGGGGGATATTTGCTTTATGGCGGGATACAAGTTGTGGATGGCGTGACTGACCTTGCAAGCTTTCTCTCTACTATCACGATATTTCGGAGCTTGGATAGCGAGTTTCAGGTGGCTTACCAGCAGGCTTTGAAGATAACAGCGGCGTACGCGTCAATTGCCCAGCTCACGATTTACATGAACTTGCCAGTTGATGTGCCACAGCGCTTAGATACGATGCGCGCACGCCGGAAGTTGGGACGAGAGTTACGAGCCGAACAACTCGCAAAACTGGACGACAATGAAAACATGCTATCGCCTGACGACGTCCCTGCAGATGTCCTACCGATCCGCATGTCGAATGTTCATTTTAAGTATGAAGAGCCTATGGACATGAAAGCTGAAGCGCGCGCTGCCGCCAGAGAACGTGAAAGGAAGGCGAGTTTTTCTTGGCCTAGTTTACATGTCCTGAAAAAGATTATGTCGGTCAAACTGGAATCCGTCACACCTGACGAATCATCAACGCAGTCTGGTTTCTTATCTCACAAAGAAAACAAGAGTTCTCAGCTTGACCTCGAAGAAGCAAAGGAGGTTGAGCACGAGATGGCAGTAAATATCGAGCAAGATACAAATGATACATCAAATGGGCAGCATCCGCTATGGAAAAAAGTTGCATTTCATGTCAGAGAGGGCACAATTGACCCAGATGAAATTGAAGGTGATCTGCACGGCGTTGAGTTAGAACTGGAACAGGGAAAGATGGTTGCCGTAGTGGGCCCACCTTCTCAAGGGAAAGCAACTATTTTGCGCCTGTTAGCAGGTCAAATCTTTCCAGACCTCTCAGTTCAGGCTAACAGGACTGCCCCACAGCTGTTTGTGCCGCCTCATCTGCGCATTGTGCAGATCCAAGAAAACCCATTGATACTCGGGCCTGAAGAGTCGATCTTTGACAACTTAATCTTTGGAGTGAAGCAAAGCCCAAGCATGGATCTAGTGGCACTCGAAACGCGGGCTCGTGCAATCATGGCGAAGCTTGGTTTCAAAAAAGTATTGCTGGAGAATTACTTCGTGGAAAAAGGCTTTCTCGGCGTGAATGGCACACGCATTACTCGCAGTGATCGGCAGCTTATTGCCTTGGGACGAGCATTCGTCATGAACCCTGAGGTCATCATTGCGCACAAACCCACGGCTCTCCTCGATGACTCGCATACGAGCAAAGTCCTCGAAATGTTCCGCGAATTCACGGACAATCGTGGTGTCCTCATGCCAGATGACGAACCGCTGATTCGACGGCGCAAGAGAACTGCTATTTTTACAGCAAAAAATGCATCGATAGCCTCCTTATCGCACGTCGTATATAAGGTATTACTGATGCCTCTATTTCGCGAAATCCACACTGCCCTCATATGATCCTCTCATACGTGATGTTTTAGGCTGTCAAAGGAAGCCTCGTCATTCTTCCAGACGAGGGCAGCGACTAATATGGTAGCGGTGAGGGTGCTAATTAGCTCGTAGACGAGACGCATTGATTTAAAGGAATGCCTCGTTCCTGGTGCTAAAAGTCCGTCTACTGGCATGAGTTTTGAAGTCCCATCTATTAACTCATTCCAGGTATTTGCATAAGATAATAAAGAAGAACTCAGCAATTAGCACTAACCTCTAGTCTTAGTAGGGGGCTAGTCTTAGTCAAATTATCCCACATCGAAAATCTAGGGTAGCGGCAAGTCCCCATCCCCACCTGAAGAGGTACCTGGTTTTAGTTCTAATATGTAGCTTTCTAATAGGCGCCAATACCTGTATGGAGTACACCAGGGCGGACTGGATGCCGAAAGCCAGGCACAGGGTTCCCGTGGGCGTGTTTTTCTCCTATTCGGGGTTAATGGCAGTGGGTAAATCAATTGAAACTATATAAAATATCACTTCTGGAAGCAATTCAGTTGCTTCTCGCGCGAATAATCCAGCGATTGGCCAGATATTTTTCGAAGCTTAAACACTAACAGGCTTTTCTACTTGTTTCTCCATCGGGTTCGTCACCATTTCTACGTGAGAAACCGTGCGGCTTCGCCTTCCCTCGGTCTCTGGCTTCTCTCGCTGGCCCCCGCCTCCTCCGCTTGCGCGCCGCATGAGTTTGATCCCAGTCGGTGCGCTAGGAGCCCGGCCTCGGAACTCTTGCCATTTCTGCGCCAGCACACCCCGCTCACTCTTTGCTGCTTTCATCGGTGGGTGCTCCCCTTCTTCCGCTTCTTTCTGTTGAGCTTCGAGGTGGGCGACAACTTCAGCATAAGTGCCCTTAAAACCACTGGTAGGGTCTTCGTAAATCGCGCCTTTCCCTGCGGCAGCATTGGTCGCAGCGTCGGGCTGTTCCTCGAGCGCCAGCACATGTGCAACCACGTCGTCGTAGGCGCCCTGAAAGCCATCCGGCGCTTCGTAGACTGCAGGGTCGCCGGCGCCTTCACCCGATCCACGCGGAGAGTCGCCCTCGCCGTATTGCGCGTGGCGCACCAATTTTATTTTCGCATGAAGCGAAGGGCGTGACACTTTTGTGGGTGGAATCTGTTGCCCATTTTCTCGTTGCGCACTCTGTTTCTTTTCTTGCCAGATCTGAACAATCGTACGCTTGTCGCCTTGTTCAATGAGCTCTTGCATTTCAACCACATCTTGAGCTGAAGGAATATCGATCCCAATATCCAACGCGCCCTGTACCAACACGTGCACACATGTGAGGCAATGGAACCATACAAAGCTTGAGGTATAGAACCAAAGCAAAAGAACTGTGGTCAGAAAAAGCTAAGAAAAAGAAATCATGGGTCAAACATGAGTGCTCACGTCATGGTGGACATCAAGTTCTTCGAAACGGTCAATGAGAATGTCCAGGGTTTGAAGGTCAACTTTTTGCATCTGCTGCAATTTAAAGAGAACATAATCGGCTTCAGTCACTTTGTCATCGCCGTCGAGATCCGCTTTGTGTACCCAAATTGTAGAATCACTAGTGTAAACATTCAGAGAACAATAGGTTAGGACGATATAAGAAAATGGATGCAACTTGCGAGACATCAAAATTAAGGCGAGCAAAATAAAGTGCTGCTTTCGAAGGCTAATCTATTATGATGAATAGCTTCTTACATGATTTGTTCGATAATGCCTTCGCCAACCATATCACAAACGTAGAGATCAATGAACTCTCCTAGAATGCCAGCCACGAGCACAGTGCTCAACAACATATAAAACAACATGAAAATCTTTCCTCCGTCGGTTTGGGGTGTAATGTCACCATACCTAGCCACGTAAGAAACAAGCACAAAAAGCAAGGCAAGAGTATAATGACTTGGTAGCAACATCAGCCAAGTCATCAAAAAAAAGAAGAAGGAAACAAAAGTCGATGGCTTCATTTGAATATGTTTCATTTTGAATGGAAGCTTACCCAATCGAAGTCGCGCACACCATAGCGAAGTAGCAGGCATCAACCCATGTCAATTCTAGAGCCTCATCTTCTGGCTTGTAAAACTTGAAAAAACAGCTGCCTAGCAAGACCACAGCAGTCAGCTTAAGCAAAAGCCATGCTGCTTTCCCCACCGCTGATGACCTAAAGTCCTTTGCCACCTTAGCGAAGAAAGCCATCAACGTTGGCTCTGGACTTTCAGGAGATGCCTCTTGTTCTTCTTCGTCAATGGTGCCCAATTGCTTTGCTGCTATCGCACCCGCCGCCTTAAAAGCGTTTGCAGAGCTACTGTTGCTGCGCCCCCCAGCAAATTCGGCATTGTTGCGTTCAAACTGAGATGCAAGAGCCATCCGAAGCGGCGACAAAGCATTGAACATCGACCGGGTATGGTTGCGGTCAGCGCCACCTACGCCGCCCATACTGCTCATGCCGCCATTGGACTGCCCGATTTGGCCAGGGCGAGCCCGATTGGACGCCGTCACGTAAGAAATCCCGAAACCAATGATCACCAAGCCCATCGGCATAAACACCAGTGACGCCGCTCGTGCGCCCTGAGACTGTGGTGCAAAGTCTCCAAATCCAACAGTGGTTACCGTGGCCACAATATAGTACCAGCAGTCGAGCCCAGTGAGACCGTCAAGGCTAGCCATGCACGCATAAATGAAAATGAGGTAACCGACAACAAGCACCCCCGCAAGCCTTCCCGTTTCACGCGCAGCTTTTGACCATAGCTTACGGCTCCACTTGAAATCGTGGCACTAGATGTTATGTCCCCGCATGCATAAACGAGAGCATACATAAATGACGTCAGTAAAGAAAAGGGAATAAAGGTAAAGCAACCCAGATTTAGAACCAGTAGTACTCTGATACGCTGTCCAACGATCAAAATAACAGCACCACCCAGTATTCACTGACCTCGTTGAGTTTAACGTAGAGTTTTTCGACAGGCTTTCGCACACCGCCAGTTTCGACTTTCTCAATTTCGCGCGCCTGGCTTACAATTTCAGATTGAACTTCGAGCCATAGCTGTGGCAATGTTTGCCCAGTCGATTCTACCACACGCTGCATCTCTTTCACCTGGGTATTTGATGAGCATGCCGTTAACAGCGGTTAAAAAAAAGAAACGCGAATATAGGTCTTCATCTATGATAATAGCTCCTTCAAGCTTCCTGCAACACATCTCTAATTAGTTTGTTTACCTGGGACGCAGAGGGCACATCAATACCAATGTCCAGAGCTCCCTCGTGCATCACATCAAGCTCTCGGAACCGATTGAGCAATCGATCGAGCATGTCTAAGTCAACCTAATGAATACAAATCAAGATAGCAATTTTTAAAAAGGAAAAGCCTAACAAATGGATGAACTTTCACTCATGAATGCAGTATTTTCGGTTCCGTTGATTGACCTTCTGCATCTGCTGTAGTTTGAAAAGCACGTAATCGGCTTCGGTAATTTTGCCATCGCCATCAATGTCCGCTTTGTGTACCCAAGTAGTTGAGTCAATCAAGACAGCAGTGATGGCGTCTTCTTTGATCGAAATGTGTAGGCCTGAAAGTTCACCAATGATTTGCCCCACCACATACGTGCTCACAAACATGTACACGATGAAGAAGCCCTTGATAAAACCCGACAGTGGCGTAATGGTGTGGCCATAGCCAATGGTGCATGCTGTCACAGTCGACAAGTACAAAGCATCGATCAATGTTAGGTCTCCATCGTTTGTCATCGTTTTCTGCAAATGCTGTTCGTCGGTATTTGCCAGCAACACTATGGCACCGAGAAGGATCACCTGCAAGTAGAGAAAGCGTAGAATAGACTTAAGACAAAGATAGCAACAAAGATGTCGATTAGGAGGAAGAGTAAGCTTATCTCTATTACTGGAAAAGTTATTGGAGTGAAAATTTGTGTGAGCACAATTCACAACAAAACAGAAGAAGAAGAGCAAAGACTACGCGGGTATGGCAGCCAAAACGACAAAATTAACACGCCGCGCGAAGATCGCAGTGCCGACTTACCCCACAGTATATCGCGAGCAGCTTGCACACGTCATACACCTTTGATTTCTTAAATGCATCCCAGCCCCCAACGTCATTGCTCTGAGGTGTATCTTCTGACGACACAATTCCATTTGGATTCGTGGGTCCAGCAGCACTCTTTTGCTTGTCCAGGACTCGAGGAGAACCAGCAGCATATGCGCCCGTTGATTTTGTCAGCGACTTATTCCGCTCGCCAGGGAACCTCACGTCCCAGGACTACATGGAAGCACAAGAACGCGCATAGGATTAAAAAAAAGAGACTTCAGAACAACTCATTTCTGGAAGGAATCCCAAGCCCTCGCATAAAACAAAACTGTACACGTACTCGTTCAGCATTTCGCTGCTCTTCCAGTAGCGCTGCCATAGCTTCCTCTCGAGCTTTAAGCTCTGCTGCCGCCTTGGCCTCTGCTGCCCGTTGGTCCGATGGCAACAGCACGCTCGCTGCATTGGCCTTCATTTACGCGCACAAATGCGTTAGAATATCGAAAATATTGCGCACGAGGCAATTGACAAAGGATCTACAAAACCGAGGCGTATTATGCATTCTAGTGATTATCATCATAAGACTGGCGCTAACATCAAGCGCTTCAAATAAGTCTAACCTCAGCAACAGCGATCGAGATGCCGAAGGAAATGATAACAAGGCCAAAAGGAAGGAGCACAATTGCAAGGCCTTTCGCTGTTTCCGTTTCTGGATAGTAGTCGCCAAACCCCACAGTTGTCAGAGTTGCCGCGAGGAAATACCTTAATACACCCAGAAAATATGGCGAAAAAGGCAAAAGCGCAAATGGGGATGCAGCAAAGTAAACAAATATGGCAGGTCTGAGATGAAAAGATAGGTAAGTTTCGCGATCACCAAGCATATTGCGTGACTTATCGCTGTGCGCAGGAAAAAAAAAAGGGTGCGGTGTGGACCTAATTAAATTCACACCAGCAGTCGACGCCCCGCAGGCCGCTGTTGTAAGCAAGCAAGTAGTAGCCCATCACGAGGTAAGCTAACACAAGAACAAACGCAATGCGCCCCGTCTGTGGAACATGGACGAAAGTAATGAATTGGCCATGTAAGCTTGAAAAGTAGATCAAGCGATCAGGCGCTGTGGGTAGTAGATAAAAGACTACCAGTACTAGTAATCTATCTAAAAAGTACATACGACCAAAAGTGAAATCGAAGGAACACGAAGCAGTCCTTTGTTGAAAATATTGCGCTCTATCGAAAATGCTAGCAGCGCGCAGGTGTTGGAGCAATATCGGCAGCAGACACAGTGAAGGCGTGGGGAATAATAAAGGGAAGTGCCAGGAAAGTGCCGAGCAGCCTACTGTACCTGCTTCACTGCATCTGCCCAGAGTGACCGGCTCCATTCAAAGGTGTGGCACTTATTCAGGCGAATGTAACCTGAACAGTACGAAGAAAAATAAATTAAAGAAAAAGGAGCGTCGCACCACAAGGCAAACGAAAGGATGGTTGTTAGGCTGTAGGGTCTGGCACAATATACGTCATCACCACTACAAGCCCACAGCAGTAAATGCAAAGTCTTAGGCACCTTCACGAGCCTGCCGTTCTTTCATTGCTCCTGGAGCATTATCACCCCTCAAGTCAATCCTTGTATTGACGCCTGGCTTCTTCTTGTATCGACCGTAATCCATGGCTTCTTTCGACAACAGCTGAGACTAGCAGCTTCTTGGGTGACGAGGGCAGAATGAGAGCGATACAAAAAGAAGCTTGCTTGATAAGCCGCAAATCAAAAGTATATGATCAATGGCAGGCGGCTATTGCTAGGAGCAGGTGCACACCAGAAGACGATTGCCTCGGCAAGTCCGCCGCTTCACAGCTTGCTTCCCCGTCTCCGTCTCATCTGATCATCTGATCAATCATCAATCATCAGATCATCATCAGGCATCACAGGAGAGCGATCCCTCATACAGACCCAATTCTGTGGACTACTGTAGTAAACGTCTACAGGGAAGTACTTCCGTAGTCCAGCTGAATGATTGCGACAAAAATGTCACAATGTAGCTTGAAAGTGGAGCTTGTTCTCCTCCTGAGCACCCCTAGAGTCGCCCTATAAGCGAGCGGTCAGGTCTCTACGCCTAATTAGTTCCCAAGCTATGGATCTTATCGCATGCTATGTCAAATCTGAAGCTTGCG
>Ga0307931_1001917_pt1 | contig 13536 bp, 11 predicted proteins | sample OrgLakmetageno47_FD_201816 | JGI IMG/M metagenome (GOLD analysis project Ga0307931, IMG submission 201816) | Saline water microbial communities from Organic Lake, Antarctica - #47 | ecosystem: Environmental > Aquatic > Non-marine Saline and Alkaline > Saline | place: Antarctica: Organic Lake... | reverse complement strand
AAAGCGCGCGAAGCGTGAATGAACTTATTAGCTAGCTTCGTTTCAGACACAGTTTTAGCTAGCTGAGTTTATTGTTTTGTCTTGTAAATATTAGAGCAAGAATGTCATAGGCGAAACGACCGTGGGCCACTTCCATCACTTCATCACATCATCATCACAATTTTCTGTATGGAATGACTCGTCAAGAAGTGACGAAAAGTGGTGACAAGGAAAAAGTTCACTTTACGTTCCGCACTTAATTTCCTCACTTGGTTCTTGTATAACACCAGTGTCAGAAGTCAGGTAGGTGATAGGTGATCGGTGAAGAAGCAAGAAGTATTGGGCGCTTGCGCGGAGACATTAGAGCTGCTACAGTGTAGCTATAAGAGCACAGCAAGAAGGAAGTAAAGCCAAGCGAAGTATAACTGTTGGAAGTCTAAGAAGGACGACCATATTAATATCGGGTTGTGAATAGATCAAAACTTCGTCAGAAATTCCTACCAGCTTAAAGCATGGACAAAATGATTTATTCCCTCTTTGGGAAAAAGAAGAAGGCGATGCCTAAGTCTGGTGGCAACGTTCTTGGCGGCGGTGGCGTAGAAACTTCGCCGGCGCCACCTACTAGCAGCAGAACAAAAGGGGCCAAGGGTGCATCCAAGGCGCCGGCCAAGACGCCCGAAGAACAGGTAACCTACCAAGAACCTGATACTTTCATTCCGTTCGACAAATTCCAAACTGAAATGCTGCTCGCGCAGGATGCCCATCAAATGAACTATTCTCTTCTCAAACTTCACAATATTTTGTTTATTTTGCCCGGCATTTCCAGGCTGCACTTCGCGCGGCCTCTCTCGCCGCAGCAGAAGCACGAGGAGGCGCTTACGACAAAAAGATGGGCGCAACCGCTGCAAAGCGCGCTCAAGCCCAGAAAGCAGCGCGAGACTCGGCGGCAGGCCAACGCGAGGGCCCCCAGGCCTTCTCAGAGCCGTCAGCTGAGAGCGCAGCGCGGTTTGCGGAGGCGAAGCGCAAAGAAGGAGCCGCAGTAGCTGCTCAGGGCTTCAACCCTTACGAGCCCATCTTTTGTTCCTCGACGCAAGCAGCTCCAGCTGTGAAGCAAGCGGCAGAGAATGCAGAGTCGCCCACTGCTGGAAGCGGCCATAGAAACAACAGCGCTAGCAGCAGCAGCAGCAGCAGCAGTGATGGCGGCAGCAGTAGTAGCGGTCACCGGCAGCAGCCGACTAGTGACGGGAGCCATTCACCACGAAGTGCAGAGGTTGAGGCGGATTATGAGGATGCCATCGAAGGGCTCGAGGCACTGAACGTCAACGAGCAAGAAGCTCTTGAGAATGCCTTCGTGCTGCTCGCTTCGGTGCCTGGAGACGCCTCGAAAGACGCCATTACTACCGTAGCGAAGCTCTTGAACAACTTGGTGACACGCTTCGACGACGAAAAAGTGCGTGGAAGGAAGCCTACAAAGCTAGGCTAGGGCATACGCTACCTAGTGTGCGTGCTATACACAAAAGCCTCAACGCACTTTCCTCGCCATCTCCTTACTTTGATTTCCTTCCGAACTACCTCTATTTTTATCGTCGCCTCCGTTGACGACGGACGTCATTACTTCTTTACTACTCGCTCCTCAATTTTGCTTCTTTCTTGCATCCGTGTGGTAGGTGCACAGAATGCGGCTTGCGAACAAGGCTATCCACGCCAAGGTTGTGAGTGTGCCAGGTGGGCTCGAAGTTTTACTAGCGGCAGGTTTCGTGTACGCCAACGACGATGCCACCGATGAAACTTTACTGGTCTACCCCATGGTCCCTCAGCCAGAGCCTCCGCTCCTCGCTGCGCTTAACGGCATTTCGCGGCTTCAAGCCATGTTAGCATAGTTAATTGCAGCCGCATATAGCATTACTAATAATACTACTACTTCGTTTAGTGCTATTGCTATGAATATTTATATTCAGCTGCCGACTTCAAGCACGACCACGACCTGGCTTTAAATTCTGCATAGAAATTAGAAATAGCGATAAAGATTAACAAAGAAGAAATTCCTGACTGCTGTGTCAGAAATCAGAATGGCGATTCGTACGAACGGCATATAATTTATAAAATTTTCTTTCTGGATAGCGATATCCCCATTTCAATTTCAACCCAGTACCATAGTTCTGTTTTTTTATGCTAGTTTGAACCCACATCTGGACTTTTCTTTTCCCTATTTCGTATGCCCATATCAACAATTTCTGGCGAAGGAGAAAGAAGAAGCCTTGCTTGCTGTGCTGGAAAGGAGAACCTGGCTACTTAACTGGTGCAATGTCACGTCGCACACAGCTCCTGAGGCCCATCATAACAGTTTTCTCAATTCCCACTTGTACCTTAATTCTTTCTGTTCGGCACAAGCGCCCCGGCCATCCTATTCCTTGTGGCAATGCCTCAACCATGCAGAAGGATCGAGCGAGGCAGCAATGGCCAAAGCAAGCTCGGCCTCTTCAGCTATTTGAGCCGCCGGCCGAGTGCTTGTCGCAGTACTCGCTTCAACTGCGGATGCTTCTGTTGCTACTGAAGCAGAGTGTGCGCTCGATGTCGTTGTTGCCGTTGGTGTTGAAGTTGAAACATAATTTGGCGACAAAGGCGGCGATGCCTGCGACTGTGCGGCCCCTGACACTGTTGCTGCTGAGGCGTGCCCACTTTGTCGCATCAAATAAGGCAGAGATCGAGCACGAGGGTCGGACTCGTACTTCTGTGCGTCTTTTTCCCCCCTAGGGCTCCCGTCGCCATGAATGTAACCCGCGTAGTGCGCGCTCCGGTACCCTTCGCCTTTGGCTCTGGCTCGGTTGTCATCGAGAATCGCAAGCGTGGCCATCGGAGGTGCCGTCACGAAGAGTTTGATCAGGCCCAAGGTGTCGCTGCCTAAGGCCGAAAGGTACCGAAACGGGCAACGGTTGAGGCTCACAGAGCTGTCACCACCTGCTCCTTCCGGTGTTCGTGCAGTTGGAAAGTCCATGCGGTCTGCAGCTGCCAGGAAAACCCCGATGCTTGGCGCATAGTCGATAGCCGCATAAAGCGCGAGCGCGTCGGCAATTTCGAGTCTGGAGCGGCCGCAGTCCAAGGCTAGGTCGAGCGGGGTCTTGCCGGAGTAGTCAGCCAGCCAAGGGTCTGGCGAACCTTCGCGCAGCAATACCGTCACCTGAGATGAGAAGACAGTCATGAGAAGACTTTTAAAGCTGTTCATTGGCCATGGCCACATTGCTCAGATATTCTTAGATTATCTTGTAGTATTTCAGGCATCGTGCGGAAATAATGTTGTTGCTATGCGCATTTATTTATTTATTTGTTTTCCGTACCGCATCGTAGTGTCCGTTGAGTGCCGCCAAATGCAGTGGCGTGCGATCTTGGTCGTTGGTGATATGGATGTGCGCCGCATCCGCGCTGTAATGCAACAAGCACGAAATCGAGCTGGCTTGGCCCCAGTTCGCCGCCACGCACAGGGCCGTGGAGCCTTTGGGCCCACCTCCGCCGCCGTTCGCTTTGTGGCTCAGGCACCGGGCGTTGAGGTCAGCGCCCGCTTCAATCAGCAAGCTCAGAACGCGAACATGGCCCGCTCGTGCGGCGGCAGCGAGCGCCGTGCACCCGTCTGCATCCAGCACATCGGGGTGTGCGACGAGCGGTAAGCGCTGAGGCCCTGTGACAGCTGGGCCATTGGACAAGAGCTGCGAATTGAGCTGCGAATTGTGCCGAGTTGGTGCCACAGTTGTGGGCTCGCAAGGTCTAGTGGATAAGTCTCCAATTGGGGCTGCTACATGCTCTTCTGGCAGCCCGAGCCGTCTGCGCACAATGGCGATTTGGTTGTTGGCAGCCGCGTACACGAAGGAGTCGGCGTAACGCTCACCCCGCACTCTCTGGTTGGCCTCGGCGCTGCCCACCAGTCCAACGCTCAAACTATCGCCGGAGCTGTGCCCGTAGGTGGCAACTGTTGCCGGCGGAGTCGACGCAATTTTGGTCACCATGAAGCTGCACAACGCGTTGTAAGCCAAGTACACGCGAGCAGTATCGCTTTTGGGAGGCAACTGCACTTCGAAGCGATCGCCCTGAGCCTGCAGAATACCGGAAGAAGCAAGGCCTTCTACCACCACTACTGCCATTGCTGCGGCTGAGGAGTTGAATCCCTCCATGCTATGAATGAAAATAAGCTTGTCGCCAGGGACTGCGTGATCGATGGACGCCGGCTCGAAGCCAGATCCCTTGATGTGGATGTAATGCTTCTCGTATATCGTGACGCCTGAGTCTCCGTAGGTTTCGCAACCACTTGCGGCAACGCGTTGGTAGGCCGCGTTAAGGTGTGCCATTATTTCGTCAAATCAAAGTATCTACTGTTCGTAGATTGTCATTAGACAGCAAACGGAGCAACTGTGTCTAAAACGCCCATTGTGCGAAATAATACCGAGGAAATACTGTACAGGGCTGGGGAAACGGGGGAACACAACAACACAACAACAAACTCAGGTTGAACCCGTTGAGCCCCAGAGCAGGGGTTGAACACAGGAGACACAGGAACTTTCAGGAACACAGCAGCACAGCAGTTGGATCTTTTCTGGGCCCTCCCCCTGGTCTTAGTAACCAAGTGAGAGGGCACTGCAACCAACTGAGAGGGCACCGTCTCATGGGCGTCGACTAGTTCCCCTGGGTGAATCAGTTGCCTGGCTTGTTGATAGAAACCTCTTCTCATGCCGTAAAATCTGTTCGAAAGGGCTCAGAAACCACCAAGCTCCGACGGCAACGACGAAGAGACCGTCTACGATAGTCATATGAACTCCGAGCCCGGCTTCCAGGCTGGCCCGGGTTACTCTTTAAACGCCGACTGAATATTGGATGGCACTCCGCCTGTTGGTCAATAAATCCAGTCCCCCCTTGGGGGGGCTCAGAAAGCCAAGGACCTCGACGGCCGCAAGATGGATTCGGTGCGGAACTGAACACCTTCTTCCAAGAGGGGGCAGTCCATGGACCTGTGGTAGGCACATTCGAGGAGATGTTTGCGCCCGTCATCTCCCTTGCCGGCGCAATCGCAGGTGCTCTCTGACAGCCGAGCATCTCTCCTACTACGGCGACAGGGGCTCGTTGACAGTCAAGGCCCATTACCGCCGGGTGCTTTATCGCGCATACAGGCTCACCACACCACCCATCCTGGGTGGGCACGCCTAATGATCCATCGCCGGGGCCTCGTACAAGCCCCGAACGCCCCAAACGACCAAAGCCAGCACCCCCATGCTCGCAGTGGCTGCTAAGATGTTAATAAACGGAGGCCGCTCGCGATAGGTATATGACCCCGGGCCTGGCTTTCAGTCTGGCCCGGTAGAATTCTTAGATGCCGACTAGCTAGGTAGCACCTTGCCTGCTAGTTACTAACTTCGTCCTCCGAGAAAATTGCGCTATTGGCGGTCGAGAAGATAATCAGGTGCACGTCTTTCCTGGGAACTTGAAACGCACACCTGGGCGACTTGTGTGCCTATCAAGCTAAACCAAAGTAATTCGCGTCAAAAGCAGAACCTCAATGCCAGCATGAATGAATTGCCTAATCATTTGCACTGGCACTACAGTGGTCGCTATCGGCTGCCTTGCAGGTATGATGGGAAGTCTCCGACGCGGGACTTCGGTGCCCTACTCGCGAATCACTCCAAGCCGACGCACTGTAAGTATAGTTGATCTCAACGCGAGTCGGAGCCTGATTACAAAGTGAGCACTTCCACGGCTATTTCGAGATTGGGGAAGGATCAGCCGTTCTGGCCACATTGCTCAGATGCCTATGACTCGGGCGCCGCGGCAGTTGCTTGCTGGTTTGGTAGCAAACTCTAGATTAGATTAGAATAAAATAGAATAGAATAGAATAGATTAGATTAGATTAGATTAGATTGGATTGGATTGGATTGGATTTTTCTCCCCAATTGTAAATCACAAAGAAACAACAACAAATAGCATAAAGCTGCGTTTTGATGAACCCTCCAGAACAAGTCTGACTGGGCTGAGTGTCCTTTTGCGTAATGCAATGTCCATCTTAAATTTCATGGACCCTGTACTCTAGGCCAAATGGGTACAAGCAATGTGCCAACGCAAAAGATAGGTCGGAGTGGAGATCGCGTGCGTAAAAAGATTGGTCGGAGTGGAGATCGCGTGCGTACTCGAAACCTGTGCCTCCTTCCGAGTATTGATCCTACAGGGTCCATGGAAGTTAAGATGAACATTACATAACGCAAAAGGACACTCAGCCCAGTCAGACTTGTTCTGGAGGACTCATCAGTACGCAGCTTTATGCTACTTGTTGATGTTTCTTTGCAATTGGGGAGTATAATCTAATCTAATCTAATTCCCAGTCCCTTGTCTTGCAGGTATGCGGGCAGAAACCCTCCAAGTCGCGAGGTAGGGGGCAGAAGCCACTGTATAGAAGTATAATTTATTCGTAAGGACGAGATGGTGCACTGTCTATGAATAAATAAACTCAGCCCCCCCTGAAGAGCTCAGAAATTTATGATGCCTATCACACGTGCTCGTGAACCCAATTTGCGAAGTTGCTGTAGCCGACCCACCGCCCACCGCGCGTAGCTGGACTTGGCATAGGGTGCTCAAGGACCCAGCAGCCAGAAATTCTGCTTCAGAATCACAATCATCCCCCACAGTGGCATCGTGCCCATGCAAAGTCCCCGGCTGAGAATCTAGTAGCTCCAATCCCCGCCTTTATCCCGCACAAATTTTGTGGTCGAATGCGCAACAAGGTGCGCGCGCTGTTGCGCTGTATTCTGACACGGGCCCCGAAAGGCCAGAATCGGTGGCTATCAGGAAGAAAGGAAATGCAGAATAGCTTCTAGCAATTCAATGAGAACTAACGAATCACCCATGCCCATCAGAGTTACATAGGCTCCGAAGGGCTGGGCCGTCAAGAAAGACTAGTAGGCAGAAATACAAAGCGACAAAGCTTATACGAAGAGAAACTAGTCGTGTACGCACTGAGGGTCTCATGTGGTATCAGAAGAAAGCCAGGTCGGTGTGTTACCAACAGCTCTATGACACCTCTAGAGAGGTTACAAGTGCGTGCTGACATTATTAGGACATCCGCAAACAAAGTATTACTACAGATCGATAGGAACAAACACAGCACCTCGAGATCTTCGGTGATGATTTAGCTCTAGCCTTGAACATTTCATTACGCAAAAAGACACTCAGCCCAGTGAGATTTGTTCTGGAAGATTAATCAGTGCGCAGCTTTTTACTATTTGTTGATGTTTCTTTGCAATTGGGGAGTATAATCTAATCTAATCTAATCTAATCTAATCTTGGCGCTTCAGCAAATATGAGAGCAAAAGCGTCGATTTTAGTCGTGGACAACGCAGAAGCAGCCTTTGGCGGAGATGGCCGTGGGCGTGAGAGTGAGCAATAGAACACAGGCGCACTGCTGTTGCTATACGAAGGTGTCTATGTGCACAAAGTGGCGCGCGGTGTTGCAGGTTGCATAACGAATTATGGCCAGTGCGTTGCTTGTGCCGTTTTAAAACTTCAGTAGGGTAATCGAGCTGTACGAGCTCCCTACGTACAGGCATAGTTAGAGATGGGCATTAAATCGGGGGGAAATGAAAGAGCACAGATGAATGAGCCAGCCACGGACATACAGTTGAACTTCTCGTTATCATGCGAGTCTCCTATGGCGCGCTCTCTGGTGATTTTCTGCCTCCCCCCCATAGAGCGCCAGATAAACGATACACTGGCAGAACAATGGCCTGTAACAAAGAACAAGCAGAGGTATAGATCGAGCTGCGTTCTGCGTTGGTCTTTACCGTCGATTAGCCCTCTCATTCCGATCTTTCGCAGTCGCACTACTTCAGAATGAGTCGATTGGATTAGACTACATACACCACCCAATTGCAAAGAAGCATGAACAAGCAGCGCAAAGCTGCGTATTGATGAATCCTCCAGAGCAGAATGGGAGTGTGGGAAATAAATGAAATCACTATCCTGGAACCTGGATGATCTTTGCCGCTTTTGCGAATTTAAAATTACCTAGTTCGGCCCCGTCGTGTGGAATGCATATGAATTTGGGCTTTCACAATATGTCTCAAACCCAACGACGATTCCTCAAAAAAGTAAAAAAAGTGAATGAAGCTGGATTTGAACTCTGTGCAAAAAGATCAGAAGCGAATGCTCTACCTACTATCGTATTACGTACATGACTACGAGCAATTTTGAAAATTTGATTTATTGTTTTGTTGACTGAAGTCGCTCGAAATTCTCAGTGCAGCCGAGCTGCATTTGCCGTGAAAGAGGAGCGCCCTGGCCCGGAAGGATCATTAGAAACCGCCTAGGTGGCACTCGTCCTGTTAGCTACCTGTACTGTCGACACAAACCAGTATCCCCCCACCCCCGGGTAGATTCTGTTGATGTATGTGGGAGGTGTTGTGTTATTGAGGAATTTCCCCTTTGTTGGGAAGGTTCGACTTATTGTATTAATTAGTCTAGTCTAGTTAATACTCTCCCAAGAACAAAGAAAGGCAAGTACACAGCAGTCACAGAGGCACATAAAGAATTCACTTGAGCTGCATATGCGCTAGCAAATTCGCTCTAGAAGGCCAATTAAGGCTCGAACTGGCGCCTTTCCTCCGAACAAGTCGGCGGGACTGAGACTCAGTAACCGAAAAAACCGAGGAGCCAAGTCGGTTTTCCATTTAGCCAGGAAGATATTTGCTGTGTATATCAAGCAACGCCTGCGGCCGGCGGCCAGCTGCGCCTGCGGCGGGCTTCTTTTACATGCATGCACCACGCAGAACCATGGTTTTGTGACCGGAATCCCCTGAACCCTCCTTCCTCTCCTCTCTTTCTACTTCCCTTTCTTCTTTCGTAGGTCTCTCTTTTTTTTATACAGGCCCCGAGTGGTCGGAATTAGAAGGCCAACAGGCGGAAATACAAAGCAAAGCAGCTTATTATACGAAGAGAACTTCGTCAATACACCACTGCCACTGTAGAAACTAGAACGAATACCCAGCTGCTCGCCTTACTATTCCCAAAGAAGCTGCGGGAAGTATATGAGCGCGCACTCAGCTGCGGTTTTGAGTTATACTGGATTCACGAGCAGGAATAGCTTCGCAATTGCGGTATTCAATTCTTCAATCCAGTTCCTGAGGGGACCCACGTCTTCTCCTGCTCAAATCGATCTCTCCATTTCATGAAAGCCAACATCCGGCTGAAGGGACAACGAAGGTGTGAACGAGTAGACTGCGTGAACGAATAGTCTGCACTGTCATCGGCCCTGTCGGTACAAATGCGGAGTCGATTCTATGGATACACTGCATTCTCATTCGATTCCATCTGCATCCGGAAGTGTAGCTCTTTACATCGTGTATATTGTCCCTCAGGATGTTGTGAAACCGTAGGGCCGCTGTGTCAAACCGAGCTACTGTAAACGTACAAAATGAGATACACTAGATAAGCTCTCGGCATTAATGGACTCTACCGCTCCACTAGAATCGTGCTTCAAAAATCAATAGTTATACCATTATATGTATGTAATGCTTCGTAGACTGCAATGACGATAGTGTTCCAACATCCAACATACCTTGATCTGGAGCTTGTAGCCAGGGTGTCAATGAAGATAATAGCGAACCGCGATATCGAATGAGTGTACATTAGTGATGCCAAGAACGCAGAATCTACCGCAAAGATCAATAGCCATGAAAAATAGCCACAGCCTTAGACCCTTCGCAGCAGTCTGCTCCTTCATATAGCATGTAACCCTTCAACCACTCGTAGACTTCTTGGAGAGCGTAAGAGCTAACATTCCTGACGAATAACCGCCCTCCCAGAGGAGATATCCGACTTTAGGTGTGAAGATCCCCGTCAGATGTGCACAAAACTTGGATCCGAGAAAGGTCTCGGTTCTCGGATATCTCGGTTTTGTTCTGACCAAGTGTTCTGTCCTTAAACGAAGGCGCTGGTTGGTGCAGAAATGCTTTTCTTGTCAACCACCAAACACAAAAGCAAGTAAAATTGGACGGCAGTTCGGTATATCCGACCCCAGTGCCACCCTTGGCCCCTTGTCACACACCAGTTACCAGTATGCAAGTAGGCAAGGGAATATGTTCCACCTAAGGCTGCCACGAAGAAATAGACCTTTGTACTTGGGAATATCTAAAGAGGCATTTAAGCGAACTCGGACGAAACCGGGAAAACCGTAGCCGTAGGTTTTCTCCGTTACTGGACTGAGTGTATTACCGGGATTTAGAGAGCAGGCGATACGTTCCTTCCGGCCAATCGGCAGGGCGGGCCCTAGTAAACGCGATTTCACGTCGCAGTCTGAGGTGCCATTTGGTGCATAAACCATGGAGAATGATCCATGTACCGCCGGGACGGCGAGAAATTACACTTCCGGGGCGGGGAATAGGCAGTACACTTCAGCGCAAGCCAAGGAGCGCAACAGGCAGGCATTTCAGCGGGTGGCTCAGAAGAGCAGGAGACGTCCCAGATTTTTGGAGCCGAGCAAAAGACGTCGACAATCGGCATATTCCGTGGAATTCCTGCGATTCCCGCGGAAAGTGAAATTTTTACCATCCAGACGTGATTTCCGTCACGGGAAACAAGCAGTGCCTTGATGACGTCAGCTCGACCAGTTGACATCTATGAGGGGCTCTGTATCAAAAAGAGCCCACTTTAGTCGAGATCGAGATCAGCACCGCAGTAGATAGCGCTCAGACCCACCTTGCGATATCGAAGACCCCCGCTGGCAGCATTGGCGACTCCAATGATCAGACAATTTCATGACACAACAGCGCGACTGGCCCAATTCAGACGAAGAGGGCGGCAGAAGATGATTATTCTGATGTTATTTTGCTTATTGAAACTTTACAAGAGAGGAAATGGACTCAGGTTGCCAGAAGTCAGGACATCCCCACAACAAAGATTTTTGTACGGCTATACAGCCAGTTCCGATTTATGCGAGAGGAGTAATTCGGTCAGTACTACAGTACTTACAAGAAAGCTAGGGTGAAAGAAACGAATTCTGATTTTGACCCTTCCCCTCGCTTTCTCTTAACCACCGAGACTGCCTGCATCCATCCCACATTCTGGCGGCTTCTGCGCCGTACAATCAGCAGATAATTCCGAAGAAATATTGTTTAAAGGTGCTGAAAATGGATAAACCCAAGTCTAACTGACAGCTAAAGGGGTTCAATTTCCGCAAAAGCTGCAAAAAATTGCTCCTTTGGGCCATATTACAACGCAATTGCGGTTTATTAACCATAGTAGCTCTGAAATTGTCGTATGTGGTTTACCCGAGTGCAACATAGCGTAAATCCGCGGAAATTTTTGCCCGTTGGACATCAGAACGTCGATTTCGGCCATTTTTCACACTGCTTGTGCAGCTCGGCTGCACTGGCTGAACCGCAGATTTTGAGCGATTTCGGCGTATTCTAGACTATAAATTCAATAGAATTTCGTGTTCCTTGGCATCGGGATTCCCCCTCGATATGGTCAAAATATCGGGCCACAGTGGCAAGCCCGTATGAGCTCGGTTAGGGGGAATCCCACCTCGATTTGCGTGTACTATGGTCAACAAGGGCAATATTTCAGAAGTGACCCCCCTTTAGCTGCCAGTTGGTCCCAACTCCCCAAGTAAGCTGCACTCGGGGAAAAGAGGGTGGTGAGGCACCACCGAAACTAAGAGCACACTACACATGACTGCTGTTATGCAAACGACGAGAGATGCTGACACGGGTGACACTCCACGGCAGCTGCTTAGCAGCTGCTTGGCAGCTGCTCGCCGGTTGACGGCTGCCTATTTCATGGGATTTGATTCGCTGATAACGCCGAGGTCAAAGTTGGCCTGCGAATTGCAGAGCTAAGGATCTTGGACTCGCCAATCAGATGGGGGACGGCGCTCCGCGCCGGCTGGCTATTTCCCCACGTGGGGCTTGCTTGCTCGCATAGCACACTCTGGCGCACTCAGCAACAAACTCACGCATCACGCAACACGCAAGAGGTAAGAAAAAAGCCCAGTCCCAGTTCCTTTCTCGTGAAGTGCTGCGGCGTTCTTTAAGTCCCTGCTTGGGACAATCAATCTTATTGCGTGCTCTGCTCTACAGGCTTAGAGCTAAAGCTTTAACTGTTTAACTGTTTAACTGTTGTTGTTAATTGATAATTTGTCGGAATGCGATTCCTAATTGCGGCCGAAATCGTCAACCAACCGCCGTGCAACACGCTCGCACGGCGAGCTGGATGCGAACAGACCGAGCCACGGGCTCAAACAAGGGAACTTCGGAAAGTTCCAAGTGTATGGTTACTCTACACACATGAGTGCTACCAGAGAGAGAGCACTAATATATACACAATAGAGTGTATATACCGAAAAGTTCCGAAAAGGCAACGCACCAAAAAGACACAACCACGGGGTTGTCATAAAAATGCGCTGACGCTGCACCAAACGGGCCGCTAGGGCCCGCACTGCTTTGCTAATAATAGTACCAAGCCACCCAGTCAACTTTCCCCATCCGAGAGGTTGTTGAACGTTGTTCCGTTGTTGAATGTTGAACTCAATCTCAATCCGCTCCCCGTCCCCTATGGCCTAGATCCCATAATGCTTCCTCTCAGGACTGCCATAACTCCCTATCATGCGGCTTGAAATTATTAGTTGGAGCCACAACTCAGAAAGGCAATCGGTCTATGCATGCGGAACTAACGGCTCGCTGCGTTGTAGGTAAGGGCGCGGGCGGTGTCTCGGTGTCTCACAGATAGGCCAGCCATCGACGTTGCCTCTATTTCTTCATGATAGATCCAGCGTTGCCGGTCTTGATCTTAGTAGCTTTGCCCTTGCTTGCATTAGGGCCCTTTCCTTGCCAAGCAGCAGGGTTCCCACCGTAGTTCAGGAGCTGCTCTGGCTCTGCCACCGACGCGAGTGCCACAGGTGCAGCAGCCACTAAGCCCGCAGCCGCCAACATGGACTGCTTGAGAAATTCTGCGCGGCTTGACCTGGCCAATAGAATGTGCAACGTAAGACTTTACTCAACAACTTTGGGTATCATGAAATATAATTCAGCTCACTCGATAGCCGCGACGGGCGCAGCACGGGTGAGTGGGCGGGCAGCTGGCAAGAACGCCGAGGCGGAAGCGACGAGTGCGAGAAGGAGGCAGACGATACGAGCCATCTTGGTTACCTACACATAAACCAAGAGCACAGCAGTGAAGTGAGTACAGAAAAACGGGCACAATGCCAGTGCACTCTTGCCAACGGCCTACATCAGACCCCAGGCCCACACTTACTTGAAGCTGGACTTGCAAGAAAGTTTCACCTCAAGATTCCGACGAAAAACCCTGAACCAATGTTGATATTACATTAGAGCAATGCCGAAATGAGAAACTGAGGAAGACGGAAGACGACTGGAACGACGGAACGACGGAACAAGAGAGAACGATACGTAGGGAAGAAGTTGAAACACGGAAAATAGGAAGAAACGAAACATGGACTTTTCAGGGATTGTTTCCCAGGTGCACCGAAGTGGACGAGAAACCGGGGAAAAAGCACGACATAATTGTTTCGTT
>Ga0307931_1001913_pt1 | contig 13544 bp, 16 predicted proteins | sample OrgLakmetageno47_FD_201816 | JGI IMG/M metagenome (GOLD analysis project Ga0307931, IMG submission 201816) | Saline water microbial communities from Organic Lake, Antarctica - #47 | ecosystem: Environmental > Aquatic > Non-marine Saline and Alkaline > Saline | place: Antarctica: Organic Lake... | reverse complement strand
TCGGGCGACTTGCGGAGGGCGTGCAGATCCCACGCCATTGTGCAACTATTACGCGCCCAATTTTAAAAAGATAAATTGCTATGGGTCCGGAATGTGTTAATTGATATACATGCGAAGTATAAGCTCTTGAAGTTGCGTGGGCGATGAGGGCGGGCCTATTTACCCATTTTACCAGTCAGATAGTTCATTTTACCATTTTGTCAATCTGACTGGTAAAATGAAGTTCATTTTACCAGTCAGATCGGCCGACTTGTAAAATGAAAAGTCTCATTTACCCATTTTCAGCACGAGAGTGTGGCGAATGGGTAAATGAAAAATGGTAAAATGAAATTCATTTTACCATTTTTGGTTCATTTTACCCGACGACAAAAAACGACCTTACCCCGATAGAAAACCTGAATGATCGGTCTTCGAAAATCTTCACAGAATGAGAAAATAATTATCGCCAAAATCTCAAGTGTCTACGTAATCAAAGTATCAGAGCTTTCGAAAAATGCTGAGAACGAGGCGCCAAGGCACATGCCAACGTTCTTCTTAGTTACTATCCATAGATTGCATCTGAGCCTCAGTAATCACCCACACTAACGGTCCTTGTAATGACACACATTTTGGGGGCTATTGCTTTGACAACATAGTTGAAGTGGCCAGATTCTTCGCATACTCTGAAGAATACTCCATTCTTGAAGCAAGATGTCATCAGCGAACCAGCCAGCAACTGACCCGAGCTTAGCAACATCGTACGACTCGACCTTCGGAGCTTTTTTCAAGGAAGGGCAATTGAATTCAAATTTGTGGGGTGGCAGTGTCACTTTAAATGGGCCTCCATTGCAGCAGCAGCAGCAGCAGCCACCACCGCCGCATCGGCACTTGGCTCAGCTTTTGCCAGCACCGGCTGTGGACACCACGACTGTACCGTCAGGAACTTATTCCACCACGGGAGATATTCGAAGAGCTACTTTGTTTAACAAGTACGCTGCCGGAATCGGCATCGGTCCTAGTAGCGACAGAAGCAGTAGTAGTGCCAGCATCAGCAATGGCAATAGTAGCTACGCTAGCAACAACAGCAATGTGAGAATTAACCATAATTTGTCTGGCAACTACAGCAACAGCAATGGCCAATATTCAGGCGCACTAATTGCCGTGCCGCCTACCGCGAGACGGCAAGCGTCCTCGTCATCGGGTGGTCCGAGGCTACCGGTTGCTATGCCCCCAGCATCCATCGCACCCGCGCCCACCGTACCCGTAGCAGCAGCCGTGTCAAGTGGAGTGATCGTCGACGACGCTTCGGCGTCACCTGGACTCAAGTCCGTGCGCGTGTACTCGTTCCCTGTCAGCCTCTTGGATCAAATTGAAGATCTCGCCACCCCGCTCGACTTAACGCCGATTCCACACGCGGATTTGGTCAATTTTTCGCCCCAGGGCAGCCACAATCAGCCGGCTGACAAACGCGGTCGCCCTCCGGCTGCAGCTTACCGTGACCACAACAACGGCTTCAGTCACACTGGTGGAGGAGCTAGTGGCGGCAAGGGGCGGAAAGCGGGGTTTGAGCAGCGGTGTGCGATGTGCCACCGCGGCACTATGGCTGATGGCGTGATTATTCCGGTGCAGAACAAACAGGTGTGCGTTTGCTTGAGAACACTACGAAACGTTATAGAAGTCAATTCAAAATTATTCGATTGCTAATTTCGTCTAGGATACTGGCGCTAGTTCTTACAACTTTCCTCTCTATCGGTCCTTCTCTTTCCATGTTGTACATCTTCTATATGAAGGTGTGCACTGAGTGCGACACCAGCGTGTGGCGCAGCCAATCAACGAGCGTGTACTTCAAATGGTGCAAGGGTTGCAAGCGGTTCCACAACATTTTGATGTTTCGGGAAAAGCTGCAGTTGCTCCGAGAGAGTGGGAAGAAGCAACTCACGAAGCTGCCGTCGAAATGCGACCCTTGCCGCCAGCGCGGTCGCTTAGGCTATCGCTCCAAGAAGGTCCTTGGCTTTGTCTTTAACTCTTTTTTTTTTTTGCAAACACACCGATGATGCCTTAAGTATTCAAAAATTGGCGTTGATATCAATTTGCCGATGACTTCTAAGGTTTGTTTTTAATTTGGCCTTCGGTTTGCCTCGCTTTCCCTGTGTTGTCTGTCCGTGCTACAGGAGGGAGGTGTCGAAGAAGGTCCCAAAAAGAGGGGCCCAAAAGGCCCAAAATCCGTCACTGACGCTCGTAAACTAGCCTTGCTTGGTGTAACACACCTGACCGATGCCGCTGCTGCGGCAGTTGCTGCCGAGGCGGCCTCGTTCTCTACAATGGGAGCATCTCCTCCAGTAGCTTCTCTAGGGACTTCTAGCGGAAACAGCAACAACAACAACTGTCGAGGTAATAGCATCAGCAATAGACAAACGATGCCGGGAATGTCAGCACATGAAGAGCACGTCTACCCGAGCCTGGCGCTAAACTCTACCAGCACTCGTGTGAGCACTAGTGCCAGCGCTAGTCCTCCTCTGCAACCACCGCCGCCGCCGGCCCTCTTTTATGGCAGCAGCCTTGGCCGCAGTTTCAGGGATAGCAGCCATCACCTGGACCAAGAGGACAGCCATCGATTGAATAATTTCTTGGAATCCTTCGGTAGCAGCAGCAGCAGCGGCAACAACAACAAACGTGCGCGAACTCCTCCTTCTTTGCCAGAGCCGCAGTCACCTCCTAGAGGAGTTCTCCGCCTTCTCGACGACCACATCCCTTTGCATGCTCCTGCTGCTGTGCCCCGGATAACATACGAAAGGCTTTCGTCGAACATGACTCGCCCTGCGCCTGCCTTATTACGCGCACCAGCGGTAAATTTAGCCCCAACCGAGGATTCCACTCCATCGGATGGATTGAAAAGCTTGGTGCCACTGCCGGTGGCTTCAGAACAAACAGGACCTTTGATGCACCTATAGTGTCCGCGAGAAGAGTGTCATTTAGTGAGCGAGCAGAGTAACGTTCAGCATAGACCGAAGAACTATCCGGGGTGCCGTCCGAGCCCGAGTCCGAAGAATGAGTAGGATCGAAAGAATCATTCGCAGAGGAATTCATTTAGAGTACTGGAGGCCTTATACCTGTAGAAGTAGAAGAAGTACTAGGCAATAGTTTAATAGAAAAGGTTATAAGAAAAGGGAAGTGCACAGCAGTTGTGACTTCAACCTCTGTGACTTCCCCTTACAGGGGAGATCAGGTTCTACAAGAATGGCGAGCGCCATATAGCGACTCGTTGAGAGTTTAGGCTTTTGGGTGCCACCAAGATTCTAAGCCCGCCTTTGTTTATGTCAAGCAAAATTTAATTCATAGAAGAATTCTAGAGTAAGTCCCGCCTACGAACCGCCGGCCTTTTTAATGTTTAGTCCTCAATTCCCGAATCAGATTCCAGTTTCGTGTTCTAGTCTAGTCTAGTCTACTTAATACTCTCCCAAAAACAAAGAAAGACAAGTACGCAGCAGTCACAGAGGCACATAAAGAATGCACTTGAGCTGCAAATGCGCTAGCGAATTCGCTCCAGAAGGTCAGAAGGCCAATTAAGGCTCCAACTGGCGCCTTTCCTCCGAAAAAGTCGGCTTCCATAATTTGAATTGGGCATTAGAACTACCCAAATGCCATGTGGAAGTCTGGAATTCAAGTGGAATGCCCTTTCTTTATTTCGAAGAGTTGCGTGGTCAATTCTTAATTCCTGCTTTGTTTTTATGATACAGCTGCCCTTACTTCTCACTTGCACTGCCATTATTATCCATTCCCCATGGCTCCGAATTCCAAATCCCAATGGAACTGTGCTGAGAGAAATATGAATCACATCTAATAGCTAATAGCAGTCTTAGGAAGAGCAAATGGGTCGAAAGTCAACGGCAACCGCCCTTCTTGATGTACTTAGTCCAGGACGCTTTTTCCAGAGCCATCTCCGTGGAAAGAAAATCCCTCGAAATCTTTGTCTTCTTCGTCGTCCTCAGCCTTGCTTTTCGCAGCAGCTCCACCAAAGAACCCTCCGAAGAGGCCGGTTTTCTTTTTCTCTGGTGCGACCACGGAATCAACTGGCTTTTCTCGAGTAAACATCTGCTCGCGAAGAAACGAAGAAAGCAAAAAATAGCGCACAAGAAATAAATCAATAAATAATGAGCACGACTTCAAAAATCCAGAGGGACAAAATTATCAAAAGCCTCTGAAACACCAAATCTTGAAAGTAAGAGCTGCACAGCAATCATCAACAAATGGAACTCTTAGCAAGAGGCCTTCTTATACAAGCATGCCGATGCTTCCTAACCTCTTCAAAGTTTTCCACGCCAGTTTCGCCGCTCACAGTCGGCTTGTACGGCGCCGGCACTTGTCGCTTCAACACCAAATCCCAATCCAAGCCCTAGGTACACGTTTACATGTGGGGGGAATGCGCATGTGTAGCGTACGTCAGCCAGTGCGGGTAAGAGCGCGCTAGGGCCAAAGGAAGATGAAACCTCGGGGCATATAGCAATTATGAGCACTTGCATACTTTTTGAAATGATAACCGCGAACAGCTTAAAAACAAGCCAAGCAGCAATGCATCTACCTGAAAGAACGGGTGTGGGCGGAGCTCAATCCACGCGCCGCGCTGGGCGCCTAGGCGTCGCTTGGGGTCTTTGATCAGCAGGCGCCGCAGGAGCGCACGCGCGGTAGGGCTCAGCTAATGTGGTACCAAAAACATAACAATCACGAGGGAAGAACGAGGCGACATGTGAAAATAAAAGATCGAAATGAGACCACTACCCTAAAAAAAAGATTTCCTCCTAGGCTCATTCATCTCGCTTCATCCATTGGCGTCTTCACTGTTTGCTTTCGCATCCTGCTCTCGAATATGATTACAATAATGATAATGATAACAACAACAATATAATACCCGAGGGTCAATCGTCGGCTCAGCGGTGACCATCGCCCTTAGCGTATCGTAGTGCGAGGCTCCCTGAAAAGGGTGCCGTCCCGTCAGCATTTCGTGCATCAGCAACCCCAGGCACCACCAGTCGACGACCCGACCGTGGCCCCGCTGTAACAGCATCTCGGGCGCCATGTACTAATGTAATGTAATAACAAATACGCGCACGCGCACGTGAAAAGAAGACAAAGCACACAAGGTTAGAAACTATGCTGAAATAAGAACCTTGGGAAAAGGAAAAAAACGAAGAGGAGAAGAATTATAAAACAACAGTGATAAAGTGGCCTCAAATTTGGAAAGAGGCCCAACAGAGGTCACAAAGATAAAATGTAATAAGCTGTTGCTTTATTGCTTCTTGATTTTTGTAGCCTTTTTGATTGAATTACCTGCTCTGTGCCACAATACGAGCGCGTCATGAGGTTGGTGCCTGAAGCCACTTCTTCGCTACTTCCTCCGCCTTCACTGGCTGCTGCTGCGCCTTCACCGGTTGCAGCAGCAGAAGCAGTAGCAGCAGCAGGAGGAGGAGGAGGAGGAGGAGCAGAAGTTGCTGCCTTCTTGTTGGAAGCCGCCGCATCATTGAGCGCTTTCTTCAAGTCTTCTTCTAGCGCGGGCCGCTTGTCGAAGCTCCGCGATAGGCCAAAGTCTGTTAGCTTGGCGTGCCCCTCGCCATCCATAAGGACGTTTTCAGGCTTCAGATCGCGGTACACCTAAAAGAGAGAAATGAAATAGCACGGAAATGGCGTGAATTGAATAATAGAATCGTTTTGAATGACAGGAGTGTACGCACAATCATAAAAGAAGAAAAAGGAAGATCTTGCTAGGTACGAAAACCATAGAAAGGGATTAGCAAATAGGTAAGCAACGCATATCTTTGCGAGTCTATTGGTTTTAAGTACGCTCCTAAATGCATGACTCCTTCGCTTCAAACATCCAAGTAATCTACTATCTCTTACCACGTCTAACTCGTGCAAGTGCTGCAGCGCCAAGGCAATCTGGCAAATGTACAGCTGGACCCACGACGACCGCAGTTTTCCGAATTTGCGCATCAAGGTGAAGAAATCGCCACCCTGTTGTCGTCAATGAGGCAGAAGTAAAGGCATGGCGTCGTAAGTCTTTGTAGCATTCACGTTTATACGCTTAGGGGGAAAAAAATCACAAAAAGAAACACTCTCTTGTTATTAAGGCATCTCTGAAATTATGGTCATCAACGCACATTCCTTTGTCTATAGAAGACAATAACATTTGTGGAACCCAAAGAAAGCTCACAACTGTAACAAGCACAGGAAACGAAAAGGGCAAAGAACTGCTGCAGTCACTAGAGAGCGCCCCAATATAATGTGTACATTATTACCTGCACGAAGTCCATGACCATGTACAGTTTCTGGGGGTTTTGAAACGCGAACGACAGCTGCACGATGTACGGATGCCGCACCGACGACAAAATGTCGCGCTCGGTTTTGGTGCGCTCCACCTTTGGGTGATAAGATGATCATCGCAAAGGGCAAGAGAAAGAGAAGAGATTCGAAGGAAGAAAAGTGTGCGTATAATGAATTAGCAAACAGAAATGCGAATCCATGCAAACAATCAGAAGTTGGGAAGAAGCGAGAAGCAAGAACGGAGAATCTTCCTTTTCTTGTCCCCAACGTTCAAACACCACGCTTCTCTCTGCCGTTTACCCTAATACAACACAAAATATTAGACAACACCAACACCCATTCACCTGCCGGCGTTTGCGCAAGTCGGCTTTTTTGAAGATTTTCATGGCGTACACATCGCCGCTCGCCTTGTGCCGCACTTGCATTACTTTGCCGAACCCACCGCGGCCCAGGACCTAGAGAAGAAGAGGATAAGAAAGAGCATGGGGAAAAAAATCAACAACAACAGAAGGCACGGAGAGATGCGCCTACAGGTGTTTGTAAGGTGCACGCAAAGTCGTTTCAGTTGAATCAATCCAAACTATACGTTGTGGCCGTTGTGGTAATTGTTGTTATTATTGCAAGCCATACACCGCCTATTTTCTTTCCTTTCTCTATATCCATGACGTCATCGGCACCCTGCCTCTCTATTTTTTTTCTTTCTCTTTTTCTCTCACCGTCATGAGCTCAAAGTCCGCGAGGGACACTTTTGGAGCGCTTGCAGAAACAGGCGCTACTTCACCACCCGGACCAGTCGCCGCAGTGGCGCTGGCACCAGCTCCTAGTGCGGCTTGCGCCTGTTGATGCTGCCCCTCAATGTCTACGGAGGTGACGTCAGTGGCCAAATCGTTGAACACATCCAAGCCACCGAGGGCGCAATTGGCCTGATTTGACGCATTTACCCGTCAGAGGGGGGGGGGCGAAAACGAGAGAGACGGAAGGAAATTAATCACGATTCACGGTAGCTGCATAGTTTGCGACGAGCTCTATCTCTCCGTCATATCCTGACTCTCTCTTTATCTCTCTTCTTTTCAACACGCACCTCCTGCCCGAAGACCGACGAAATCCACGCAGTTTTCGACCGCGCGTCTACCTGGCTCACCACCTAATATAATATATACATAAAACAGGAATCAAAGCACGCCAAGTATGCCAGGCATGAAGAGACGGGAAAAGGCAGCTGTCAGTAATGGGCGTCGTGACGAAAGGGTTAGGCAAAGGATAGAAGAACTTCGAGAAAAAAAAAAGACGCCACAAGTTAGCTTTCAAATTCTGAAATACAGTATATCATTTTTCAAATGCATTCATAGTTTAATTACCGTCAGCACGGCGCCGCTCCCTGTCGACGACGGCCGCGCGGCATGGGCCAGCAAGAGCACTTCAGCGGTGACGTGGTCGGAAGATTCGCCGGTGACGCGGCGATGACGCACGCTGATCTGTTTTGAGGGGAGGGGGGGTCGTGGTAGCGGATACGGTGGCGGTGTTATGAACAACACGGTAAATACGTAGTGTATGCTGCAAATACGAGTGTTTCGAATTCTAACTTGGTTCACAACACTCGATTCTACATTCAAAACAACAAAGAGAAGACGTACAGGAGAACGGACCAATCATATCGCCGGTGCACTCTTCTAGTGGTTTCAACTAAACTACACACGCACAACCACACACTAAGGATACCCCCACCTCATACACGCAGCACAGGCCGGTGGCAGCATCAGTAAATGAGTCCTGCAAGCAGCACACTTGGCGCGGGCGCATGGGGCCACCAATCGCGTTGGCGTCGCGCACCCGGTAAATGATGCGGGCCTGATTAAAAAAAGGGGGGGGGGTAGTGAAGAACAATAAGAGCGAAAAACAGGTGAACAAGTATGACAGAAAAGAAGATATGAAGACGAGGAGGCTAATAAGTAGAGGAATAGAAACCAAATCATGGAAAGGAAAAAAAAGCAAGAAATCTGTCACTGTAAAGAAAAGGATATTGTGGCTCTTTGCGCTGAACATCATTACTATTTGGGTTTGATTCGACAGTCACACCCACACCTACCCCCACAAGTACCTGTGCCGCCAGGAGCGCAGCCTTGTCTTTCTCGGCCAGCGCGGACTCGGGATAGAGCCTCGGCACCCCTCCGAGCAAGAACCGAGACCCCGAAGCCCCACTCTCGCCGTGATGAAGGGGATTACCATGCGAGGACGACGCGTGCATCGAGCCGTGAAGGCCGTCGGAGCTCGCGTCACGACCATGCAAAGACCTGGTATATGCGTGACAGAAAAGGCACATGTACGAAAAACAAAGCAAAATGAGAGTTGGGAGAGGACAAGAGAGGTGAGAGTACTGAAAGAATGATATATCTGCTGCGAAATAAAAAAAAAGAGCTTTTTAAAAACTCGTCTTGAGATTCAAGGATTTAAGAAGCACCATTGCATTCATACAAAGTGAACACTCTTTTATTCCATAGAGCCTGTTCCTCACTCAAACCATTCCATCATCAAACACACCCACCCAGTCGCCATCGCCACGGCGGCCGCTACTCCTGACGGCTGTTGGCCTGCAGTCGAAGACGAAGGGTGCGCCGCCGCTGCTGCGGATCCATTCTGCACCTGCGCTGCTTCGCACATTTCGTCGTGCAGTTCGATCGCATCCAGGGTGCGCGCTACCCGTGCTCCACACTGCTTGCAGGTAGCCCACTTGTGCTTGTCCCGCTCCTGTGCCATTTTTGCGGCAACTGCGCCGGTGCCGCCGGTGCCGCCGTCTTCTGAACTTTGGAACCGCACGCCTCGCTTTGGGGGCAGTGGCGCAGCACCACTTGTGGCAGTAGTGGTAGCAAGAGCTGCGCCTTTGCCTTTTCCACCTGTGCCTGGGGTTGGAAGCAGTGCCTTATTAGCAGCTTGGGGTGCTTGGGGTGACAAAAGACCGAGGAGACCGCCATTCCCGCCACCATTGCCAGTAACGCCGCCGTTCATTTTCTTCCCACTGCCACTGTTGCGCGCAGATCGCACTTCGCCTGAACTGCTTCCACTTTCTCCGTCTTCTTCCTCGTCGCCATCATCTCCTTCACCATCTTGGCCTTCTCCTCGAGCCAGCGCGCTTTCCCGGACACTCAAGTTGCCCGACGACGCGATGGCAGCAGCTTCGGCCGCCTCGACTTCGCCATCTTCCTCGACATCCGTCTCAGCCTCCTCCTCCTCTTCCTGATTGGCTGCTGCTGCTGCTGCTGCTTCTTGCGCTTGCTCCATGGCCGCTTCCGCCAGCGCTTCTTCCTCGAGCGCCGCTCGAATTTCCGCCATGCTCAGAAAGTCCATGTGCCCCTTCTTTTTGGACGAGGCGTAGGCCAGGGTGCCCACCTAGAGTGTGTGCGCGCACGAGTATATTTCCGCGAACAACATACATGATATAATCGAAAATGAGGAGTGGCGGATGAGTTAGGAGAGAGTTAAGGGGAACATGGGGGAGTAAAAGGCATGTGTGTGGTGAATAAGACAACTTCACAGCGTTGTTATCTACACATAAACGGATCGCGAACGTCTGATAAATCGAAGATAAAACAAAGCAGGAGACACATCGGGCTCTTGGCCAATCAGGTCTCTCACCGGGTGCTTGATCCGGCTCGACTCTTGGTAGCAGTGAATGCACACCCGCAACTCCACGCTATGGTTCACTTCGAAGACGCGTTTGCTGCAACAAAACGAGCAGCACACCTAATGTGCACCAGGTAGGAAATGTTGAGGACATGAGTAAAGAAAACGAGCTTACGAAGGGGGCGAGAGTGTGAGAAGGGTGCAAGATATATGAGTAGATTGCCAGACGGATTGCATGGATGAGGACTGCAATGTAACGATAGCAAACCATATCCCCTCTGACCCTCTTCCTCTCTCCCTCTCTTCATCTATTTGTATCTCACCGCGCCGCAGCTCGGGCAGTCGTGGACGTCGCGCGCGTCGCTGGCCGCAAACGGCTTCCGGCAGTGCATGCACTCGTCCACGCAGCTCTGAGACATTTGCTGCTGCAAGTGCTGCGTTCAGAAGAAGCACAACATGGTGGCACAGAAGAAGAGATCGTGCCATTACCGCCAACAATTATAAACACAAGACACACACAACAACGAAGAGCACGAGGGCAACATGAGCAAGGATGGATGCTCACGGTGCCAGCGAACAAGAGAGAGAGGAAAAGATTGACAAAATACGTCAACACCAAGCCCGTTGCTTCCAGCCCATTCAAGAATCATTGTGCATGTGTCCCTTACATGCAGCGTTTCTTGGGTCTTGGCATCCCGGCCAAAGTTGGCGATGGACATGTTCTCGGGGCATTTCGACAGGTCCAGCTGTAGACCACCCCAGGCTTCAGGCGGGCGCAGAGTGGTAAACGACGATGACGAGTCAAGGCCGTCGCCTGAAGTGGTTGACCCGCGCCCTCCTCCTTCACCACCTCCTCCTTCGTCGTCGTCGTCATCGTCACCGCCGTCGCCACCGCCACCGCCATCATTGTTGTTAAGTTGTACTTCGCTGGCTCTTCCGGTGGTGGCGGTGGCAGTTGCTTCGTCGTCCGCATCTTCGTCACTGGCATTCCCATCGCCGACCTCCTCGCTCAGCCCGCTTTTGTTGTTGCTCTGGCCACCACCGCTGCCACTGCCAGCGCTTCCATCTCCCTCTCCTTCGGCCACTACCGTGCCACCACTGGCGCCACCAGCACCACCAGTCTCCTGTTCGCGCACCGGCGGTTTCGGCAATTTCGGCGTTAAAAGGCCGAGGAGCCCTCCGCCGAGCGTCGACGACATGCGACGCGCGCCCTCTTTCATCCCACCGCCGCTGCCTCCTGTTGCACCAGCCCCACCTCCAGCAGCCGCGGCAGGTGTTGGGGTGTAGATTGCTTCCACAATGGTGCCGTCGGTTTTCGCGCTTTCCGCGTCCCAGCGGTTTTGCTTGGACATGTCCAGAAATTCGTTCAGAAACTCGGAGGGAGAAGAGCTGATGTGACCTATTAGATGCCCACATTTTTTTTTAACCAGAGCGCACCGCAATCAACAAGATGATAAATGGAAGAAAGACAAAAAGAAGGAGGTTCGGAAAGGAGGTCATGGAATTAGAAAAAGTGTTCCATATATAAATAACGTGCCGTTGTTTGCAACATTTGGTCTGCGCACACACGCACGCATAGATTGTCACAAGGCACGCACCTTCCGTCTTCAAGTTGGTGAAAGTGCCGCGCGGCCGGAGGCGGCTCCACACTTTGGTTTTGATCCGTTGGCCGTTTACGGTGCGGGTCACGCTCTTTTCGGCCACCCAGTCAGGGTTATTGGGGTTCACCTGCGCGATAACAATAGGACAGATATACACATAAGACGATAAGGTAAGACCAAAACGATGAATATAAAAAAAGGCGCGGAGGCAAGGAAAGACAGCAGTGCAAGGGGACTTAGGAAAGACAGCATTGAATACGGATGCGGGGCAAAAGAGGATGCAGAATGGTGTGCAGGGAGGAAGGCAGAGGCTTATCTTCTCTTCTTTCAAGGAAGGCCCACCTGATCTCGCACGCGCGCGCGGAGCTTTTCCAGTGCTTGAAGCCGTTGCGCAGGGTTGGCGTTCTGAAGGTCGCCTTCGAGCTGCTCCGCAAAGGACAAGTTCAGCACCTGGCAGCATGGTAAGATAGCACATTAGAAAGGAACAAGAAGGCATGGGTAGATGTACGCATAAGTACAACAATAGGGCCGAGTCACGCTAGGGCCTTCGAGGAAATGGAGCGAAGAAGCGCAGGAATAGAGATGAGCCTGAAACGCTCCCCCCCCCTTTCCCCTTTCCTCTCCACCGTCAACTCATATCTCCTACGTATACGCGTAGACATTTCCCCTCTTGCATGTTAATTTTTAACTACCGCACCAATGAGTTGTGCGCAGTGTGCGGCGCAAAGCCCCACAGTTTGCTGTCCGCACTCACACCGGGCCGCATCTTCGCCGTGCCCAGTGAAGTTCCCAGCAAGCTCGCGTGGTTCTGCTCGTCGTCTGGAAAAAATCGGTAGTACCTATGATAAACCAAACATCGAAGAAAAATAGAAGCAACGAAATGAAACAAAAAAAATCTATCATATACACACCAATAGCTTCTCTATGCTCTCTAGACGAGTATGCTACAAGCTTACAGATTGGCGTCCTTGAATTTGGAGGCGTCTGACGCATGCTTCAAGTAGCCTTTTTCCTGCGCCAATACGAAATAAGAGACAAAAAGACAGTGAAGCACTGATGAAGATAGCCACTGTGCAACCTGACAATATGAGAGCACTAGTTATCCAGTACCTACGATAAAGTGAGGGAAGACAGCAGTAGGCAAGGAGCACTTATGGGCAAACCTGCAAAAGCCGCCCGAGCGCAACGGCTTTAGCACGGGATGCACATGTACCCGAGGACACTAGGTACCCCACAGCAGTCGAGCCTACAAAGCTACACGAAGGTAAAAATAGAAAGAGGATATTATTCATGAGTCACAAGGTGAGTTCGGTAGCATGGATATTCTCTCCCTCAAGGCAAGATCAGAGCAGTATGTGGCAGAGAGAGAAGACTGCTCAACGGCGGCATGTCCAACACGATATTTTCGGAAATGTAGTGGGCAAGATCAAAGTAGCTCGAGAAATGATTAAATACTTAAGTTGATCTCTTGCCAAGCAGCACGAGCTCTGATAGCGTTGAGCACTTCACTATTTGCTTCCATCGACCAAACGATCTTTACATCAGCTGCTGAGCTCTACATCTCACCAGTTTTTGTGGAGACGCTTCATGCTAGACCGGTTGCGAATCTCGACAGCATGGCGCATGGCGCTCGCCACCTTCTCGAGGTCCCATGTTTTGCCGTCCAGGTCGGCGAAACGTGAGGTTGGGCCGTTCATTTTTGACGCCTTCCACCTCCTGCCTGCTGCACCTATCGACAGATCTGTTCCTTCCTTGATTCTTGACGTTCTCCGTCACCCCCTGGAGAGGAAATTGACAGGTTTCTGCAGATCGTACAGAGATGGGCTCCTAGCTAGGAGAAGGTCCCGCAAACCAACCCTGTAGCTAGCCAGATCTTGACTAGGGTCACAGTCGAAACATCAAATCGAAACCAAATCAGAAACAAACATGGTTTTAGCGCCGGTTTTGTTTCTCCGAAACAAACTTCGTCCTGCGTCCGGGCGTTTCCCCGTTTCGCGAAACGAAACGAAGGTGCAGATCGCTCGGTTTGTT
>Ga0307931_1001911_pt1 | contig 13546 bp, 2 predicted proteins | sample OrgLakmetageno47_FD_201816 | JGI IMG/M metagenome (GOLD analysis project Ga0307931, IMG submission 201816) | Saline water microbial communities from Organic Lake, Antarctica - #47 | ecosystem: Environmental > Aquatic > Non-marine Saline and Alkaline > Saline | place: Antarctica: Organic Lake... | reverse complement strand
AGGAATGGCAGTGACAGCAAGGGCGCAGCCTCTGAGAAGCCCTCGAGCTGCATGACGCTGGTGCGCAGCGTGCGCGGCCTCGGAATGCGGCCTCGGCTAGTGATGTCAACGGGTTGTGTGGACTTCAAAGACCGCATCGTGGCCACTGACCCGAGCCGACGCACCCCGTTCAGCACCGAGCTCACCTTCACCAACAGTTCCACCACCGGCGTGGCGTGGGGCCTCAACGATGAAGTGCTCAAGGACATTGTCGGCGCGAGCACCGACGGGATGCCGCCAACCCCCATCTTTTTCATTTCGCCCAAAGCGGGGGATTTAGCGCCCGGTGATTCGGTCACTCTGAGGGTGACGTTCTCGCCGCAGGACGCCAACGACTACGAATGCCGGCTGCCGCTGTTTTTGGCGGACCAAGCGGACCAAACCCGCCCGTACTTGACGCTGACGCTTCGCGGGTCGGGCGTGTACCCCCGACTGGACTTTTCGCACCAAGAGCTGACGCTGCAAACAGTCCCATTGGGCATCACCAGCCGCGGCATTTTTACGGTGTTCAACATGGGTTACGACGAGCTGTCGCTGAGCCACCGGTTGCCGGTGCAGTCGGCAGTGCCGCTCTTGGTGGAGTTTCCTGATGGGAACATGTTGGGCTTGACAGTCCCGAGCGTGACGGTAGTGGTGTCGTTCGCGCACGAGCAGCCCGTGTCGTTTTGCACCGCCCTTGAGCTCGTTGACTCCGAGGGAAAGACCTACCCGATTTCAGTGATTGGGGCGACCGACAACTCCACCTTGACGTCGTTCAGTTTCCTGCAGGCCTACCACGACAGGTTTGGCTACTACACGCGCGACGGGAAACCGGTGCAATTCTTGGGCAAGCAGCGCATTGCGGTGTTTGAGCGGGACGAGCTGCGGCAAAAGGAAAAAGCCCGGCGGGACCGAGCTGCACAGCGCGCGCTCGAAGAGGGGGACAAGGGTGGCAGCAGCAGCAAGAGCCGGAGCAGCAAGGGCCACGGTGGAGCTGGAGGCGGAGCAGAGCGAGGTGGAAAGCCAGCCAAGGAGCCAACATTGGCGGAGGAGTTGGCGAATGTGCCCGACGAAAGCGTGGATCATTTGGCCGCTGCCAATTTGTTGGACCCAAGGCTGCCGGCCTTCTTGCAGGAATGGCTCAACGTCAACGTGATGGCGACGCCGTTGACCAACGAGTTCCCGAGCGACTTCATTCAATCCAACGGCCGGCTCGCCCTCGACGCGCTCGACATCATGGCCGCCAAGAAAGTGCCCGGCCGGGTGAAGCGTGTGTCCCCCAATCCTGCGGAGGCCACCAAGGAGCTCCTGGCGCAGTACGCCGCGATGTTGCTGTTCCTCAAGGAGAAGGGCGCGCTCCTGAATGGGGTGCAACCGCGAGACTTGCTTCACGTCGACGACTACATGCGCGCCCGTGAAACTGAAGCAGAAGTGGCTCAAGTCATGAGTGGGGTGCGCCTGTCCGCCACCAAGCTCCGCGAAGAAAAGAACGCATGGCTCGAGGGCCACCCCGCAGCGTCGCTCCAGGCTTGGACGGCAGTGATGCTCCAGGCGATTCGAACCTTGGTGCTGGCCCGAGTCACTCCCAAAGCTTTTGAGACGTTGCCAGGCATGCTGCTGCCTACCGCCCCCAAGAAAAAGAAAGCAGGCACGCCGCGCGGTGCGGCCAGCGGCGGCGGCAAAGGTGGAGGTGGTGGTGGAGGTGACATCGATCCGGAGCTGGCCAAGAGCAACGTGTTCTCCGTCGCCGAGGGCTTGCTGCTGAAATGGGTGGCCTACCACGTGAACGCCACCACTCCTTCCAGTGCTCTGCCCAAACGCATCACCGACTTTGACGGCGCGTGGGCCGACGGCGCTCTCGTCTGCCATTTGCTGCACTCGCACTCGCCGAGCTTAGTCCATGGGGTCACCAAGGGGGGCAGCGGCGTGGGCGCACCCAAACCCAACACCCCCGGCCCCGCAGGCACGGTGGCGGGCGCGAAAGGTGCCCCCCTGGCAGGCTACGTGCAGGTGACCGCGGCCGAAGAGCTCCGAGACCCCGCTGTCCAAACTGCCAACTGGGCGCGGGCATCGGAAGGCCTCACGGCCTTGCAAGTGGGCTTGGCGCTGTCCAGTGACCTGGCGATGCAGAAGCCACACCCCGCAGTGAACTTGCTGTACGCGTTGCACCTGTACATGTTTCTGCCTCAGCTGGTGCCTCGGGCCACGGTGGACTTTGCTGCGACTCTGGGCACCACCACCATCAAGCGCATCGAGCTCAAGAACCCATCGGCGAAACCCGTGCGTTACGTGGCGGCGTTACAGGGGAGCGACGACTTCACGCTGCCGATGGGCGACATCACTTTACCGCCCAAAGGCAGTGCCGACTTTCCCGTGCAACTGGTGCCGCGGTTCAGCGCGTCGGTGGAAGCCCGCTTGACCCTCATGGCGCAGCGGAGCGGGAGCGTGCAGGCGAGCCACATGGTGTTTGCGCTGCGGAGCCGCGTCGACAGCCGCCAACCGGTGGAGTCGCTGACCTGCCGCACGCCGTGCTACGAAGCCACCTCGGTGGAGTTTGACGTCGTGAACCCGTTCGAAGAAGCCACCACTTTCGACGTGAAGCTGGTGCAAACTTGCTTGGAGTCCACTGCGGGCCCACTGCCGGTACCGCGCGCGGCGAAAGTGCGGCACGGGTCCAAGAAGAGCCACGGAGCTGGCGGTGGCGACCAGCGCAGCGAAGAAGAAGTCCTGATGCAAAAGATGCTCCAAGAGCCCTTTGGCACCAAGCAAGCCACCCTGTACCTGGAAGCTGGCGCAACGGGCAAATTAGCCGTGTCGGTGTTACCTTTTCTACCGGGCACCTTCAGCTGCGAAATCGTGCTGCTTTCCCCTGCCTGTGGGGAACTCGCGTACTCTTGTCTCGCCACGGTAGACCTCCCGAAGCCCTCGGACAAGCTCAAGTTCAGCATCGTGAGCGCCGCCAATGCAGGTAGCTCGATGCAGCGGCTGCTCCGGTTGCCTGCCAAGAACCTGGCGCTCGAGGGGTGCATCAACTTGCTCCTCGACCGGGTGAGCGCACCTTTGCGCACGAAATGCCGCATTGCGGCGCTCAAACTGTGCAGGCCCATTCCACCCGAGCACCCTGCCAATAACAAGGCGGTCGCTGCTGCTGCTGCTGCTCCAGGGCCGGCGACTGGTGCTGCTGGCGCCAACCAGGAGGCTCTGCCGGTCGAAGACCTTTCTCCACTGCCGCCGCTGCCCGCGTTTTACGAAGTCGAGGCTGACTCACCGTACTTCCGCCTCGCGCACAAAGTGCCTATGGACGTGGGTGGCGGCAGTGGCGGCAGCGGTGGTGGCAAGAGCAAGGGGCGGTCCAAGGGAGGCGGCGGCGACAAGCAAGCCAAGCTAGAAGACGTCACGCCCGACTCGGACTTGACCGCGCCCGGCAGCTTATTGATCAATTTCAACCCGAAATTGCCGGGCGCCTACCCTTGCCGGGTCCTGGTGAGCGGGGCGGGGCAAGCGGGCATGGACTTGCGGCTCATCGAGTTGGACTGCTCGGTCTCAGCACCCCCTATTGAGACCAGCTTAGACTTCCGCGCGCCCGCGCGCACCCCTATCACCCAGCAAATCCCTCTGGTGAACCGTGGCATGGACGAGTGGTCGCTGACCGCAACCTTGTCTGGTGCCAAGTCATTTACGGGCCCCAAAACCATCAAAGTTCCTGGGGAGGCAGCGAAATGCACGTATCCTTTGACTTTCCTGGCGTCGGCGCCTGCGTCCCCAGAGAACCCCACGCATGAAGGCGTGCTGGTGCTGAAAAACCCGGCCACGGGCTACGAGTCCAAGTACATTTTGCGCGGGGACGTGGATCAGCCCTTGGCGCAAGAGCACATCACGCAGCGCTGCAACGCAAGAGACAATATCAAGCTGGTGCTCGAAGTGCCTTCGTTTGTGTCCGCGGGCAAGGGGAGCAATGGGAATGTGGTGAGCGTCGAGACGGACTTGCCGTTTGCGACGGGCCCTGAAACACTCAACTTGGCAGCCTCATCCGGCGGCAAGGCCAAAAGCGGAGGCAGTGGCAGCACTGCTACTACTCCGTACACCCTCGCGCTCGCACCGTCCATGGGGGGCACATACAACGGCAGCATTACCTTCAAGCACGCGGCCAGCGGGCAGTTTCTGTGGTACACGTTAGAAGTGATCGTGGAGTCCCCAAAAGAAGAGCGAAGCATTGCCCTGCGCGCCACCGTACGGACGGTGGTGTCGTGTGCGATTGAACTCGTGAACCCGCTCCCAACTCCGATTGAATTCGACGTGGCCTTGAGTGGGGAGGGCGTCCTAGGAGACGCAAGATTTACGCTAGGCGGAGGGCGAAGCGGCAGTTACGAGCTCTTTTACTCGCCCCTCATCGCCAGCAAGGGCGGTGTGGGGTCCGTGGCCTTCATGAACGACCAAGTCGGTGAATTTTGGTACAAGTTAACCTTGATCTCGGACCCTGCGCCGCCGCAGCAGCTGCCGCTCGTCACCGCCGCCGTGGGCACCTGTGCGCAAGTGCCCGTGACCATTGAAAACCCCCTTGGCATGGAGCTTGCGCTGTCCTGCACCGTCGACAACTCCGTCAACTACTCGTGCGTGCCGCCCATCTTAAACGTGGGACCCTACGCGTCCGCGACTCTTCAGCTCGAGTACCGCCCGTCGAGCTTAGGAGAAGTTGAAGCGTGCCGCTTAATCGTGGGCCATGCGGCCGTAGGCAACTGGGAGTTTGACGTGGAAGGCCGCGGGGAACTCCCTGGAGTCATGGACGAGCTCCGCACGGAAGCCACCATCGACGAGCCCACCTCGTGCTTATTCAGCTTTCGGAACCCTTTCCAGCAGCCAATGGAGTGCACCATCGTGCTCCGGTCCGACGAGCCATCGGACGATACCTTCACGCTGCTTGTGCGCCAGGACAACTTGATGCTGTCGCCCCTGGCGGCTCTGCAAATTCCCGTCTCGTTCAACCCACGGTCGATTTCCGAGAAGCGCGCCACGGTGGAAGTGCGCGGCACCACCAGAGCCCACGCATCGGGGGTCCCGTTGTTGTGGGTGTTTCCCGTGCGGGGTCTGGTGAACGCGCCCCCGCACCCCAAGTCGTTCCGGGTCGCCACCAAGGCCAAAACGTCGTGCCGCGTGGTGCTGGACCTCCCCCTGCGCGCGCTCGCGGGCCTCGAGGGGCCCGAAACGTTCGGCTTCGAGCTGGTGGTGCCCCCACCCATGCGAGGCCTCGTGGACGCGAGCTTGTCGGTGAACGCAGTGGCGGCCACCATTTCCGAGGCCTCGGAGCCCGTGCAGTGCCAGCTCATCTTTGCGCCCATGCGCCCGTTCTCGACCGCGGTGCAGCTGCTGGTGACGCGCAACAGCGGTGGGCGCTGGCCGTTTGAAGTGCAGTTGAACGCGCAAGAACCAGACCCCGACGACACGATCGTGGTGGAAGCGGCCCTCAAGACCACGGCCACCGTAGCCTTCAAGCTCCAGAACCGTTTCGACGCGTACGCGCCCTTTCAGGCGTTCTTTTCGGCCGACTCCAGCGTGAACCTCGCCGTGACCCCCCACTCCGGCCTCCTCGCGCCGGAAGCTGCCGGCGGAACCGCGCTCACGGTGTCGTTTTCGCCCACGGAGTACGGGCGGCGGCAGCGCGGCCGGCTCGTGGTGCTCACCGAAGACACGCAGTGGAGTTATGAGGTAATGGGAGAAAAACCCCGCGACGCGAAAATTCCGATGCACCCGTTACCCAAAATCAACCACTTCCCAGCGTCGCCCACGGGTAGCCAGGACCGATTTGCCTAAGCCTAGGTGCAGACTTTCTGTGCTCGCTTCTTAGTCTTCAGTTCCGGTCCTCTGGGCCCGTGGAATATGTCTAAAAATTCCAAGACCAGGTATCTTTAAACTCTATAGCTTAATTAATTATAAAACCAAAAGAGCAATCTCATACGTATAACCTATATCGCCTATCGGCTACTGGCCCATTTTTAATCTATAGAGATAAACGACCTTATAACTTAAAAGCAAGTAGACTTCGAAATCGTTATCCCGTTCTAGCGGCGGCTGCATTGGCGGCTGCAATGAATACCACTTACTTTCAGCCCAGGTGGAAATTGTATGGCGTTGTGGGCGTCTAATGCACCGACTCTCTGGAGGGCTAAGGGCTCATCATACCTAGGGGAACTCGTGGATGTGTCCACGATGTCTTCCTGTATTGCAGTGGCCATTCGGATTCCAGATCAAAATCTTTAGATCTCAAGATCTTTTGTTATATTGACCTTTTATGGTTTTAAATTCTGTACATAGTATTAATATTTGCGAAAACTTCCAGTTCATTTCTAGTAATAGCGTTACATGGCTATAGATAGGTCGGAGTAGAGATTTCAGACGTACTCGATGCCTACGCCTCCTCCTGATAATTGATTATAATTTGTTCACGGGAGTAAAGGATGAAAATTTGTGATCCGGTCCAACCTAATCTAATCTAACCTAACCTGACCTAATGTAACCAAATCGAAGCCAATCTGATCTTTTGTGTATTGTATCCTGTTCTGACCTCATCTCATGTGTTATAACCTAATTTAATTTAATTTAATTTAATCTAATCCAATCCAATCCAATCCAATCAAACCTAATCCAATCTAATCCAATCTAATGAATTCTAATCCAATCTAATCGTAGAATCCGATTCAATTCGATTGATTTCTCCTTCCATTCACCTCCGTCATGACGGTGGTGTGCGTAGTCTTCAAATTGAGTAGCGGTATCATTACAAACTACTATATCTATAAGGTACATTGCTCCTAGTCTTCTTTCTACCCACCGCACCGGCCACGAGACAAGCACATTCATTAGCTGGACATCATTGTGCAGTAGCTCAATATGAATGGGGGTATATGAAGCCCAAGTATGGCTTTTAGTCCGGCCCGTGGAGGCTCTGTAGATGCCGAAAACATGGAACCGTGCGCCTGATTAGCTTCTTAGGTTTAGTTTGCGCTGCTTTGCTTTTCTTCTCTGCCTGTAAGTCTTCTAATTCCGGCCCTTCGGGGCCTGTCTCAAAACATGGAACCTGTCCGGCTTCTTCTCTATACTACAGTAACTTACCCCTCCTCGGGGAGCTAAAAAGTCCTCTGACCTCAGTCCCATCTTTGATTTCGTGGCGTGAGATTTGACTTCTACTGTATCTGTATCACAGGAGGGACTTCGCAGTAGCCCCCTCCTCTGAAAGTGGGAAATTTTCTTTCGAAACGGGCCCTAAAGAGCCGGAATTAGACAGGCAGAAAACGAAGCAAAGCAGCTAAGACCCCGACAGGGGCCAATACTAGAGGAGAAGAATACTAGGAACGCATGCCCGAGTGGCCGTGGAAGTGATGGTAGCAGTCTAAAGAGGCACGCTCCTCCGTACTCTGGGAGTGTCCTCTTTAGACTCGGGGAAGTCTTCCACGTTCACTGATTTGCTTATGTGTGCCGCTGTGTCGCTAGTCTACCCGCTACCTGCAACTACAGAGTGCAGTATATTACTGCACATAAAGAATTGATTCTATAGGGTTCATGGGAGTAAAGATGAACATTTCATTGCGTAAAAGGACACTCAGCCCAATCAGACTTGTTCTGGAGGATTCATCTAAACGCAGCTCTATGCTATTTGTTGTTGTTTCTTTGCAATTGGGGAGTATAATCTAATCTAATCTAACCTAATCTAATCTAATCTAATCTAACCTAATCTAATCTAATCTAGCAGAGTACTAGAATACACTTTCAGAGTACAATGTGCTGAGTGCTGAGGAAGCTAAAGTGGAAGCAAGGGGTAGTAATATTCCATAGTTGAAGCAATAACTTCTATTAATTGTTGTTTCGTTCGTTCGTGGTTCGTGTTTGCCCTTTGTTTTGGTACTGTACTACAGTACTACTGTTCAGTAGTCAGAGTACAGAGCATAATTCTGTTGTACATGTGCAGTACTAAACAAATAAAATACGGACCACGGGCACAAGAAGGAACACGCACGACGGGCATTACACAGGGCACTCATCCACAGGCACCTCAAGGCCGCGAACAAAGGTGCAACGAACACAGACCTACTGCGCTCCGCAGCAAATCAACTGTGCCTGAACCGCACATCGCGCGGGCACCTGTACTTGTGTATGTACAGTACTGTGAGTACAAGTACAAGCAGACGAGCAGACGAGTGACAGACAAGCAGATTTTTTTGCGAACCGCTAACCGCTAACATCCTCGAGTGACAGTGGTACCTCTTTTCTAATAAAGACTTGAACGTCACTTCTGCTAGACATTGTAATCATGACATCGACTCCGCCGCTGTATATACCGCAGCATTCTGGTCTAGTGCGTCTCAAACGCGCCAGAGAACACGACGCCGAGGAAGTTGAGGGTCGGAAAAGTAAAGGCAAGGAGGGGACTACATTGGTCCGCACAAATGCCGAAGCAGTGGGTGCATCAAATTGTGATTCCTCCCACATTCTAGACCTTGGGGACGAGAGTGTGTACCAGGGCACAACCGATACATTTCATGATCGCGGCGGCTCTCGGCGACGTAATGAACCGGGCTGCGAGAATTTATTAATGCAAGATACAAAGGGCAAACGCAAAGCGCACGATAAGTGCAATAAGTCAGGCTTTAGTAACATCAGCCAATCTCCTTGTGGTAGATTTCATAATCTCTGTATCGGTTGCGATGAGCTAGGATGCGAAGAATATAGCCAAGATGCGAAGAGCGGCAAATGCATAACTCACGGAGGTGGGCAGGGCAGTAATGAACCTGACTGTAGGAAGTTGAGCAAGGCAACAAAACGCAGCAACAATGTTCTTGGAGTTGAACGACGCTTCCGTGCACTGGAGTGCGAAAAAAATAGCCGAGACAGCAAATGTATAGCTCTCGAAGGCGACCAGCGCTGCGATGAAGCAGACTGGGATAATTCGAGTAAATTGGCAAGTGGCAAATGCAAAACCTACGGCGGCAGGAGGCACAGCAGTGAGCTGGGCTGTGAGAAGTTGAGCGCAGGTGCTAATGGTAAATGCAGGTCTCACGGTGGTGGCCGGCGCTGTGACGAGCCAGGCTGCGAGAAGTTGAGCCAGGGTGCAATTGGCAAATGCTGCGCCCACGGTGGCAGCCGGCGCTGCAATGAGGTGGGCTGCGAGAAGTTAAGCAAGGGTGCAATTGGCAAATGCACAGCCCACGGAGGTGGGCGGCGCTGCGACGAGCCTGAATGTAATAAATTGAGTGTTGGTTCAAGAGGCAAGTGCATATCCCACGGAGGTGGCCGGCGCTGCGATGAGCTGGGCTGCGAGAGTTTGAGCGCAGGTCTAGGCGGTAAATGTACAGCCCACGGAGGCGGCCGGCGCTGCGACGAGCTGAATTGCGGCAAGTCGAGTGCAGGTGCAGGTGGCAAATGCAGAGCTCACGGTGGTGGCCGGCGCTGTGACGAACTGGGTTGTGGTAAGTTGAGCCTGGGCGCAATTGGCAAATGCACAGCCCACGGAGGTGGGCGGCGCTGCGATGAAATGAACTGCGAAAAGTTGAGCGCAGATAAAGGTGGCAAGTGCAAAGCCCACGGGGGAGGTAAACGCTGTAGTGAGCCAGGATGTGGTAAGTTGAGCCAGGGTGCAGGCGGTAGATGCAGAGCACATGGAGGTGGCCGGCGCTGCAACGAGCTGGGCTGCGAGAGTTTGAGCGCAGGTCTAGGCGGTAAATGTACAGCCCACGGAGGCGGCCGGCGCTGCGACGAGCTGAATTGCGGCAAGTCGAGTGCAGGTGCAGGTGGCAAATGCAGAGCTCACGGTGGTGGCCGGCGCTGTGACGAACTGGGTTGTGGTAAGTTGAGCCTGGGCGCAAGCGGCAAATGTTTTGCTCATGGTGGCGGACGTCGTTGTGATGTACTAGACTGTGAGAAGTTGAGTAAGGGCGCAAGCGGCAAATGCTTTGCTCATGGTGGCGGACGTCGTTGCAATGAGCCGGTTATTCACAGGGGTGGGCAGCTCTGCGACGAGCCTGGTTGTGAGGAGTTGAGCCGGGGCGGGTGTAACAAATGTGCTGCTCACGGAGATGGCCAACGCTGTGACGAACCGGGCTGCGTGAGGTCAAGCTATGGTACACTTGACAAGTGCTACGCTCACGCTTTTGCCCGACGCTGCGACGAGTTAGAATGTGGCCAATTGAGCTTAGGAGCTAGTAGCAAGTGCTCAACTCACGGAGGCAACCGGTGCTGCGATGAGCCTGGCTGTGAGAACTTGAGTTTACCTAGAAGAGGCAAATGTCTTGTCCACGAAGGTAGGTGGCGCTGTGATGAGCTGGGATGTTGTAATTTGTCTAAGGGAGCTATGGGCAAATGCGTTGCCCACGGCGGAGGCCGGCGGCGCTGCAGTGAGCCGGAGTGCGAGAAGTTGAGTCAAGGTGCAACTGACAAATGTAAAGCCCACGGAGGCGGGCAGCGCTGCAATGAGCCTGACTGCGAGAAGTTGAGCACGGGTGCAAGCGGCAAATGCACAGCCCATGGTGGCGGACGGCGCTGCAATGAATTGAACTGCAATAAATTGTCCAAGGGTGCAGGCGGCAAATGCATAGCCCACGGTGGCGGCCAGCGCTGTTATGAGCCAGATTGTGATAAGTTTAGCCAGGGTGCAGGGGGCAAATGCACAGCCCATGGAGGTGGCCGGCGCTGCGATGAGCTGGGCTGTGAGAAGCGAAGTTCCGGTGCAGGCGGCAAATGCGTTGCCCACGGAGGTGGCCGGCGCTGTGGTGAGCTCGACTGCGATAAATTAAGCGCAGATACATGCGGCAAATGCACAGTCCACGGAGGTGGCCGGCGCTGCGATGAGATAGACTGCGGTAAGTTGAGCGCAGGTGCAGGTGGCAAATGCAGAGCTCACGGTGGCGGCTGGCGCTGCGATGAGCCAGGCTGTGACAAATGGAGACAAGGTGCTGTTGGTAAATGTGCAGCTCATGGTGGTGGGCGACGCTGCAATGAAATGGGCTGCAATAAGTTTAGCCAAGGCGCCGGTGGTAAATGCACAGCCCACGGTGGCGGACGTCGTTGCAATGAGCAAGGTTGCGAGAAGTTGAGCCAGGGCGCAAGCGGTAAATGCAAAGCCCACGGTGGCGGGCGGCGCTGCGATGAACCAGATTGCGGAAAGTTGAGCAAGGGTGCGAATGGCAAATGCATAGCCCATGGAGGCGGCCGGCGCTGCGATGAGCCAGGCTGTGATAAGTCGAGTCAGGGTGCTGGCAGCAAGTGCATAGCCCATGGCGGCGGCCGGCGCTGTGATGAGCTGGGATGTCACAAATTGAGTGCAGGTGCAGGGGGTAGATGCAAAGCCCACGGTGGCGGGCGGATCTGTGATGAACCGGGCTGCGAGAAGTCGAGCAAGGGTTCGGATGGCAAATGTTTAGATCACAGCGGTGGTATTCACTTCAACTGAATTGACCGCGAGAGGCCGAGCTTGGATGCAAATGGCAAATGAATTCAGTCAAATGAGCGGAGACCTACTGGAGACCTACCTGCTACATAGCCGGAAGATTCAGGCATGGCATGCTTCTCAAAGATTCAAAAGTTTGTGGCGTTTTCTATGCCATCTTCCTGAGACAGCGCCGTTAAGCGCAGTGACACAAACGTAATTTGAAATTGCAAGCGCACGCCTCAAGACTCTAGAGTCACAACCATCGACCTAGTGCGAGTAGAACGATGTGCGTGAAAGTCAAAATCGACGCAATTTTCAAGTGATTGAAGAACTTTTCAACGCGGCACTTTACACCCCACAGCCCTACGGGGGGTGCATGAAATGATTGTATTATAAGCAGCTTTGATTCGCATTTCTTCCTCTTCGCTTTCAAATAAATCCCGGCCCTTCGGGTCTTTCGTCTTTATGATAAGAGTGTGTCATTATAATACTGTGCTGGCACTACAGAACACGCTGAGGTCGAACCCAGCATGCCACTAATATGGCTATGGTTAGTAACTAGTAACCAGCTAGACTTGTCGTAGAGATAAACGATTCGCCATCTTATCTGCGAGATTCTTAGAGCAAAGATGTGCGGGCCACTTTGGACCGCTATCACCACTACTTTCTACTATGGCCAGCCTTCCTGTTTGCTGTGTGCCTGATTAGGCATTCTTTATAGTATAAGCTGCTTTGAAGTTTCTGTCTGCCTGTTGTAGCCTTCTGATTTCGGCTTCTCAGGGCCTGTTTCAAAGTAAGCGGGCGATGACCTACACAACCGGCAGATCAAGGAAAGCTCTTAATGGTTCATGCTGTGGGAGTGTGGGGTCTGTTTTGCTGTGTGTTGAGTGTCTGGGTTATCTAAATCATTCCGCAACTGAGCTTACAGTAGTGTAACATATAACAAACAACAATTTTGAGACAGGCCCCGAAGGGCCGGAATTAGAAGGCCAATAGGTAGAGAAGAAAAGCAAAGCAGCGCAAACTAAACCTTAGAAGCTGCTACTAATTCCACTGAGCCAACTTGCTGGCAACTGTGAAGCATGCTGCAACTGTGAAAGTACCGCCAATTATACTTGCAGCCTCTAGTCACTTAAACTCGGAGTGGGGGTGCTATCCTTAACGAGCGGAACCGAGCGAAAAGCACGGCTACTCATCATTTCTCAACGAACCGAACGGAACTCAGAGTTCCGCTACAGAAGGAGTCGGTGAACCAGCCCACTCCTCATCATTCGTAAACCTACGTCCCAGCGTCCTAACAGTGGATCCAACCCGGAACCGAAGGGAATTTCGTTCAATTATTCGGCTCCCTAAATGTTTCCGAAACCCCATCCTTTATATTAAATGGAATTTCGTTCGTGGTTCGTTCGTTCGTTCGTTCGTTCGTTCGTTCGTTCGTTGGTGTCCGCCCTTTCTTTTTGTACAGTACTACTGTAAAGTTCTGCTGTACATGTGCTGTAGATAAGAAAGCGGACCACGGGCACAAAAAGGGTCATGCGCCACGGGCACTAGTCCCTACACGGGGCACTCATCCACGGGCACTACACGGGGCACTCACCCACGGGCACCTCAAGGCCGCTAACAAAGGGGTACTAACTGCACCTGAATCGCGCATCGCGCGGGCACCCGAACTTGTAACGAAAAACCGGCACTGAGATCAAGGGATATCACTACCAATTAGTAATGATCCCCTTGCTGAGATGTGAGATCTTCTGTCTTCTGCCGTCGCGACGTCGCGTCGCGACTGTACAGGTAGTTCCGGGTAATAAGGGCGGGGGAATTTGGCCTCAGCCCTCACTCTCTTAGCGTTTTTTAGTACTACAGTACAAGAAGGAAATCAATAGATCAACGTAGTTTGATGTTTAGTACCTGCCACGACCAAAAATTGCCTACCAAAGAAATATGTCTGTGTGTGTGTGTGTCACATCACATTTTTATCTAGGTAAATATGTTCTGACACCTTACGTATGTTCTGACACGTTGTCACGTCACTGACATCAACCATGTTCTGACACCTTGTCACGTCACTGAAATCAACTACGTTGATCGTGGCGTGGCGGCGCGCACGCCGCT
>Ga0307931_1001910_pt1 | contig 13549 bp, 9 predicted proteins | sample OrgLakmetageno47_FD_201816 | JGI IMG/M metagenome (GOLD analysis project Ga0307931, IMG submission 201816) | Saline water microbial communities from Organic Lake, Antarctica - #47 | ecosystem: Environmental > Aquatic > Non-marine Saline and Alkaline > Saline | place: Antarctica: Organic Lake... | reverse complement strand
AAAAAAAAAATCCTTACCGGGAATTCGGAGGTCGTTGCAAGGAAGCATAACCCCGCGAATCCTTCCGAGGAACTTCCTATTTTATGTAACCTTCTTTCGTAATGACACGCGGGCTGTCGCGCGATGCCCGTTCGCTATTCACCTCAGCAAGGCGCTTACTCCAGTCTTTTGTGCGTTTTAAGAAGGCAAGCGGGCCATCGCCACCGTAATTTCGATACTGCTTTCCCTGATTGCGTCGCCGCTCCGGGACAGCTGGTTCGATCTGAGTGCCTTCGTGCCATTCGTTGAAGCTTGTAATTGAAACCACCTCGATGCCAACATCCTTTTTGTCAGATACTGGAGCCAAAGCCTTTTTCCACATAGTATCGTAGTACTGAGTTCCACGCCGGTCTCGCGTAGTCGCTCCATTCCAAGGCCGAACTGACGTGTCTACGTAACCTGGCCCAACCGACGGCACGAAAACAGTGCCAGTAGCACTGGCAAGCCTGCGTAAAGCAGGCCAATTGCGCGATGAGGAGCCGTACGTAAACCCATCCGCTGCAAAATAGGTGTAAAAGCCATCAAAGCCGTTTCGAGCATACTCAGAATGGCTTTGTTCGACCATTAAGAACAAAACAAAACAATCCGCAGGCGAACCGCGGATTGACAATGATGGGTCACCACCCCGTACTGTCTTCCCAGGGCGAGTTCCTGTTTCACCCAAGAGTTGGCGCCAATCGAAAGCTTTGTTGTGATAAGAATCATAGATATATATCACCGGCAAGGCGTCACCAATACCATTCTTTCGATGCATTCGATGAAACGCTGGATGGTGACCATAGGTTTTAGTTGCGTATTCAAGGTCTCTCCGAACAGTGACAGGCGTGCGATTTCTGGTTGACATTGGCACGATAATGATAAGAAGCGCCTGAAAGAAAATAGAGGTCGTAACACGAGCAGCACAGGAAGGACTTACTTGTATGGTTCAAGGTGAAGGCAAATTTTGAGACCGTGAGCGAATGCTGCATCGAGCAAGGGACTAACCAAGGGGTCACTTGGCAACCCATTCTCATCGGCCAAGTTTGGAGGGTACCAACTGAGAACTAAGACGCCAATGCCAGCCTCTACCTGAAAGAAACGTATAATTCTCGCGTTATTCATTCCTCGAATTTCAAAAACGTGTCGGGATTACGCAATCGAGAACTATTACTTACAGCCCACGCCATGTGCTGATTGATTACATTTGAATCCGAGGAAGCGTATGGCCCGAGATAAGGGAAGTAATCAGCACCAATGTCATTTTGGTTCGGATCATGCTTTCCCTTGGGCCATAACTTGGCTTCATTTGAATTCCAGTGTTGGATATATTCGTGATTCCAATGAACGAATCCTGTATAGATGAATCCGAGGAACAAGGAGGTTACAGAGCCAAGTTGGCTTGAGTTAGATATTCTTTTTGCTTGCCTGATGTCGCGTTATGGGTCGGATTTCCATACCACGCATAATAAAATGCGTGAACGTTCATGTTTACGCGGGGATTTACGTTTGGTGCAACATATTTTGAACGTAGGGTAGGATATGTAAGGTTGTGCGGTGGATCTTCATTGGAGTGCTGCACCGAAAGAGCTTGCTGAGGAGGAGATGTGGATGAGGCTAAACTTAATGGAGGTGCAAGTGGTGGCAATGGTGGAGGGGGCGGAGGCTGCTGAGATTGAAGATTTGGCGGCGGAAAATTTCGTGGAGGTATTAGCAATGGCGGCAGCGGTGGTGTCGGCGGCTGCTGAGGTAACCGTTGAGCTGTTGACAACCCTTGAGTCATGGAAGGCGGAGGCTGCACTGGTACTAGATTAGGCGGTGATACATCTAACGAAATTTTCTCTTGAGCCAGGTCTGGCAATTCGGTAATGCGTCTTCGACGCAGCAACTTAAAGGATTCCTCCTGGAACGTGAAATGCACATACAGGAGAATGCCAAGTGCCCAAATACACGCAGCCGATATCAATGTGTATCGTGGATTCATCGATGTGTTTATCGACAGATTTGTTTCCGAAGCAGAATGATAATCATGCAGTAAGTGAGCGGCATTTGTATTGCGGATTGCAGCAATACAATTACTACGTTACATCTTGTGATTCTCAATATTCAAAGTTTGGGATGGGTTGTGCTCTATACTCCTATCTGTAGCTAGATCGGTATCGCTCGATCTCCACTCGAAATCGAAAACTAGTTACTTAATTAACTTGCGAGCTAATGTTTGCTTGACAACGTTCATTCATTAGTGCTGTATTTTGCTATTTTGGCTCGCGATGATAATGAATGGATGGCACTTCTGTAGCTTATCATTGCCCCCCTCTACTCGCTAGAGCTCTAGAGCACGCCCAATCAAATCAAGAAGGTGGAAGAGGTGAAATCTTTTTCTCATTTTTCATGACATCATCCATATATATCTTCTGTACAGTACACTCACCATCTCACCATGTTCATCATTCATCATCGTCTCTCATCAGAGCATAGCACCATGTCTCAACCGCTATCACTAAGAGCCACAACCCTCAAAGAATTGCGAGCAATAGTGACAACTGCCCTATCTTTGAAAGGGTGCGATTTAGTTTATATTCCGAGGCATTTCTTGTCGTTGTAAGCTCAAGAATAGCATTATAACTTGCTAGCTAGGTAACAAATGCTACGCGAAGGAAACATGAACTAATCAACTTTGGCAGTGCCTATCTATGTTTCGTTAGTTTAGCTCGCTGCCACTCTGTCTAATTTATCAAATGTATCGGCATATGACTCATACTCCAGCCTCTGTTTGTTTGTTTTTCTTGCTAGACTGTATCCAGAGGCAGCGGCTACCGTTGCATCAGTCATCAGTAACGCGGAACGTGATGGTTGCCCTAGCCATGGTTTGTTTCGGCTGCCGGGCTACGTGTATGCTCTCCAACACGCTGGTGCCGATGGCAAGGTGCAGCTTGAAATTACTGGTTCCCTTATCAGCTAGTATTGCTAATTTCTTATCGATGCCCTGCTCTTAATCTTTTTGTTTAGTAGGTACGGCCCACGGTAACTGATGCTGCCCCTGGTCTCGTTCGAGTAGACGCGCATTCAGGCTTTGCCGCGCCAGCTTTAGTCGCTGGCCGGCGTTCGCTAATTGAGAAAGCCAGAAGACAAGGGGTGGCTGCGTTGTCGCTGCACAAATCGCGGCACTTTCACGCGTTGTGGTGGGAAGTTGAAGCCCTTGCGGACGAGGTAAAAAAACAAAAATTGTTAGGCATACTAGAAATAGAACTGTTCGTAGAAACGAAGTTGGACTATTCTAGTCTCTCTGAAATATCAACTTCTTTTCTTTCAAAATGCAGGGATTGGTTGCCCTGGCGATGGCGAACAGCGCTGCTTTCGTAGCGTTACCGGGTGGTGGAGCAAAGCCAGTGCTCGGTACCAACCCCTTTGCGTTCGGCTGCCCACGTGGCGTCGGCCAACCTCCTTTCGTATTCGATCAAGCCTGCTCCATGCTGGCGCGTGGCGAATTGCAGCTCCTGCACAGAGCTGGCTTACCCTTACCGCCGGGCGCTGCAGTCGACGCCTCGGGGCAACCCACTTTAGATACGGCTGCAGGCATAGCGGGTGCCCAATTGCCGTTTGGTGGGCACAAGGGCATGAACTTAGCGCTCATGGTCGAATTGATGGCTGCAGCGTGCACGGGGTCGCCGTTTGCCACTGAAGTCAGCTTGAATAGCCAAGCCGAGGCCGGAGCCCAGACACCACCGCCACGCCCAGCTGGGGATTTCCCCACTGTGAATGGTGAGCTCATTCTGGCGCTCGATCCTGAACAGTTTTCAAAGTTTGGCAACGAATTTCCCGGCGGGTTCCGTGCGCGCGTGGAAAGCTTCCTGACAGGGCTGGTGTCTGATAGTATTGGTCTGCAGGGAAATGCGCTGCGCTTACCGAGCGATCGCCGCTATGCCCAGCGGCGTAAAACGATGGCGCGCAATGGAGCTATTGAGGTAGATTCTGCTCTGTTTGACGCCGCTGTCGCGTTCGGGAGATGATTTTCTTTGGAAGTTTCCCTATAATGTTTCTACACCCCACCACCACATTAACTCGCACTGCAGCAACAGTGAGTTAAATGGGGGGGGGTATATTTTAGTATCCGAGAAACAAAATGTTATTGGGATTTCGGGATTTGGGAAATAAATTAATTAATTGATATAGCATTTCATGTGTTTCTTTCCCCACCCTCTCACCTCCAGCTTTCTTTTTCAGTCCGCTTTACTGCTAGCGCTTGAAGCCGTTTCCGTTGCCGTGATGTAGGGAAATGGTTGTGCGGTTGGGCGCGTAATAAGATAAAAATGTTAGGTAGAGTTTTTTTGGGCAGTTTCTAGTTTTACTTTATAATTGAGTGGCTTAACCTTCAAAACTAATTCCCTTAGGCTCTGCGCGTGCACTAGAAATTACTTCGCCTAGCTTTCTCGCATCCACCTCAGTATGAAACGCATTTAGTTACTTCGCCGTGTTGGCAATTTCTGCTTCCTCCGCCGTCAACCCAAGCTTTTTGCGTAGCATCGGAATGACACTGGGGTCACGCCCCCTGAAATTGCGGTACGTCTGGCCTGGTTCAACGCTCCCGCCAGTGGAATAAATGCACGCCTTCAGCCGATCAGCCGTCTCTCGGTCAAAGGTACCGCCTGAACTCTGCAGAAACGCATCGAACGCATCTGCGTCCAGAACTTCAGCCCACAGGTACACGTAGTACGCGGCAGCGTATGAACTACTGGAGAAAAGGTGCTGGAAGTGAGGCAATCGATGGCGCAAAATGATTTCTTTGGGCATGCCCAGCTCAGTCAACGTCGTCGACTCGTAGGCAGCCAAATCCAGGCTTTCTAAGTCGTCTGCCTCCAGCAAGTGAATCGCTTGGTCGGTGAGTGCGCACGACAAGTATTCCACAGTGCCAAAGCCTTTCCCGCACAACTGGGATGCTCTGATTTTGTCCACCAGTTCTTCCGAAATGACTTTCCCGCTCTCCCAGTGCTTCGCGTGCGCGTTGAGCACTTCGGGCTGCAGCAGCCAGTGCTCCATCAGCTGGGAAGGCAACTCAACGAAGTCGCGGAGCACGCTGGTGCCCGCCAAGCGCTCGTACGGCACGTCGCTGAGCATGCCATGGTTGGCGTGGCCAAACTCGTGGAACAACGTCGTGGCGTCGTCGAGCGAAAGGAGGGTAGGGGTGGGGCCCGAGCGTTGAATGAAATTGTTGTTGTTGATGACGATTGGAGGAACGCGCTTTCCTGATTCGTCATAATGCTGCGTGCGAAACTCACTCATCCAAGCGCCAGACTGCTTGAAAGGTCGCGCGTAGGTGTCAAAGAGAAAGATGGCAACTAGGCAATCCTCTTCGGAACCTAGGGGACCACGCACTTCGAACGTGCGCACATCTGGGTGGTACGCCGGCACTTTGTCCGATACGTCGATGAACTTCAACCCAAACAACTTGTTCGCAACGTCGAAGGCCGCGCCTAGCACAGCGTCCAAAGAAAAGTGCGGCTTGATGGCCTCTTCGTCAAGAGAAAAGTCTTGCCGTCGCACCCGTTCGGCGTAGAAACGCCAGTCCCAAGGCTCCACATCGGCATCTTTCGGGAAACCCGGGTCTTCGGCCGTGAGTTTTCGAATGCCACTCAACTCTTTGGCCGCTGCTGTTTTTGCCGGGCCCCACACTTTGGTCAACAGGTCCGAGACCGCATTCGGGCGCTGGGCCATCGTGTCTGCCACGTTGTACTCTGCGAAATTCTTGTAGCCGTGCATCTTGGCCTGCTCCGCCCGCAGCTTCAAGGTTTCGAGGGCGAGAGGCTTGTTGTCCCGCGCCGGGTCCAATTCGCCCCGTCGTGACCACACCTTGAAGACGCGCTCGCGCGCAGAGCGCTGCGTGGCGTACGTCAAGAAGGGCTCCACAAAAGAGCGAGCAAGTGGAGCGACTAGACCCGACCCATGGGTGTCGAAACTGCTCCCGCGCCCGGCGGCAGCTTCCTTCGCGGCCGCCACGAGGTCGGCTGGGCAGCCGTCCAAGTCTCCTGCCTCCAAAGCCACGAACACGTCGGATTCGTCGAGAGTTACCGTCTGCGTGAACTTGGTCATGAGCGTAGCAAGTCGCTCACTGATGGCCCCGATCCTGGCCTGTGCGTCAGCGTCGAAACGAGCGCCTGAGCGCACCAGATCCATGTGCTGGCGCTCCACGAGGCGCCTGGCGGGCTCGTCCAGCGAAAGAGAGTCCAGTTTGCTGTGCAGTGCATCTACCCGCGCAAAGAGGCCGGGAATAAATGCTACCGTGGATCGGTGCGCCGCCAAGACAGGCGCCATCTCCTCCTCAACGGCCTGAAGCTCAGAGCTGCTGCAGGAGGCGCACAAGTTGTCAAAGGTAGCTTCCACGCGCGACAGCAGAGCGCCAGCACGGTCCAATGCTAGGGCCACATTTTCAAAGGACGGGGGGCTTGCGTCGTCAGCAATAGACTTTACCTCCGCTACGTGCTCACGCCGTGCAACCTCAAAGGCTGGCGCAAAATGTGCCGGCTTAATGTCCTTGAAAGGAGGCAGTCCGTAGGGCTGGGACTTCCAATCAGCGAGAAGTGGGTTATCGGTGGAAGAAGTAGAAAACGACGATGCCATTGCAAGAACGCTAGAGTGTCGCGATGGGGCTAGATTACTACGAGTTAGAGTGTGTCGACTAGCTAGACCAGTAGCAAAGAGGTACTGGCGAACGAGCATAACTTGGAGGACTCCACGAACAAAAAGCTAGAGAGAGCCCAAACGCCTTCCATCGATCTCGTTCTCGTCGTCGTTCTGCCTGTCTGCCTGCATGCACCTCTGCACCTCGCAGGGAAATACAGGGGGGTCTATCGCTTGTTGAGGCGCCGGAGTCCATAGAGGCTTTCACGGATTTGGAAATTCTTTGGAAATTCTCTTGGAAATACTATTTCCAGTGGAAATTCTCTTGGTTCATGGATTCTTGGAAAAGACGTCGGCTGGAAATTCGTGCTCTGAGCCCTGAGTGAGTGCTGGCCTGATGAGGGAGTCGTCTGAGCAAGCCAGCATGAGTTTGCATTCTCTTGCATCGGGAGGGTGCCGCCGACTTCAAAAATAATTGCAGAATCATCTGCAGACTCAGAATCTCAGGAGGTGACGGGACGATGCTCTCATTCTGCTCAACTAACCGTGAAAGTCTGAGCCTTCGAAGTCTTGAGGCTTTCAGTCTACGGGACCTTACATGTGCAAAAAAATCAACGAGGAAGTCCCCTGCCAACACACTCTGAGTGTAGAATACAAGGCATATGTTTGATTGTGCCATCTCGAACCTCTTCAATATTAGGCGAAAGGGCGCACAAAATGGTGTCCTTCGTGGCACCCAGACGGATGCTCATCAGTTTTAGTGTAACATTGTTCTAGCTGCTCTTTGCTTACCACGCTCGCTGCAAAAATGGGCTGAAAAATCGAATCATCACGTTTTCGATCGAGCATTGAGGTTGCAGGGTTCGCCTGGCGGTACCAAGGTGCGCGGAGCACGATGACGAGCTCGCACTCTCTCGAGTCTCGAACGCCTTTCTCATCATCTCGAGATCTCGAGGCATCGTAGAATTTTTCCGTGAATCGATTCTTGTGTTCTATTCCAAAGAATTTCCAAGGCAAAAAAATCCGTGAAAGCCTCTCATGTCCATGAGTCCATGATCCGTATCCGTGAGACCGTAAGTCCGTGAGTGTGAGTGTGATAATAATGGATAATGCCGCAATGCCGAGGGATAGTTGAACAACTCGAGATGAACGCCACTAGTTCCCCGCTGCATCTAGCCGTTCTCACTATTACTCGTTCTTCGTCACCGCCATGCGAAAAGAAGTTGCGTGGTTGTATGTTTCTACTTCTCTACGGTTTTCGGTTTTGGTTTTGGTGATTCTGAATAATTCCGCCCGCAGGACTCCATCTCCTGTCACTTATATGTAACTTCGGTTAGTATCCTTATAATATCTCGATATACGTCTGGGTTTGGGAATACAGTTGCGCCCCTTGATAATACTGTGCTGTGCTCCTTCTCCTTCGTGTTGCGAGTATTCGTAAGGTTACGAAAATACAACCAGATTTTATGATATGAGCAAGCGCAAGTCGATTTGTATCTCTATATCCGTACAGAGACAAAGAAGATTTAGCATTTCCATTCGAAGGACGAGAGGTCAGAGGTCGCTGCGTCAAACCAACCCCATGGCCTTTTTCGCCTTCTTGTCTTTCTTTTCTTTTTTTCTGACTTCCGTTATTTCACGGTCTTGCCAATTAGACTTCGACAGTTTCATGGGGCGGTTGCCGACGTACTTCCCTTGCATTTCTCGGAGGCATTTCGCGCAGTCGAAAGGGTCTTGAAACGACACGAACCCAAAGCCTTTTGACTTGCCGGTAAATTTGTCGCGCACGACCTTCACTTTGTTGAACGACGCGTACTACACAGAAGAAGAATCAGGGCAATATGAAAGTCAGCGCCGCGAGCTTGAATAGCGCAAATAAATATGAGAAGAATGGGCAATAGAAATTGAATTGATCGTCATGATCTACATATCCATGTGATATAAATAAGAGGAATTTCACTCTTCGCAGCGATTTAGATTATGATGCCATGCAGAGAGACGTGAAGAACGTAAGGATAAAAGTGCTGTTCCTGAATGTATACCTTGCTGAATGGGCGAGCGAGCAGGTCTTCTGTGACCTCGTTTCCCAAGTCTCCAACGAAAAGCCTCCAGTCGTCTTCGGGCCATTCGTCCAACGACTTGTCTACCTGTGAGTCCAAAAACAAGAAAAGATGCTGAGTAAGCCTAGGCACCAAACGTGGAAGATGAAAACAACAATGCGAACCCCCTAGTTCACTGGACAAACTTAAGGAATTGCTAGGATAGCATTTACGAACAATGATAAATACCCTGAGCACTCACCCAAGAGTTGCCATTGGCGTCGACTCGCACATGTAACTTTTTCTTTCCGTCTTTTTTCACGCCCATAGCAGCGAGCTGCTGCTGCTTGTCGTAATCATACCTGAAAAATTGACTCAATCAACAATCATAGCTTAGACATATTTCGAAAAGTAACAATACGAAGGCACCGGCATTAACAAAAGGTTTTAGTGAAGTCAACATGTGAAGGTGAGCAAATAAGAAACGCTAGCTAGACTTCGGACTTACGCAGATTGCTGCGAAGCTAAAGACTGTGCTTCACGCTCAGTCATGCCCATGTGCGCGCCCTTGTATTGCTCCGCTAGCGGCTTGGCCGGAGGAGGACCCGGTGGTGGGGCTGGCGGTGGTCCAGGCGGTGGCGCGGGCGCGGCGACTGCTGCTTTTGCCACGACCGACGACGAAGACGATGCGAAAGAAAACTTGCCCTTCGCGTCGCCTCCAGTGCTCGCACTTGGCGCAGGAGATGCAGATGCAGGCATAGGTTTTGCGGCAACCACTACTTCTTCTACTGCCGCTTTCTTCGGAGGCGCCGAAATCACCTCGGGCTCGACCCGCAAGCGTTTCAAAGAGGGCACTGCCTCATCCGCCTGCGGTGGTGCTGCCTCAACTGCTGCAATGTCCGTAAAAAAATCGTCTAATTCATCAGCCATCACTTGTCGTTATTTTTCCTTTCAAAGACAAAGCTCAATTCGCTGTTGCAACTCTAGCTTATTTATTCCCTTCGTATCAAACGAGGCTTTTACTAGCTTTCACTTCGCCCTGTCGTCTGGAGTCGAGTAGTCTCGAGCCACAGAGGGGGGGAAATAAAAGAAAATTATATACCATCCTATATGTGGGCAACCCATCTAGAAAACCGGCAAATTGGTGAGATTTGGATTTTGGCTCTAGCTTGCACACGTTGTAGCCCATGCCGAGCTCCGTCAATACGGCTTTACAGAGCCAAAATCCATTGAAATGGCGAGGAATTACACGCAACTGCGCTCTGAGAGCGCCGCCGAGGCCGCCTCGATGTCGGACTTCGACAGGTTGGCGCAGGCCGCGACGACAACGTGGTCATGCACAGCTTCGTCGTACTAGACCGCCAGTGCCTCGCAGATACGCTAGCGTCGCTGTTCGCTCAATAAAGCTACAACAGAAACGCTCAGATCAATAGTTCTGCGGCATCTTATGGTGGTTGGGCCATACCCAGTTCGGACAGTGTACACTAAAAGTCGATTATCTCGAAAACAGTTTGTCTCTAGGAATGCCGGTTTTCTAGATGGGCTGCCCACATATATTAAATGGAATTTGGTGGTTCGTGGTTCGTGGTCGTCGTTTTTTATGTACCTACAGTACTGTACTGCAGTACAGTTTTGCTGTACATGTGCAGTAAACAAAAACACAAGGCGGACCACGGGCACAAGAAGGGACACGCACCACGGGCACAAGAAGGGACCCATCCACGGGCATCTCAAGGCCGCGCACTGAGGTGCTAAGAACGCAGCAAACACATTGCTCCGAAGCCGCGCATCGCGCGGGCACCTGAACTTGTTTTAATTAATTCTCTAGGGCCAAAATTAGTGAGCTAGATGCCCTAAAGAGTGGCAACTAAGGGCATTAAAGACCTTACGGATACACCGGTGGCCTCAGAATTACTAAATAAGACCATCTTGATGTTCAAAATTATCGTTGAAAAACGCCCCCTGTACAACGCCCCTATACCAACAACAAGCCCTTTTTTATCCCCAGGCTCATTCGATTAGATTAGATTAGATTATACTCCCCAATTGCAAAGAAACATCAACAAATAGCAAAAAAATTACGCATTGATGAATCCTCCAGAACAAGTCTAACTGGGCTGAGTGTCCTTTTGCGTAATGCAATTTTCATCTTTACTCTCATGAACCCTGTAGGATTATTCGGCGGCCAAAATACAATCAGATGAAATCCCTTGCGTATTCATTGAGATCATACATGCTAACTGGACTTCACGGAGCAGCCTCAGCGTCAGATTTGATGAAGCTACGATGCTGCCCTCAAAAATGATCATCGAAGACAACTCAACTCAGCCGAAGTTCGCCAGGAATTTTCAGCGAACGGCTAACTTTTCAGAACACTCTATTATTGTCCCCCCTCTGTAGTTACTTCATATTTCATATATTACAAAATTCTGAGAATTCAGAATTGTACTACCCAGGATGACGCAGGTTTCTTGCCCAACTTGTTAAACAAAATTGTTTCACGGCTATACAAGTTTACGAATTATTGCATGTTATGGTTGCACATGTATTGAAGCTATCATCTAAGAGAGGCAAGAAGAGTTATGTTCAGACCTATGGTACAGTACTACAGATAGTAGTACCTCTACATCTCATGTTAAACCACCGACATCGACGTTACAAGGCATCAATCATGCTTCAAAAGTCAGGAAGTCCTTGATCAAAATATGGAGGGATTCAATCCCGGGAACAAATGTTGTCAGAATCTTGATTTGAACTTTCTATATCAATCATGCTCTAAAAATCAAGTAGTCCTTTATCAAAGTATGGAGGGATCCAATCACAGGAACAAGTGTTATCAGAATCATGATTGAACAACTTAAGTTGTTGAGTTGGTGAGAAACCAAGCGCAACAATTACTGAGATGACTGCAATCACGAGATTAATGTGGCACATTACATAAGAATCATTATCTTGCCACAACACAACAAACATTCTCTTTCCGATCAAGATATGGAGGGATTCAATCCCAGGAAGTTGTCAGAATCATGATTTGAACAACATAAGTCGTCGTTGGTTTGGGGAGAAACCAAGCGCAACAATTACTGAGATGACTGCATTCACGAGATTAATGTGGCACATAGCATAAGAGATAGTATCTTGCCAAAACATAACAGACATTTCTTTCCCCCTTGAGACCGTATTTAGAGAATGTGGTGGTCTTAGTTCAGACCTGTGGTGCCTCCACATCTCATTTTAAACCACCGACATCGACGTTACAAGGCACCGATCGTGCTCCAAAAGCCTAGAAGGGGATTCAATCCCAGGAACAAAATGTTGTCAAAATATTGATTTGAACAACATAAGTCGCGCGACAAACAGAACTCCTTGTGCAGCGGCAAGTGAATCAGGAAGTGATGCCGGTCGGTACTGATCGACGTCTGAGCAGTGCATGACGACTCTGCTCCTGCCGGTTACACCTCTCAATGCATTCAACACCATTATATATTCATTGGAACATTGATGCAAGTTTATTTGCAGCCTTGCATGCAACATGTAATCGTTTTAAGACTATTGCGACAATGCGCACTACTGTAATTAGCAGAAGGCCGTGGTCTTGATGCAAATCAGTCTACGGACTTCAAAGGAGCACTGTCGGGAGTCGCGTGTGATTTTTTGTTTGATATCTATTGTACTGCCAAACTTGAGGCGCCGTTTAGCGGATAGCAAACAGAACATTATATGTTTGTACATACTGTCAACTTGACGACAGAAATGAGCACTTCTTAATGAATGTCACTTCAACCGTCAAGAAGTGCTCTTTATGCATCATGGAAGTACTCCGTTTTTGAATGTTCTTCGAACAAGATCAAACGTCATTTTGATTTGAACATGGAGTGTCCTCGATCTTCCGGTAAGAAACAAGTGAGTAATGATCGGAGCAGATAAAACCTTCGAAAAGCTGGACTATGAGTAAATGTTCATCCATGCAACGTCCGGAATACCTCGATTACTTTTCGATGTCAAAACTGACAAGAGCATGGAGGCTAACTTCGAAAAAAACACAATTGATGTATTCATCGTGCAAGACTTGCGAGTAAAGTAAATTCATACGGTTTCATACGCAGAAAGCCCATTTAGAATGCAACTGTCGCCACAAACCGAACTCTCACTACCTTGATAGCACGAAGACGTGTTTAACAAACGCATAATTGGTTGGAACATTCACTGATGCCGGAAGCTAAGTCTTCGTTTTGCGTGGAATTGTATCAAGGAAGGAGATGGCGCAGATATTCGAAAGACATTTTTTGGTGATTGTTACGCAGAGAATTGGCAATATTTGGCATCTGAAGGAAACTAGACCCGAAGAAAAAAAGTTTAATCATCGTGTTTGTTATAATGATGTCGGTAATTCAGCATGATTATGTTTTGACACCAAAAAAGTGATAGAAGTGTCCTTTCAAAATCTTATAGATATATTTACACGCGCACACCAAGCTACTAAGATAGGCTAAGATAGGTACTGTATAATTTTATTGCCTTCGAGACTCGATATTTGCTGGTACTCACTTAGACGTACTTTCAATCCTTATTCTGCAATATCATGGCTTACGCTCACTATATGTACAGGAATGGTCGTTCATTCAGCCAGGCTATTTGGAGGTTATAGTACAAAAAGTACTTTCTTAGTACTGACCTCGCTTTGACTTCGGTAAGGAATTCTCAGAATTTTGGCGTAGCCACCTCGTTAAGGGCCTAGCTAGTATTATTATTGCCAGTAACCAAGAAAACCCGGGGTTTTCCAGGTTTCCACCCACTTTCGATTTAGGCCTCTCCTCCGACCTGCTTCCCAGCGAACTAGTTCTTCTAGACCCAGGCTCCACAGGCCCACAGGACTTCAG
>Ga0307931_1001909_pt1 | contig 13557 bp, 14 predicted proteins | sample OrgLakmetageno47_FD_201816 | JGI IMG/M metagenome (GOLD analysis project Ga0307931, IMG submission 201816) | Saline water microbial communities from Organic Lake, Antarctica - #47 | ecosystem: Environmental > Aquatic > Non-marine Saline and Alkaline > Saline | place: Antarctica: Organic Lake... | reverse complement strand
CCTATGTCACCCCCCCATCTGGGTCGTTTTTAAGAATGTCACCCCCTCCAGAAGGTCTCTAACCAATTGTCACCCCCAGGAAAGGGCCTCTTTTGTAAATGTCACCCCCCTAACAGCGCTTTTTCTCTTTCTAAAATTTCCGTGCCGCCGTTGCTTGCCGCTATCCGTTTTCATACACGGCAGCTTCATCGAGCCTGGGAGGAAGGAAGGGGTGCAAGTCGCGCGAGCTCTCGCAAACCAGTTCGAGATACATTTTTTAAAATTAGAACTTTAGTAGCCACCGGCGGCTACGACATAGAAGTTTGTTTTCCCGATGAACCGATATAAAATTACGAAGCAACTCGGGGATGGGACGTACGGTTCAGTTCTAAAGGGCGTCAATCGGCAGACTAATGAGGTTCGTTGCATCTCTCGTTATCGCTCTCAGTGTAATACATGCCAATGCCTTGCATTTGTAAGTGTTTTGTGTCCTAGGTGATTCCTGGATTTTGCCGACTTTCGCGTGATCCTTGTACTTACTCCTCATGCTTGTCTTGCCCAACACATTTGCAATAGGTCGTAGCCATAAAGAAAATGAAAAAAAAGTTTTTCAATTGGGAAGAGTGCATGCAACTTCGTGAGGTTAAGGTCCGTTATTCAATGTAGTTCAGGATTATATTTTGGCAGGGTTTGATTTCATTTCTTCGCTTTCTGTCCATTGCTCCATGAATTAGAGCTAACATTGCGTTCCGTACTCTTGCTAATGTTACAGTCCCTGAAAAAGCTGAATCATCCAAATATTGTAAAGCTCAAAGAAGTTATTCGTGAAAATGACGAGCTCTTTTTTGTCTTTGAGTTCATGGAGTGCAACCTTTACGAGCAGTCCAAGAAACGAGACAGGCACTACCCCGAGGCCACCGTTCGAAATGCCATGTACGCGCGCTGCTATAAACTTAATGAATGCATAAGGCGGATATTGTTCCGTCTTGTTAAGTTTACAACAGCAACGAAGTATATCTCACTTTATTTTGGTACTCTTTTGTGTTCTGTGAAGGTTTCAAATGTTTCAAGGCCTCGCCTTCATGCACAAGCATGGCTTTTTCCACCGCGACATAAAGGTTGGCACTTTGAGATTACGTTTCAATCTTTTTAACACTAGGCATCGGTTCAACCGTGTAGCCTCTCTCCTACCGGTGCAAAATTGGCTCACTCGATTTGGCCCGTTATTCGTATCTTGCGCAACTTCCGCCTCTTCTCTTACCAGTTGCCTCTTCTCTCTTCTCACTTGTGTGTTTTCCTTCCCCGCAACTCTGCTCGCACGCTGAACAGCCAGAGAACATTTTATGTAAAGGCGATCTCTTAAAAGTAGCAGATTTTGGATTGGCTCGAGAAACGCGGAGTCGACCGCCCTACACGGACTACGTGTCCACACGCTGGTGAGAAGCAACCACTTCCTTCTTGTATAGATGCCCTTATGCGCTGCCTCCGAAAGAACGTTTTCCTGTTTAGTAGATCTCTTCCTGCGCAGTACAAAACGATGATTTTTTCGCGCTTTTAGTAGCTTCGTATACCCACCCTCTTTATGCTTCGCCTTCTTTCATGTGCGACCACTCTTCGATCCCAGGTACCGCGCCCCTGAGGTGCTGTTGCGAGCCACCAATTACAGCTCACCCCTCGACGTGTTTGCGATGGGCTGCATCATGGCTGAGCTGTTAACCCTGCGCCCCCTGTTTCCGGGCTCGAGCGAAGCGGACCAAATCTACAAGATCTGCAGCGTGCTGGGTTCCCCCACCATGCGCACTTGGCCCGAAGGCGTGAAACTGGCCGCCGCCATGAACTTTCGCTTGCCCCAGTTCGTGCCCACTCCCTTGGCGCAGCTCATTCCAAACGCCAGCCCAGAAGCGCTTCAAGTGCTGACGGACTGCCTCAAATGGGACCCGGACCAGAGGCCCACTTGCAGCCAAGTGCTGCAGTACCCTTTCTTTCAGGTCAACCATGCGATTCCGCCACCGACACCGCCCGCTGCTGAGGGAGTGAAGCCAGCCGGTGGGAGCCCTCCTGCTCCCGCGGCAGCTGCGCACCCGTCTTCTTACCGGGCCATGTTCCCTGCCGGCACCATGCCGAGCCCGGAGTCCGACCAGTTGTCGTCCAATGTGGTCAGGAAGCAAGGCTCTGCGCGGGGCGGTTTGAACAACCAAGCTTATAAAGCTCCCCAACCGAGCTCGTACAACACGCCCACTCCAGCCCCATCCTCCTCAAGCCTTGGGGGTGGCTTTGGACCGGGCAGCAGCGCATTCACAGGCGCGAGCGTGCCAGGAGCGAGCGCAGCGCCGAGCTTCAGAGGTGGCGGTGGTGCAGTTGGCGGAGCTGGCAACAACAGCTTCGCTGGAGGTGGCGTTGGTGGAAGTACAGGCTTAGGGGCCAGCGCCTTCGGAGCGCCCAAGTTCGGAACCAGTGCCGCTACAGCAGGAAACAGCTTTGGGGGAAGTCTGGCTACGGGCGCAGGCAGTAATGGAAACCTTGGAGCGCCCTCTACGGGATTCAATAGCGGCGGCTTTGGCGGCGGCAATCTTGGAAGTCTTGGTCGAGTTGGGGGCTTGAGAAATATGCAGGGTGGGCAGCGCGGCGCGAATCCCCAAATGCCAGGAGGAGGAGCGACACAAGGGAGTGGAACTGGATTCGGAAGGCACAAATTCTAACTTTTGAGTCAGCTCGTTTCTATGGACGGTAAGTTGAGTTGCTGGCCTTTGCTATCATTTATCCCTTGTGTTTCTGTTTGCTGTTTCTATTTGCTCTTTGCGCGGCTTTCTTTCGATTCGCCGGACGTAAAAGTAAAAGAATATTCACGACGGCGGCCCCGTATTATTTACAGCTCCCTTCGAAATATTTATCCCTTCAGATTTATACAACCAAAATTAGCGCGCCGCAAGCGTTTATGATGCCTTCAAATAATTATGGAAATAATCTATAATCATGGCGGCCACATGGCGGGCGGGGATGCGAGAGGAGGTTTCTTCTGCTTCGGTGCTTCGGTCTCAAACTCAAGAATAAGCTTTCCTTCATCACAAGTCCCAACTGCAAAGGCCAATAACAAAGCAGGCAACTCAGGGAGGACACCCACTTCGCGCATGTGAATGTGAATGTGGAACACGTCATCCTGGGATCCCTCTCGTCGCACGGGAGCACAATCCGCAAGGCCAGAGATATAAAGGATTAGGGTAAGCCTCTGGCCTTGCGGTTCATGCGGCCATACTCTTGCGCACAGTACGTATCGTACTTGCTAGGGAAACTGGACGTCTGATATTTCGAGGCGCACGCGGCGTTGCGAGCTTGTTCAGCGGGGGCCGGTGCCTCGAAGCCAAAGTTTTTGCGCCAGCCGTCGCCTGGAGCCCCAGCGACTCCTTGCTGCCCCCCAAAGATAGAAGTTTTGCGATACTTACGAAGGGAAATGGCTTTAGACTCCTCACAGTTCTGCTTAAACATTTCTAGTGCAGCTTCGGGTGATTTCTCCATGTCCTCGAGGCGCTTGTTGTATGGCGTGACGGCTCTTTTGAAGATGTCGAATGGCACCGCATCGGGCTGCCTCCGACCGCGCTGAACCACGAGCTCATCGAGAGAGTCGGGCGCACTCGCTGGAGACCAATCGTACCACTGCACACATGAAGACCAACAACGATGACAAAGAAGCGCATTGAAAGGAGTTCTCTTTGTGGCACGACAAATCACAAATGTGTATTGACATATTTTTGCTTACCTTCTCTTGCTTTCGAACTTTGTTAGCCTTGTATTGAGAGCGCGTTGCACGAAGTATGTCCAAGTCCATCATCGGTGGCGCGTGATTAGGATCTTCATCAGCAATTCTTGGCACGTATTCATGTGTGGCCATTTGGGAAAAGCAAAGTAAACAACTAGATGATCAGCGGCGAGCAGCAGCCTCTTATAAAAAGCTGACAGGCTTAAGCTTCGACAGCAAGTTGAAGATAAGGATATCCACGGAAGTCGCTCAAGACAATGGCGCGGGCAGACTAGTTCAGAAAAGAGAACTATCCAGCTTCAGCAGAAGTAAGTTCCTGTTGCGCGAAAAGGTCTGAAGGAATCGAGAATCGAGAAGGTGAAGAAAGTGGTGATGGCTGCCGCGTTAGAAAAAAGGTAACTTACGTCGGTACGGGGGCAAAAACCAAGGTTCATCCCAGGGTTCTTAAATTCATAGCAGTAGTATGCAACAAACCGTCAAAAAAATGTCAAAACGAGCAAGCAAGACGAGGAGGGTACTGACCATAAGACTGTAGAATGAGAGAAAACGCCCTAAGGATGGCTCGCCATTACGATGGTGACAACGGGTTGGCTAGTTTGTCTTTCCAGGAGCTGCCTTTTCCCGTACGGCGCTCGAAGCTCGCTACTCTGCCTGGCCAAGACACCATAAAGTGGGCACATCTTGCCTCCTCAATGCAATTCAACGAGTGGGCCAGAGCATTCGCACTGGCGCCTGTCCTCCAAGAACCAGGCGCAGTAAGCAAATTAATTTGATGCCTTTTTTATTCACATTTATCTCAAGTTAATGGATGGTGCTACCCCAATCATGTTTGTAGTTCGTTTTACTGTGTTCACTTGTGTGCATCATGATGTGCCAGATTGGGCGCTTACATGAGATGATGAGGCGCTACGATTTGGAGCGAGTCGGTTCAATTAATTTGGAAGCATTCGAACACGCCTTAAGCCCCTTCCTAAGCCTTTCAGCCCAAGATATTAGAGCTCTATTCCAGGACTGTGATGTGAGGAGCTCCGGTAAAGTGGACATTGAAATGTTTTGCAGCCTCGCAGACTACTGGCGCAAATCTGCAACCGCCCTACCCGAGCAAGGAAATGGAAAAACTTCTAGCCCCCACGTTTCTAGCAATGGACCTGGCATGGAATGGAGCTCTGAACTCACTGATGCACTCGAAGTGGTGTGTAAGCGGCGGCGAGATGCGTTCATGCAAGCGTGCCTTCAGCTCAGCGGCGGCGGCGATACCGTGCAGCCTCTGCTCCTGAAAGAATTGCTCATGGCGGTTCGATATGCTGGCGTGCCGACAACGGCTGGCTTGGTAAAAGAGCTTGAGCAGTTCGCAGCACACTGTGGAGCTCACACTTCAAGCGGCCACATTGACCCGCTGGTGCTCCTCCAAGCCGCAGATGCCACACTAGCTGACGCCGCATTTCAGCAGCACTCGCTCGCTAACCCAGCGCGCGATCAGCCTCGATCTTCGAACCCCCAAGTTGAGAGCAGCGGTGCAAATTCTGGTGCTGCAGGAGACGAGGCCCAGTCAGCGCTGGTGGGTGTGGGTGCGGGCTTCTGGCGGCGGGCAGGGCAGTACCTGCAGACTAACTCCCTCCTGGGCGACCCTTCCCTGCAGCTCATTACCCTGGACAACTGTGCGGAGGCGTTTGCGCGCGCTGGCTTGAAGCTGTCGCGGCGGGACGCGCTGGCGATGTGGCGTGCGATTCATGCGCAAGTGAGCAAGACGCCAGGCAGCGAGCCAGGCAACATCGCTATTCCTTTCCGGGACCTCGAGCGCATATTTCGCGACAAGCTTGTCCCTAGCCCTGCAGCATTTCCCATAGAGAGCGCGCCCTTGAGTCTACGAGCGCCTATGCCCATGCCCATGCGCATGCAGAGGCATGGCCCACATGTGGTGGACCCAGCGGCCACCTGCCCTTGGGCCGTTGGTGACAGCCAGAACGACGGGCGCTTGCACTCTCGTGCAATGGCCACTCACGCGCCTAGCTTACAAGTGCCCTCGACGCCAATGCCTCCGCATAAGCCTGCTGCTGGAGCCCGCATTGCACATCGGTCTGATACTGCGACTCCGAGCGCTGTTCCAGCCGCTCGTGCTGCTCCCTATGCAGTGGGCTCCTCTTTTGAGACGGAATTGCAGCATACTCAGCCGCAGCCTCACTCACTCGCTTTGCCATCTGACTCACCTCGCCAAATATCTACGGGCGATACTTCACGCTCTAACTATCATGGCAGCCTTAACAACGCTAACAACTTTGACGGTGGATTCGGTGTGAACAACCATCAATATGCAACGAGAGAAGCTCGGCATCCTGTCGCTCCAGCACCGCCTCCTGTGCCGCCACTACCACCGCCTGAAGCTACACCTACACCAACACCGTGGCCCGTCCCAGAGCTAGACGCTCCCGCTGGTCTTCAGATGCTCTTAAGGCGCACGCGCATGGTGCCGAGCGAGACACTGGAAGCCATTTTCCCCGAAGGCAGCCGTCACGGTGGCGGGCCGTCGGGTAGCGTTGCTTTGGGTCGAGGTGACGTGGCGCGGATGCTGGCGCGGTGTGGAGTGGTGGTGCGAGACGCTGAGATCGAAGCCTTGCTCTTCTTCGCTAACAAGACCTTTGGGGTCCACACCTTGTCCATGCCTGCACTTCGCTACCTCCTCGGCTTGCCTGTCTCTGCCGCGGGCTGGGCTCGCCTCGAACAAGACCGCAACGTCAACTTTGGCTTCTTCAACTCTGACCCAAACGTTAGCCACAACAGTCACGACGAATACACTCATGCAGTCAGTGCGCGCGAGTGAATTTTACAAGAAGATTCTTTGCTTCCTATTCATTGTTGCATTGCATAACATGCTGTGTCTACTGTTTTCCTGGGCCCGTATCACCTTTTCACTGCCATCGTTGTATCCCGTGCTTCACTAGGTGAGAGGAGGAGGAGGAGAACGAGGCCCATCGGAATCGTTTTCTCAACCTCCTTCGTCGTCGAGAAGTGCGGAGTTGGGTTGGCCAGAAAGCGTGCAAGCAACGCAACCGCAGCCTAGGCCGAGCGGCGTGCTGACGTCACTGACCTCATCCCAGCGGCGCGCTTGCCACCTGGTGGTCACCAAAGCCAACACAGTGGTGCGGCGCTGCGAGAAGCTTGACGCCAGCGGCGATGGTGTCGTAACCTGGCCGGCCTTTGAAGCCGCACTCATTGGGGCGGAGATTTACCTTCGTCCTGACGAGCTGAGCTTGATGAAAGGAGCCCTGGTCCAACGACTAGACGAAGAAGATGGAAGCGCAGAAGGCCATGTGGCTTACCCTAGTGTGGCGTTCAAGCTCCGAAGTTTGGTCGAAGGAGACCACATAGTAGTGCCACCACCTCCTCATCATCCTCCTCCTCCTCTTTCAGTGTCACCTCCTCGTAGTCCGTCCCTTGCAGCAGGCCATGCGGCGGGCTTGGTGCCCACTCCAGGCGCCAACGGTGACGGGTTTAGCTTGCCACCTCCGCCGGGCCCACCACCGCGGGAGTTGGTCGCCGAATCGCCCCCGAGGTGGGGCCCACAAAGGGCGAGGCGGCTGGTGTCACCCAAGGAGGCAAGCGTTACAGGGGCGGGCAGTGCAGGAGTGCAGTCAGAGCCAGTGCGACCTTCGGAGCGACACCACGGGCCATTTGAGGGATGGGCTGACGAAGAGGGCGTGGTGGAGGGTGAGGGCGCCGATGGAGCAGCTGTTGGTGGCGCTACCTCGCCTCAAGACCACATGTCAGTGGTAGGCCGCGCGCGCGGTGGCATGGTGCTGGCCTTCGCGAACGAGCCGCCAACCGCTGGCGTGCGCACTTCGAGGGGTGAGAAGCCGTGGGCTAGAAAAACCCGACCCGCAAATCAAACGAGCGTTGAAAACCCGGACACCAATGGGCATGCTCCTTTTCGTAGTAGCCGGAGTGCCCCCCTCACGCTCTCGCACGATAACTCGACATTGCCCGGTGCTGCACCCACTTCACCAGCCGCTGCGGTCGAGACCGCTCCTCGGCGGAATCGCCATGTGTCCAATTCAAGCGACGACTTTCGGGCCAGCATGCGCCTTTCGAAGGAGGCTCGAGCCAGCGGAGGCGAAGGTACTAGCGTGGTTGCCACCAGCATCGACGAAGCAGCCGCTGCCGTAGCCGCCGCGCAAGCAGCGCGAGCAACGCGGCGCTGGCGGCAGCGAAGGGCCGCAGCTTTGGAGACGTTGTCGGTGGAGAGGCACGCCCTTCTCGCTGGGCTCTTTCGACAAGCAGACCAGGACGAAAAGACTGCCGCAGCCGGTGGAGGAGGTGGTGGTGGTGGTGAAACAGGACGAGGACATCGTGTATTTAACAGCTCTGTTGGCCGCTTAGGTGTCTATGGCCTTGCAGCGCTGTTGCGGAGCCCGACGCTTGACTTAGGCCTCAACATGGGTGAGAGCGGCGGTGACGAGGCAACGAGTGGTGACGGCGCCTGGCGCCTCGCCGTAGAACTCCTCGGTGCCGACCGCGATACCCTCGACTTCTCTCAGCTGGTGCGCGCAGTCGCTGCACGAGCCAAAGAAACCGTGGAGCGAGGCGAAGCGGGGAGCGGCGGTGGGTACCGTGACAACAGGAGTCGTGATTACACCAATGGCAGTGGCGAGCGCGATGCTACTATGCCTTTTACGCAGGAGAAGCAAGAAAACTTGGTGAGCGATGCGCGGGCGATGGCGCTAGTGACGCATTTAGAGGGGACAGTGCTGGAGATCAAGAGAGGGCAAGACATCCGTTCTTTAGGAATCACCGTACGACGGGCCTTTAATCGGCGCAATCACGGCCCGAACGACACTGCCATCGTCGACGAACGGAGCGGTTAGTGTTGCGCAGTGTACACAGAGCTGTTCACACAATGCTATTTTTTGTGTGACCTGATTTCGAATGTGAATTGTGCTGGCCACTCTCAATCCATTTGGCCTTGTCTCAGGTTTGCGGCCCAATGCATTCTGTCGAGCGGTTGATTTACCGCGCATCCTCGCGGATCTCGGAGTGCCTACCCTCACGCCAACCCTTCTGGCTACTCTGGTTGCTGCGATTACGCACTTGCGCCAGCAGCGTGGAAGCCAAGAGATGAGCGAGGAACAGGCCAAATATGCCCCCACTTCTGCCGCCGAGACCTATGTGTACGCGAATGATCTCGTGGCAGCTCTTTGGCGCTTGCATTCCAAAATGTCTACGGATGGATATAGTTGAGCACAAACATCTGACGGCGAGCTGAAATTAAGTCACGTACTTATAGAGCCAGGGGCAGCATAAAGCTTTTTTGTTTGTTGTTAGCATCATGACAGAGATTCAAAAACTTAACTTTTCACTTCGGTGGCTTCGGTGGTGTTGTGGTTAAGGCTGCCTTTTGGGGAGAGTCGGAAAGTTCTTTTTCAGTCCAATCCAATTAACACCCCCAAGCTCAAAGAATCAATGTGGGGATATAGATATAATCGCAGGAAAATATAATCCCCACCTCCACCTTCCACCTTCACCTTTATTAGTTATTAGAGTAGAGCTAGTCTGACTGCTGACTCGGCTGACGGCTGACTGGGCCTGAGAATTGCGTATTGCCCAAAACCTTACCATTACGTGAAGCGCAGAGCGACCGTGTTCATGTGCTCTCGAGAGTTCCTTTAGTTATCGGTAACTTAATACTATCGAACTTAAACTCTAATTTTAATTCAAAACGACAAACGACACAAAAGCCGGGTACTGCAGAACGTACTGTCCCATCAGCAATTCACTTGGAGTGGCATTCGTTTGTCCCAGTCCGAGTTGAGTTTATGCTCTCTTGTCCCAGCTGTGTCTACCAAATCTTATGCCTCAATCGGGCGGTTTAAATATCCCAGCTGTGTTAAGTACTTAACCTTGCCCCGTTGAGGAGGGTTTAGAAAAAAAGTGGACAGGATGGTGCTGAACGGATCCGTTGAACTTTCTCATCCACGTCATAACGTCATCGAAGAGGTCATTGAATTGAAGTGAGCGCTTGATTTCGATTTCGCAATACGTCGCCTTCTGCTCATTAGGAACTCCAAGGCCAAGCGCGTGGAGGTTGTCTCTAAGCCAACACTCCATCCATAAGATATTCGCCTCAAATTAGGGAGGGCAAAGCTAAGGCGAGGGGATGACAGTGCATGAGCATCGAGCAAAAATGTTGATGACTTTAAAAATGAACCTGATTGATATTACGTCACGCGAGACTGCCTAATCTTGAACCAACATTAACTTTGGTTTTCGAATAGGTCCTTAAAAAATGGCTCGACCTGGGCCAATTCGAGGCTTTGGCGCCATACTGGTCTTGGTTCTCGCACTTCAGGTCTGCTTTGCTATTTTGAATCGAGATTGCTCATTAGTTACAGCTTTTGTGTCGCTCCTCACTCTCTTCTATTCTGCCTATCCAGTGCGATGCCTTCCAACCCGGAGCACCTGCGCCTCGGATCGCTCGCTCGCAGAACAACCAAAGGTCTACAGCTTGGACTTCTAATGTGCCTCTTTTCGCTGCCGAGAAGGATTCTTCGGTTGACTCCTCAAAGATGGGGCCGGAGGAAACAGCAGCTTCCAAGCCGGTTGTGCCCCCGATTCCCAATAAAGATGCGTCCGAGAAATCGGATGCTGTTGCATCCGCCAAGTCTGGATCTGTCGTCGCGGCATCTACACCTGTGATCGAGACCAAGGAGGAAGAGCCTCAGCGCCTATCGGTCTTCGATCTTGAAGACAAGAAAGACGACGATGCTGCCAAATCGAAGGCGGCGCCTTCGCCAGCCCCCGAGGCTCCTGCGCCTGCGCCTGCGCCTGCGCCGAAGCCAGCTCCTGTCGCTGCCGCTCCTGCGCCTGCTCCCAAGGCTGCCGCTCCTGCGCCTGCGCCGAAGCCAGCTCCTGTCGTTGACACTCCTAAGCCTGCACCTGTTGCTGCCGCTCCTGCGCCTGCGCCGAAGCCAGCTCCTGTGGTTGAGGCCAAGGAGGAAGAGCCTCAGCGCCTATCGGTCTTCGATCTTGAAGACAAGAAAGACGACGATGCTGCCAAATCGAAGGCGGCGCCTTCGCCTGCCCCCAAGGCTCCTGCGCCTGCGCCTGCGCCGAAGCCAGCTCCTGTCGTTGACACTCCTGCGCCTGCACCAAAACCTGCACCTCTTGCTGACACCAAGGAGAAAGCACCGCAGTCAAACTTTTTCGACGCTTTCAAAAAGGTCGAGCGCTATCTACCTTCCATGTCTAGAATTGTTCTAGCATTCAATTCACTTTCGCTCTCGTTTGTCTGTCTGTACAGAACGTTCTCGGCGGCTCTCCAGTGGATACCCCTGCACCCGCCCCCAAGGCTTCCGCGCCCACGCCCAAGCCGCCGCCTGCTCCTGTGAAGCCACCAGTGGCCAAGGCCCCCGCGCCTGCACCCGCGAAAGCTCCTTCGAAGGACAGTGACTCCAGCGGGCGGCTGTCGATCTTCGACCTCGGCGATGATGACAAAGCACCCGCAGCCAAGGTGAACATCAGATCTATAGCGGGAGTTCTTACCTACCCAAGTAGTGAACTTGAAATCGCGATATTTTGCATACTTTTGATCTCACACCTTGATTTGTTATTGTTCTTGTGTTGTGTAATGTACGTGTGATTCCATTCCAGGCGGCACCCAAGCCAGCGCCTGCTCCGGCTGCCAAGCCCAAGGCACCGTTTTCGTTCGGCGGCAAGAACGACTTCTTTGACGACGCCGGGAAAGGGCCCGAGCTCAAGGTGGGGTCCGCCAGTGGTCGCGAAGCAGCACCTGCCCCCAAGCCTGTGGCACAGCCTGCGCCTAAGCCTGCAGCCCCGTCTTTGCCGGTCTTTGAATTCCCCAAATTCGGCGGGTTCGGCGGTCCGGCGCCCGCCCCTGCGGGAAAGCGAGACCCCCCAAAGGCTGCTGCGCCAACCACACCAGCGAAGAAAGCTCCGGCTCCTAAGGCAGCAGCGCCAAGCCCGGCTCCAGTCAAGGGCATTATCCCCACGGTAGCTGCGCCTACCGGGGCACCTCCTGCGGCAACATCGAAGCCTGCACCCAAACCTGCTTTCTCCTTCGGATTGCCTAAGGTACCGGTTGCGAAGACGCCGGTGGCGCCACCGCCAGCAGCACCTAAGCCTGCGCCTAAACCTACTCCTAAGCCTGCTTTCTCCTTCGGACTGCCAAAGGCCGCATCTCCTCCTCCGAAGGCGCCAGTAGCCCCACCTCCAGCAGCACCTAAGCCTGCGCCTAAACCTACTCCTAAGCCTGCTTTCTCCTTCGGACTGCCAAAGGCCGCAGCTCCTCCTCCGAAGGCGCCAGTAGCCCCCCCTCCAGCAGTATCTAAACCTGCGCCTAAAGCTACGCCTAAGCCTGCTTTCTCCTTCGGACTGCCAAAGGCCGCAGCTCCTCCTCCAAAGGCGCCAGTAGCCCCACCGCCAGCAGCACCCAAACCTGCGCCTAAACCTACGCCTAAACCCCTGTTCTCGTTTGGTGCACCGAAAGCGGCTGCCCCGAAGAAGGAAGAAATTGAGGAAACATTCGAGGTGCCAGCAGGGGTGAACATGCTGAGCAAGTTAACGGATCTGAGCACTATCAACGATGACAAGTACTTCTTCACTGAGGTAAGCGAGAAACGTCCTCACGTGTTACGTGGTCACTGGAAAAGAGAGTAGGCTAGATGCTTTCAACTTGCTGCGAGTCTCTTCTTTCTCGCCTCCTCTTATGATGCATCTTCTTTACCTTCCCTATCCTTTCTGCTCTCGTTTTGAACAGACTACGCTGAAGGGCGGAAAAGATCTTCTGACGTACCTTCAATTGCCTTTGCCAGAGGTCCCGTTCATTTCCAGCCTGTTCGCCAACGACAACGACGCTACCCCTTCGCCTGAGCCTCCAGCAGCGCCAGTGAAGCAGGCCGCCAAGCCAGCATCCAAGCCTGCTGCTAAAGGAGGCCAACTGTCGGTGTTTGAGATGGATGCGGTAAACCAGTTACTTCATATGTTTGCATACTTGTGAGTTTGTTGCTCCGCATGAAGAGATTCAATTACTTTCCTGTCATCCCCCATTTGTCTTTTATCGCCTTCCTTTGGCCGCCACAGCCACCAAGCCCTTCGCCCAAGACTGCATCCAAGCCCCTCTTCTCGTTCGGCGCTCCGAAGCCAGCACCTGCTCCATCCCCTAAGCCTGAGATGGTGAAGGTACCTGCGCCCGCGCCGAAGCCTCTGTTCTCTTTCGGTGCTCCTAAACCTGCGGCGCCGAAAGCATCAGCCCCAGTCGCCAAGCCTGACTCGTCACCCAAGCCTCCTGCCTCCACGTCTGCTGGCCTGTCTCTCTTCGACTTCGCTGCCAACGATAAGCCCACCCCAGCACCTGCACCAGCGCCGTCAGCTCGCGCAGCGCTCGACCCTCCCAAGTCTCAACCGGTTTTTGCGCCCCTTAAGTCCCCCGCTGCTCGTGCTCCACCAGTGGCTCGCTCCGTGGCTCCTCCTGCGCCAAAGCCGGCGGCTCCGCCGCGCACTCCCTTCACCCGCCAAGTTCCTGCAGCGCTCGCCAAGAAACCGGCAAACACAAGGGCAGCGGCAGCTCCGAAGGCGGCAGCGCCTAAGAAAACTGCAGCAGCGCCTGCTCCTGCACCGAAGCCAGCAGCCAAGCCCGCCTTTTCATTCGGAGCTCCGAAGGCAGCGGCGCCTAAGGCAGCAGCGCCTGCTCCTGCACCGAAGCCAGCAGCCAAGCCCGCCTTTTCATTCGGAGCTCCGAAGGCAGCGGCGCCTAAGGCAGCAGCGCCTGCTCCTGCACCGAAGCCAGCAGCCAAGCCTGCATTCTCATTCGGAGC
>Ga0307931_1001908_pt1 | contig 13563 bp, 15 predicted proteins | sample OrgLakmetageno47_FD_201816 | JGI IMG/M metagenome (GOLD analysis project Ga0307931, IMG submission 201816) | Saline water microbial communities from Organic Lake, Antarctica - #47 | ecosystem: Environmental > Aquatic > Non-marine Saline and Alkaline > Saline | place: Antarctica: Organic Lake... | reverse complement strand
TCAACTCGATGCGGCATCCTTTGGCAGCAGATCTTTTGGCCTAGCTAGGCTAGAGAAAGATGTCGATGCAGCAAAATACACCTCGAATGTTTACTCTAGTCATAGGAAGGAAATCGTTCGCATCCACGGTTGGCTTCATACCTCAGGCTTTAGCTCTAGCCTGGCCGAAGCTAGAATCAGTTCTAAAATTTCTCGACGTTTAGGTGGATTTCACCACTTACGACCCCCAGAAAGGGGTGTACATTTTTGATTTTTTACCCCTATTTTTTATTGCAGTTACTGTAAATAGGGTAGCAGAGAAGCATTTTGAGCTACTTTTCAGCGCTGGTAACAGCGATACGGTCCATATACGGCCGTCCAAAATTCCGCATATTTGTGCTACGTATTCTGAGGCGCTTTTTGGGAGCCCTGGTCGATAATATTCCGAAGAGATATAGCCCGAAATTAGAACACCATGTTTCCAGAGCAACCGAAATCCCGGTCCGAATCGCATTAGAACCCCGTAATCCGCACATCCGCACCCGAGTCTTCTCCTTCTCCTTGTCCGCTTTAAAGAATACCCGTGTTTCCGGTGATTGCAGCGAAGAATCCGCTTCCGATACGGCGTAATCGAGCCATACTGCGATAGAAATATAAACCCCGGGCCTGACATCCAGTTCAACCTTAGAATTTCAGGAGCCTGCTGTCTGTCAATTCCTATATCCAGTCCCATCTTGGGGGGGGGGGGAGTCGGGGGAGGCCCGGAAAGAAATGCTCCTCTCTGGGGATTTTAGAGGCAAAATTCACCCGCATGTTGAGCGTTGAGAAATTTAGCACCAATTTAAGAGCCATGCTTGAGCTAACGCCTGAAGTATAGATTCAGCAGGAGACGCGGGCGCGGACAGCGGGCATCTACTACTCGAGTGTGTTATCGAATTACCTTTTGCTGCAATGATGGACTTCCCTAGCTCAAGAGGGTCAAGTTGTCGCTACCGGAGGATGCCGTATCGATCAATTGCAATTCTCCTAAGCCGCCGTTGCTACCACGGAAGGTGGTTATGTACATGGCTTACAATACACAGGGTAATACATAGGACAAGAAAAGGTTAACGCAGGAGCTAAAGCTATAAATAAGCTTGGTTAGCTCCCCATTCTAGTAAATCTGCCTCTTGGCCTTCTTAGCAACGGCGCGCCCTCTTCAACGCAGAAGCAGACGCAGAAGGGACTTAAGGCTGGCCTCAAATTTATTTCATGAACAGTTTCAACTTTAGAGAGAGAGAGGGGGGTGGGGGGGGGGGTCCTAACTTCCTCGCCTCTACACACTTCCTTTTTACGATTTTGACTTGCGCGCAACGCACGCGCGTACACTTCTGCCCGCAGCGTTGGCTTCTGTGTCATTTGGATTTGTATTAGTTCGAGTTCGAGTTCGCGTTCGAGTTCGAGTGTATCTCCAGATCCCCCTCCCCTTTCGCAAGGAAATCTGGCATTCAAATAGAAATTCGCACTTCCCCCTCATTTTTTTCTCTTTTTGTTTAAGCTGCATTGGTTTGTGTTTCTGCTTATTAGCTCTCTAATTCCTGCCCTTCGGGCCTGTGTCAAACAGTCCTACGCAGAAGGAAAACGCAATAAGAATGAGCAAATGATGACACAAAAGGTATTATTTTTCGTCTTCAATGGGCATTGCAATCAACTGAGGTAATTCGAAATCCCCAGCCCAGCAAAGAGCAAAACAAGATTTATCTGACTGGCCTTTTGAACTTCTGAAGCAAATTTGACAGCACATATGCAGTTCAAGTACATCTCCTTCGACACGGGCCTCTAAGGCCCAGAATTAGAAGGCGGAGAGGTAGATACACAGAACAAAGCAGCTTTCCCTCTTGTACCTCTGTTCTTTGTGATTACTGTATACTTTCTCCTTTCTCTCTTTGCTCTTTGTTTTGGGTTATCGGTAGTACGGAGGCATGTATGCTGAAACGCTGCTTAGCCGAACTCAAATGTAGTCACGAGAAGGCGCAGGGCAGGGGAAACAATACGACAAAGAACAAAGAAAGAACAAAGGCGTTTTGGCTTGGCCTTTTCCAGTTACCTGACCTGGGCCGATCAGGGATCGGGGATCAACCGATCATCTCTGAGCCCGCACCCACGCCCAGAGAGGACCCAGCCGAATAGCGGATTGATGGAACAAAGCCGAAGGTACTTTTCTACTGAGGCCGGGAAATATACTGAGTTATAAACTTCTAAGTGGACTAGACACAAAAGAAACAGAAGGGACTGGGATCAGGGCTAGCTAGAGAGATAGAGATAGCGATAGAGAGGCCGAGGGAAACGGAGAGAGCAACATACAACAACGAAAACTTTTGTTCGAAGTCGTGCATTAAGACACCCCTCCATTATTATTATATCCATGTTAAAATGCAAAAGGCGGAAAATATAGGAAAGATGGACTTCTCATGGAAGCGGCTAGTAGTAGTCTACGCCTGATTGTTTGTGTTGTGCTTGTCATGAAATCAGAGTCGAAGCCGCTCTGCTCAGTCTAGAATAGCTACTTCTTGTCATTTAAAAGTCTACATCTACTGTCTCCGAGAAAAACGCCACCCAGAGAAAGTAGAGGAAGGGAATGATGGAAAGGATGGAGACAACAGTCATGCTGTCGGTGTCTTTGTTAGTCTCTTTCCAGCTCATGTAGTTGATCTTCTCCATCTGCCAAGAAACAGACCAAGAATGCAATGAATGACACACTAGCTTCCAGGCGAGCATAACAAGACTGTTAACCAAAAGCACAGCTGTCCTTGTACTAGGTCTAGTTTACCTCGGTCATCTTGCTCATCTTTTCTTCTTCTGCTTGACGCTCAGCTTCGGTGGTCCCGAAGAGACCGTGCATTTTCGTGGAAGGCTGGCGCAGAGTCTGCACATTGGCCACACCTCCAAGAAAACGAGGCGAAAAGGCCTCCGCTGAAAAGACCGCTAAGGCGGTGAAGATTAGAGTAAGCAACTTCATCTTTAGCCTGACTGTGAGCTACTAGTAATTAGCTTAGCTTTTAGCTCTCTTGAAGCTCTGACGTTGTTTTGCCACATCATAAAAAGTGATCGAGTGATGAGAGCCGTTGAGCGTTTTGGACAGGCACGAATGAAATATTTTTTCGAGCTGCGCAGGATTTTTAGGACAGGCATCGGCGTACTTTTATCGGCGTGTCGTCATAAATTTGTTCTTCACCAAAAGCCCGACGCCCGGCCCACCTCGTAGCTCGATGTAATTGCCCTTCGAGCTGTTTGCTAGGCTGGTGAAGGACCCTGATCATATGTCTCTGTCACCTGATTTAGAAGCAGAGCTTAATGGTGCAGGTCTACTGGATGAAGTCACAGTGGGCGCGCTCCAAGCACTCAACGTGTGGACGTTCGAGGACGCTTCGAGATGCAGCGAACAAGACCTACTGAGCGCCGGAGTGAAGCCATTCAAAGCTCGCAAATTGATAGCGCTCGTGAGGCCACATCCTAGACTTCCGGTAGATCGGGGACCTTTTCCTGCTCCACCTAGTGGCGCACCTCCAGGCTACTTTGAGAACGACCCTCATCGGTCGATGCAGAGCAACCCAAGAGACTCGACAGATAGCCTGTTAGGAGGACCCTCGGTAGTTTTGCCGGAGCCAGCAATCGCAAACTTAATAGCAGAGGCTGATGGCATGCTTGAGTCTGCGTTAGAACTAGTGAAGCGCCGAGAAATTGACCGGGCAGTTGACTTTTGCGAGAAAGCGTGCGCACAGTACAAGACGGCTATGAAACAATCTCCGACGGGAACACCGCCGCCTGCTCGCACGGCGGCTGCCTTAGGGCTCGCCACTGAGCTTTGCCGGCGGCAGAACCGCCTAGGCGAAGCCGAGAAGTTTGCCAAGACGCTCTTGAAGGTGCAGAGGCGAGCGCTGGGGGAGGGCCATCCGGCTACAGGGGACGCTCATTTTGCCTTGGGCCGGATTCAACGAAAGCTGGGCAAACTCGAACAGGTGTGCTTTTGTGATGCATGCGTGAGAGTGTGTGCGGTCTACCTGCCTGGTTTCCCTTTCAAATCTACGGCAGAATCAGCATTTGGAAGAGCGTTTGTGTTTATGCTTTGGAGGTGTGTGCTCCTGCTTGTATGATGTAGGCGGGTAGGTCCTTCGGAGAGTCGTTGCGCGTGCGATTACACTCCTTGGGCCGCGAGGACGCCAGAACGGGGAGCAGCTTCTACTACTTAGGCGTTGCTATGGAAGAGCAGGGAAGATTAGACGAAGCATTACATTCTTTCGTGGAAAGTTTGCGCGTGTTTCGTGTTACGGTACTGATTCTAGCTACGTACTACAATACGTAGCATAGCGTCAATGATTTCAAAACGGGTCTCGTCTCTACCCACGAAATCACATTTTTACACTTTCGAATTGATAGATGCACGTGTTCTTCATGCATATTTTGCTCTAATGTACTACCTTGTTGTCAACTCCTCTGCTCCCCAAACGCTAGGTGGGGCCCGAGCACCGAGACACTGCCGAGGCACTCAACAACGTCGCCTCGGTGCTGTACCGGCTAGGCCAATACGGGAAAGCGAAAGAGGCCTACGAGCGCGCGTTAGCAGTGAAAATCGTGGTCTACGGGGAGGGGTCCTCGAGCGTGGCCGACACACTGTACAATTTGAGCTTGCTGTTGAGAGACATGCACGAGCAAGGCGTAGGGGCTACGGAAGGAGGAGCTACCTCAGGAGTAGGAGCTGCTGCTAGTGGAACCACCACCACAACCAGCTTGTTGAGTGAAGCCGTGGGGTATGCGTTGCGAGCATTGGAGGCTAGTGAAAGCGCGAATGGGCCCACCGACCCACGCACCGAAGACGTGCGGTTACATGTGCAGGACTTGGAGAGGCGCCAAGACGAGGCAGTGAAAGCCGCGGTGAAAGGTGGGAACCCAAGGCCCCCGAAGCGAAGCTTGACTGCAACTTTTTCGCGAAAACGATGACACACACAGGATGCATCTAGTGTTATTGTGTAGTTGAAAATTGGAACGGGAATTTCATCAGAACACACAGCTGCTTCTTGTCTCGCATTTTGGCTTTATCGCCCTCATTACTCATTTTGCATCATTCAATTCTTAAACTTGAACTTCAACTCGATCTAATACAAACCCAAATGACATAGAAGCCAGTGCTGCGGGCAGAAGTTTATGAAGTGTAAGGGCAGAATTATACGCGCGTGCGTTGCGCGCAAGTCAAAATCGTAAGGTAAGGAGGATAGCGTGTAGAGGGCAGGAAGCATTATACTAACATTTCTATCCCCTTTAAAGTGGAAACTGTTCATGAAATATGAAATAATTTTGAAACCAGACTTAAGTCGCTTCTGCGTCTGTTTCTGCATTGAAGAGAGCACGCCGCTGTTCAGTCTCCTGGGCACGCCGCGCCAGGGACCTCCGCTTCTCCTCTGGTGTAACTCTTAAATCTCCCCGCGGTTCTTTCTATTCGCTGTCAGCGAGCATCTAGTGACATATAATTAATAGCAGTAGCGCATGGGAGAGTCATGATGCCGTTACGTGGAAATACGTGGCTGATAATTGTGATAGCACTAGCACTTACTTACTTTTCTTTTGAGTTTTGAGTTATGAGTAATACTAGTTAATTAGTTGGTGATGCCTCTACCTCTTTTCTATATCCCCTTTGCAGTTGCGGTTTATAGCACGCGCATGCGCAGGAATCCTGGTTCGACCGACGATCGCACCCAAAACGGCGTGCTTTGAAAGTTGACTTGGTAGTAAGATAAAACATGTGAAATTTGAATGTATAAGGCGCAGAGTAAGAATGAGAAGAGTCCTCATTCGTAACGTTGAATTTGATTGAAACAACCGCCTTGCCTTGTGTTGCACATACATGGCACACTGGAGCTACCAACGTGTGTTTTATTCTCTCTCAGGAAGCAATTCCTCACTTCATCATTCAATGGAATTGCTCGTCACTTCCGCTGTACACTCTTTGCCCATCAGACAGCACTGAGTCGTGTGTCAGCAAATTCTTCGTATCAAAAGAGCTGGAGTTGCCTTTACCGCCTCGATTGCTCCCGGTGCGCGTCTTCTCTGGATGAAGAGTCGAAGCTCTGCTCAGGGCGCCCAGAGCAAGAGCGAGGAGCGTCCCTGTAGCCTGAATCACGGCTAACGAGTACACCAGGGCGTCGGTGCCGGAAGTCAAGAAGAAAGTGATGACGTAGACGCAAGTGGCGCTGGTCAAACCGTACACCATGAAAATAACCCCGTAATTTACGCCGCTGCGTTCGTCTCCAAAGAGCTCGGCGGTGACCACCGGATACGTCGCGAAGTTGCCTCCTGAGAGAATTGGCCAGCAAATAAAAATATTGATTTTAAAAGTTGTAAAAGAAATAGTGCGCGCGCGCAAGTACTTGTGTCAATGGGCCGTACAGAAATACTGCATAATATTAAAGATAGCTGCCAAAGTACAACCACAAAGTAACACTATAATACACGCACCTGAAGTATTTCTTTCACAAACACATTTGCACACATACACATACACAATATTAGCGCGCAGACCCATTCATCACCCCACAGCCAACACGCACCATAATTGAAGTAAATCGCTGTGGTCCAAAGGCTGAACGAAAACTCGCTTTCCGAGGAGGCTACCAGAGCATAGGTGACGATGAGGCAAGTCTGAATCGCCGACATGGCAGCGAGAGAGTTCGGCCACCCATAGCGGTCACAGCTCCAGCCCCAGAAGAGGCGACCGGTTAAATTGCCAAAGGACGACATGCTGAGATAGAATATTAGAGTGAGGGAAAGGTACATGCTGAGAAGTGGAAGATAAAAAAAACAATGCAAGTCTTGCAAGTAAGTAGACACTTGCAGAAGGTATCAAACGGGAAGAGACAATTTAGGATTACGACAAACGGCAGAAACGCACACACTCCCTTCATGTAGTGCCAGTACCTGCCCACGTTCGATAGAAAAGCATCATCGCTGAAGTGCTTCACTGCCATGGCTTTGTAACTGCCTGCGATGAACACACCCGCCGTAGCGGTGAATATGTACGACAGCGCTTCAAGACGGGCCAAGGACAACTGCACCAGCTCCGCTACCGACTGTGGCTCCAATCGATAATGGCTGGGTGAAATATCCGAGGATACAGATGGTGGTGAGTCGATTCTTTCGGATACTTCGGTGAAGTTCAGTTGAGAGTCCCTGCCGTCGTACAGGAGTTGGTGGTTGAGTTTATCATGCTCGGTGCCATGCGTCGCCTTGTTGCGACGACGCTCTTCCTCTTCTAGTGGTGATGCTGTTATTGCACCATTTTCTTCTTCATGACTTGGTGCTTCCACAAGGAGGCAAAGGCTCATTACAAAGAGAGCCGCATAGCAGGCCCCGAGGAAAGTGTACAACGGCGCCGCGCGAGAACACACTTCTGAAGCATCTCCATTGCAATCCAGGTAAGCGCTGTTTTCATTGTCTGCACAGTATTATTTGAGGTAAGAAAGTAAAAAGAATAACGCACATGAGATGAAAAAATTAAAAAATAAAATGAGGAAATGCGTGCGGGGGAAAAGGTATTCACTTTATAAGTAAAAGAAGAGGAATTCAACAACGAGCAATAAATTAAGTAGGCCACTGCACTCCTTTACCGTCATCCTCATCGTTCCCGGTGTCCACGGAAATGTTGTCGGGATTCGCGAACTTGGCAGCCACCTGTTAAGGGTTTCAATGGTTTGGTTCATAAACACAAAGAAGAACAAAGGCAGCACGAAAGTTACTAAAATCTGAGGTACGAAACACGGGAAAAAGAAGTAAAGAGGAAATTTTATTCTTGAGTGATTAGCAGGAGCGTTTCGTAAAGGACACCTTCCTCCTGCTCTCTCTCATAGCATTCAAAGTAGGAACCTGATCGAATATGAGCGCACCACCGCCGTACCCTGCGACCACGACTCCGCTCACCAAGCCCTGTAACATTCAGATGAAGCAAGTGAATTTACGCTGAAGGTTGCTAGGAGGATGAAAATGGCCAGGGTCTGCATGTCTAGAAGTAAATTAAAGATTCAACTGAATAGAGGAAATTACAATACAATTGAAGATAATGATTTCAACCACTGATTGTTTGTCTTTCTATGTCTTGCTGCCAGTGAATTCCCACCACCTTATGCTTCGGGAGCCACCGATAGCAGCACACAATTGGAGCGGTGTAAGCGAAGCCACACCCGAGCCCAAAGAGTACGCCACCGGTCAACAGCAACAACTCGAGCGAGTGAGCGGCAATCGCCTGAGCCGCCAAGAAAGTGCCTCCTACGACGAAAACCCCTCCGAAGCAGACGGTTTTGCGGGTGCCCGCTTGCCGCTCAATGAACCCACCGATTGGATTGGCCAGCCCCATACAAGCCAACGCTAGAATGTAGACCACCAAAGTATCTGTTGCGAGGCAAAAACATACAGGTGCGTAAATCCACAAAGAAACGTAAGCAGTAGCACGATATGGATTTTACGGATTCGTCAAGTATAAATTCTACATTGATAAGTGCTGCCAGCCATCAAGTTAATCTATGTAGTAGCGATGAACCTAATATAGAAAGATAGTTGCGCACCGTCGTAAGTCAAATCAGGATGAGCTGCGCGAAGGTTCGAGGTGACATAAAGCGTGTTGTTAGCCCAACAGTATGCCGTGCCCAATGCCAAATGAACGATGAACCCGCCTAAGAGAGCTCGCCCTGCACCTTCCTTCAGCTTCGCAGCGAGAGAATCGTGGTTAGACATCACGTTGTTGTTGTTGTTGTTGTGCGTGTCTTAAGATTGGACTTGGCGTAGGGATGATTGCGATTGAACTGAAACTATAGTTGATTCAATGTTCTTCAGTGGTAGCAATATGGCACTCTAGGCACGATACTTTTTTCTCGTGTAGCTTCTAGCAACAATGATCGTTATTATCGCTTAAAGAGACCTATAGACTTCTCGATCGCACTGGTTTATCAAGAGGAGCTGTTTCTGTCGGCACGATAGGTGAGTACTATGACAACAATAGAGAAGCACAAAATCACTCCTCGCTAGAAGTTTCCTAAGCACTTGTTATGTCATGTAATTGAGCTCAAAGATGGTACGGTGGCATGGCACGGTGTAAGCGAGCAAGAGTGACACAACGACACAACACATCACAACTCACAACATGCGCTATCTGCGCGATGACACGATGACGCGAAAAGATCCAAGAAGTTATGGACACGATATATCCGAAGATCGAAAGAATGAAAGATACACCTAACCCTCCCTGTAAGTTTGTTGACCAGCCAAAAAAATGTCGACTTAGCCCGTCATAAGTTGTCATAACGAATAGACCCATCACTTGTCAGCTGGGCCTCAGTTTTGAGTGGCTCAAGTGGTACTAGAGCTGTTTACTGCGTAAGAATAGCTATGCAAGCCAGGGTGGTTTTAGCGGTGATTGTGGCTAGTTTAGTTGCTGATGCGACAGCAAGCATGTCAAGATCGTCAACGGTGCCTCCTCAGCCATTACTAATTTCACGCGGGGGTGGAGTGGGAGATTCACTCCACGAAAATCCCGAAATTCGCAAGATGATGAGCCACCCTATTGAGTCCACGATGCACGCTTGCATTCTCGGCTACTGCACACGAAAAACTTGGGAGTCCATCCGTTTAGATCAATGGGCGTCAATCCGCGAAGATCCCGCGCAAGGAAGCGACAACTCCATTCTCAAGCAGCGGCGGTGGGCAACGAGGGTCACCAGTGCAATTGGCACTGGCTACACGCCTCGCATTACCTTTCTGGCAGGCTTGATGCTACGCAGCGTGCAAATGGCGACGAATCTGCGCTATATGTTTGACCCTTCGTTGGGCTTCGCAGCAGGCGCAGCGCTCGGCGCCAGTTACGGTCACCGAGAATGGCTTAAGTGCATTCTCCTTGGGTGGGGCGTGGGTGGTGTTTACTGGTCCATGTTTCGAGTTCGTCCGCCCCTTATGAAGGCCGCTGCTGTAGAGGTGGCACCTAAATCGCAGTGAAAGTCATGGAGAGGGAGAGGGCTGAGAGGGATTTGAATACGAAAAAGTCCGCAGCCATTGCTCAGATATGACACGCATCGCTTCCAGTTTTATTTAGAACTGGACAGAAGAAATCATTGGATGTTGTTGCAAGGCAGTTAGCTAGAGCTACAATGCTTTCTTCCGCTTCACAGCCAACCACATAATGCATAATGGTATCTAGTACCTATAACTTTTACATACCTTTTTATAACACATTCATTATGCTGGACGGTTGATTCTATACCATGGCATATTCAGCGAAACAAATTTGGGATTGATCTAGCTAATTTTGGCCAAGTCCGCTATTTATTACTGCATCAGTTTCATGCTTCTAATTCCGATTTCACTCACATATGTGAAGGGAGGCGTATAAAGAATGAAGTATATTCGTATTAGAAAGTACGTCAAATAACGGCAATTCTTGAAGAACTGCTCGAGTAAACTTTTAGCTTATATCTAGTTGAGGTCGCCGGCGTACCTCCAACATTCATGTCAGTTCGGCTTGCTCGACTTGAAGACGGCAACGGCACATGCGAAGATGCCGCTATGTCATAAAGAGCTGCTTTGAGCTGAGAAGTGCTTGTTAGCAAATTTGAGAATCCCTGAGAAGAGAATTCGGAGGCGGACGATGAAAAAGGCGGTACGGCGGCGGTGGCCAAGAGGAGCTCAGCTGAGGCATCAGCGCGTGAGGCAAGGTATGAGACGGCAGATCTGTGATGATGGTCAAGCATGTCTAAGGCCTCGGGGCATTGAGCCACGTAAGTTTCAACGATAGCGGGACTCAACGGTACTGGACACTCCCGCGCCATGAGATGCAGAGCAGTGCCTCCTGAACTTTCGTGTGAAGCTTTTTGGCCATCGCGAGGTCTTCGCAATGAAACTCCATCCCACGGCACTGGCGCAGCACCATGGCTCGAGTAGCGATCCAAATACATGCCAAGAATGTCCGGTGTTAAACGAGGGTTCAGCATTAACCCAGCAAGAGGATTCAAATTTCGTTCGATGATTACGTTGGTAGCTGGCTCTTTTGAATATCGTAGCAAAAGTGATATTGCACCGCAGCTGAGGGCGTGCGAGTTGCTTGCCAACGCCTTCAGCGCTTCCCATATGTGACGACCCTCTCCTACTACTGGGCAATGTTGAAGATAGCATGCAAGGAGTTCCTCGGTGCAGTGCCTGCTCGCAGCTAGAAGGGCCAACGAAGAAGTGCCCTGAGCATCAGGCTGTAAACCTAGCCCAGGTGGACCTCCTTCGAGTATCGCTGCTAATGCAGGAACCTCCAGGCCAGCGCTGAAGTTGATCCATGTGTGTAGAAATGTGGATCCTGAAGCATCGCATGCATCTTCAGCGGTCGCTTGGGGCGTGTGCAGGAGAAGCACAGCTGCCATCTCTGCAGTCATCGATGGGTTGGTAACAAGCTGGTGCATAGCCCACTGACCGCGGCTGTTTCGAACCGCTGCAGCATCAGGGCTAAGGTCAAGGTAAGTGTGCAACATGCGCAAGGAGCATCGTTCGTTCAAACAGAGCGAATGTAAAGGCGTATTGCCATTTGCTGGGTTGATGGCCTCGCCATCTGCAAGGCATGACTTTAAAGCATGCGCAAGGTCAGGAGCCGAGACGGCTTTGCTTTGACAGAGGTCAAACATGCACCTCAAGGCCCGTGTGTCAAGGGTGGTTGGTGACTTGAGAGTGAGCGCACTCACGCACACCACGCAAGTTTACAAATATATGCTGAAGAGGTTTGCTTATCGGCTACGGAGAGGAAGCTAAGCTCTAGACTCAAGCTAGATTACTCAAAGACGAGAGACTAGCTAACTTAGAGTAGTCTAGCTTGCTACTACACAGTAGCAAGCTAGCAAGCTACAGATAGCTAGAGAGTCCCATTTTTATGCCTTTCATCAATCAGTATAATATTACATTAGGCTACGTCCTCATACTTTTTGAACACCGACTGCCTGCCGACTGCCGTGCCGAACTGCCGCAAGCTGCGCCGCGCGAGGCTAGCCGACGAGGCCGACTAGCTTGCCAACTACTGCACCCATCACTCTCGACTGCCATCAGGGCTTGTTTTTAGGGGCCGGGTGTGGTCGCTTGTTAGATTATTTGGCAATTTGGTTACTGCATTTTCTCGCCCGTCTACTTACTTCATCATCGATCATTATTGTAGTTCTCTAGCTACGTAGTATCAGCAAGTACATCCAGTGGGTAAAGACTCTCGATTCTTAAAACATGAAAAGACCATATTGCGAGGCAAGTGCGGAGGATACTCAGCCAAAAGTCGACGCTGATGCTGCATTAAGTAAAGATATCGTAAAGCAGTCAACAATGCCAGGCCTGCCCTCCATCTCCGTGATTGTTGCTCTTTACAACGCTGCTCCATACCTCGACGAGTGTTTGGATTCGATCCTAGCGCAGGTCCAACTTCAATGTTATCTATAAAAAAGTACAGTCATGTAGTCCTGTGCGTATGCGCTATTTCCTCAATGACACCTCTCGTCTTGTTATGCACTTTCAGGATTACGGGGGTCCGCTTGAAGTTTCCATACACGACGACGCGTCAACTGACAGTAGCCGAGCCACACTCGAGGTTGTGCATACGTGGCTAATTTATTTTCGCATTTCGGAGTAACACATATTGAATCATGTGTACCCTTGTCTCTCAATGTCTCTAGCCACTGCTGCCCTCCATTTTGAATCGCTACATGTATAGGCCTGGCTGACATGTACATCTTCGCTCCGAACCTCACAACGGCCCTCGCAATACCCTCTTACGGTACTTGTGAGTTCTTCGGAGGTTAACCGTGGGGCAGGGGCAGCGCGTAACGCAGCTGTAAATCAAAGTAGTGGCGTTGTGCTGGTCATTCAGGTGAGCGTCTCAATACACGGGGAATTAGGAAGTGTCGGGATGCAATGACATTGAATTGAAGAGCAAATTATTATGTGACCACCTATTTCAATTAGTATTCCACGCTCCTTTTTTTGCTCGCTCTCTTCACTCTGTGACTAATACGCCCGTTGACTAAGGATGCGGATGACGTCATGCGCCCATCACGAGTGCGCCTACAAGTAGAAGCCCTTCTAAAAGCGGAAGAGGAACAAAGAGGGATGCCAATTCAGCCGAGCGTAGAGGCAGATGAAGCAGTAGTAGGCTCTTCGCAAGAGCATGGTGCTGTTGCAGACAAGGAGGCAACAGTTACCACCATTGCCACGAAAACAACTATCGCCACAGGCAGCAGCAATACCAGCAGCAAAAGCAGCAATGCCTGCAGTGGCATTCCAACTACTGCTACCACCACCGATACCACGACCACAACGAACACTGAAGTTAGCAACTCCTCACATGCCATACGATCTTCACAAGATTTGGAAGGCGAAAGAGTTCACCACGTCTTGATTGGATGTAATTTTGAACGCTTGCCTCTTAATGCCACCGAGCACTACGCTGCGTGGGCTAATGGCTTGGAAGAGTGGCAACTTTCAGCGCAGCGCTTTCGGGAATGCACTTTGGTGCACCCTACGTGGTGTCTGCGCCGATCCACGCTCGATCAGGTA
>Ga0307931_1001907_pt1 | contig 13563 bp, 12 predicted proteins | sample OrgLakmetageno47_FD_201816 | JGI IMG/M metagenome (GOLD analysis project Ga0307931, IMG submission 201816) | Saline water microbial communities from Organic Lake, Antarctica - #47 | ecosystem: Environmental > Aquatic > Non-marine Saline and Alkaline > Saline | place: Antarctica: Organic Lake... | reverse complement strand
GTCGGTTCTTACAGCGAAAAGTAATCGAGGTATTCCCAACGTCGTATGGATAAACCTTGACACGTGGTCCAGCTTTTCGAAAGTTGCATTTGCTTCATTCATTGATCAATTGTTTCGCACCGGAAGATCGAGGACACTTCTTATTCGTATTCAAATCTAAAGGTCAGTTTTTGTGTCAAGAACTTCCAAAAACAGAGTACTCTTAAGATGCACAAATGAGTACTTCTTGACGGTTGGAGTGACATTCAAGATGAGGTGCTCTCGCTCTCGTCAAGTCTATGGTCCGTACATCGAAAGTATTGTACATACTGCTTGCTTATCGCTAAGTGGCGCCTGAAGATTCAAATAATATTGGTATGTTTCAAGTACAAGTGATAGGACTGTGCAAACAACTGAGCGGTGCTTCGTTAATACTAGTGCTATGGCGGTACAACTGATCATACATTAAAAATCGCACGCTACGCGCAACAGTGCTCTGTTGGTGTCCGTTGACTTATCAATTGTTTCAAGACCACAAGACCACGAACTTCTGCCAAGTACAGCATTGTCACAATGATCCCAAAAGTGTGATCTATTGCATGCAAGGCTGCAAAAACGAATCCATCATCATCCTTCCAATGAATACATGGAGTCGAATACATTGGGAGGTGAATCTGGCAGGAGCAGAGCAGCCATTCTCCGCTTAGACGTCTATCAGTACCGACCGGCATCGCTTCCTGGTTACCTTGACGATGCACAAGGAGTTTGTGATTGTCGCGCTTGATTTCTCACCGAATCAACGATTTATGTTGTTCAAATCAAGTAATTGACAACATCTCTTTCCAGGGACAGAATCCCTCCATGCTTGATCGAGGACTTCTTGACTTTTGGAGCATGATCGATACCTTGTAACGTTGACGTCGGTGGTTCAAATGAGATCTAGAGATACCATAGGTCTGAACTAAGGCCATCACAATCTGACTCTAAGTTCTTCAGTCACCAGGAAAAGCAAGATAATGGCTGCTATGTTTTGTGCCACATTCATCTCGTGAATGCAGTTCGTCATCTTAGTTGTTATTGCGTTTGGTTTCTAACGAAACCAACGATGTACGGAGCATGATCGATACCTTGTAACGTAGGCATAGGTGGTTCAAATGAGTTGTGTATGTATAATATAGGTCTGAATTAAGACCATCACAATTTGACTCTAAGTACAGTCAGTTTGCAGGCATTGAATATAACACAGCGTTAAATGGTACAGATGGTTTGTACCTACGAATCAAAAGGTGGTAATGCATACGCAACACACGGTGTTGCACTGTTTTCAACCGGAAGATATGAGACGAAAGTGACAACAATTCAAAGCGCAACTTTAAAGTATGATGCCAGCTTTACTTTATTGTAAACAATAATCGACTTATAATTGAATCCAAAAATGATCCAACACGTTAATCGCTGTTACCATCACATCGATGCCACATGTGCAATCTATATCTTTTAGAGGTTGTGTCGACCATTGCTGCCACATCCTACAGTAGGTATTTTTTTCGCGCCTCCCCCGAGGGGAGGACTGGTGTTAGTATCTATACAGGGGAAGGGTGCCATTTAGGCGGCATCATAGGAATCCCCTGGTCCGGCTCGGAAGCCGGATTCGGGGTTCATGTAGCTGTCATACGCAGTTTCTTCGTCGTGTTCACTGCTGTAGTTCCTGCGGTTGGAGTAGCCGCGGGGTGTGTTAGAGGTGCTCACAAGGCACCGGCGGTCGAGTAGGAGGCGTGCCCATCCGCGGTGGGCTGTCAGGCCCCAGGATCGGTACAGTTGGCTGCGGAAGTAGGACCGCACCGTCTTGGGTTTTTTGTCCGAGTAGTAGCTACAGTGCTCGTTTGCTAACTCTGTTGCTACCGCGTCGGCGATGTGTTTGACATCGTCAGACATTTCCCCAAACGCGCCAATGACCGGTCCTAGGACCACTCCGTTATGGCCGAAGGAGTTGAGCCTGGCTTTGAAGCCTTGCCTCTCGTCGCAGCCGTAGTGTTCGTCGAGTCGCCGGGCTTTTGCGTGGTAGTCTAGGTTCACCCGTTTCTGCCGGGCGTTGACCGCTGCGTTGGGCTCGCCGGTCTGGTTGTCGGTGTAGGCGTCGCACGGGGAGAGGGTCTTCACGTCAGCGAGGGAGATCTTTCCAGCCAGGGGGCCCTCGTCGAGTGGCCGGCCATTGATTTCGAGATCGGGAATTATGTGTTGGTATGCTCTCGTGTTTCCTTCTGTGGGGGCGGAGATGCCCGAGAAGATGTTCTTGCAGGTGCGTGGGTTGCCGTTTCTGCCGCCTTTGTGTTGGATCCGTGCACTTGCGAGTCCTTTTGAGATGGCGTTGACATGTGTGTCGTGGTTCTGCCTCGTGCCGTCGCGTTTCGCTCCCTGAGTCTTTTTGAGGTTATAGCCACTTGGGTCCACCACTTGGGTGGTCTGGGCTGAAGACGTGATGGGGCGGCCGACGAGGGCTGCGAGCGCTGTCTGGTGGGCGCCTGCCTTGTTCTGTACTGCGGAGCAGAATTCCAGTGAGGTGAAGGGGGTGCGGGGGTCTGGCATGCTCGGTATGAGCGTGTTGGAGGACTTGTCGGTGCGGCTGTTCTGGAAAGCGAGCCGTCGCGGGCCGTTTGGTGGGAGTTTGTCCGCCCGTAGGCGTAGCGCTTCGGCGTCGTGGGCTCGAATCTCGTTGAAAACGGCCCGGTGGAGCTTTTCAATACCGAAGCCGAAGCCGGTGTCCGGTGTGTCGAAGACTTCGTTCGCTGGGGGCGGATGGGGGCCTTGGGCTGCTGAGAGGGCTGCGAACGCGCACGATTTCCGATTTGAATTCCTCGCCCCATGCTGATCCCGAGCTGAGAAAGGCGTCCCAGCATTTCTCTGTGTTCTCTCCTTTGAACGAGTCGGCACCGAGGACTTTCTCGAGTGATGGCCAGAGCGGTGGGGTGTTGTCGGTGCCCATCATCTGCGGGATGGCGCTGACCATGGCGTTGAGGAAGAGTGCGCGGCGTTTGGTGGGGCGGAAGCCGAGTCCTCCGTGTGAGGTTCTGAGCATCATGAGGTCCCGGTGGAAGGTCGGGTCCACTTGGTTGTCCCATGTTCCCTCGGGATTTAGGAGATCTACCCTGAAGCAACGCGCGTATGCTTTGCGGAGGGAGGCGTCCACTCTCTCGGTTAGGTCGCGCGTCTCCGAAGGAAGGTTTGTCCCGAGAAGATAGTCCGCGCGGCACTGGAGGGAGTAGTAGAGTGCTACGCTGGCGCATTGAGAAGACTCCCTGGCAAGGTCATCAGTTACTTGGGGGATGACGCCGGGGGACATGGAGTCGATGTCGTTGGTGAGCCGCCGTGCTTGGAGGTCCAGGAAGGCGGCAACGTAGGCCTTATCGCCGAGAGCTGCACCGCAGGTGGTAACCCCGTAGGAGCGGTGCTCCTCCGGAACTGCGCTGCGCGTCTCCTTTGCCGCTATCTTCGCCTGTTCTGCCACGGCTTCGGCGAAAGCGCGATGTGCTGGTGTGGCGCGCTTGGCGGCAGCGGCGGTTGTGGTCGCTTCAGTGTCGAGTTTTTCGACCCTTTCTCGTAGTTCGTCGTCGGTGATGCGGAACGGTCGAGGGAGCCACCCTGGAGCTTCTTCCGCGGCTTCTGCGGATGTTGCGTAGAGCTGAAACTTGGACTTGTTGGGTGCCAGGTTACACTTGGCGAGCTCGTTGAGGAGAAAGTTGAGTGCTCCGTGGGCTCCGAAAATGCGGTTGGGCGGCCCGATGATGTCGGCGTCGTCTTGGGTGCAGCGTATTTCCACCCCCTCGAACCTCGCCTCTGTGTCCTTCACTGCCTTGTTGATTGTCAATGATCGGGAACGCGAGGTTGGTGATGGGGCTCCCTTGGGGTCCCCCTGCAGTTGACTCGCATATCTTCGTGAAGCCTGTGGGGCTCGAGGAGGACCGCATGTAGACGTCTCCGTGGTGACCACAGTCGGCGCGGTGTGCCTGCGCCAGGTGCTTGAGGCAGTCGTCTTGCTGCCCATGCTCGTCGAGGGCGGCTTGCGCGCCTGCTCGACAGTATTCGTTGTGGGCGTTCTTGAGGTCGAGGCAGACGAGCACGAGGTGGGTGCCGTCTCGTTGGGCTTCCTCGATCTTGAGCTTGGCTCCGATTACCTTGATTTCGCACCCGCCGCTTACTCCGACTCCTAGCTGCTGGGGCATTTTTTCCCATTTGTCCCAAAATGTGATTACTTCCTTGGTAATACATTCAGAGGCCTAGTTCTCAGAATTTACACTGAATGCGCAGAATTACCTTAAGTAATCAACGCTAAGCGGAATCGATGACCGATTGAGCATTTTGTCACCTCATGAGCCAATAGCTGGCAGAGAATTTCGTGCCTGTTACGCAACTGCCTGTCCAAATCCAATTTAATCCGTTTCCTTGCTTTCCTCACTGCCACTTGCCGCTGCCATCCACTTTTGCAAAATGTTAGGGTCGCAATCCACGTTAAATATCCCCCTCCCTTTCTCTTTGTGCTTCCAATCGGCCATTGGCTGCTGCTGCTCTTTCCTTGCTACATCGCACACCAGGTTTGTCTATCGCTTTGACTGGCGGCAGATGGCAGATGTACGTATTTGACTAACTGGCAGCTGGCAGCTCAAGGGGGTCACTTTTTATCAAAATCGCCCCTTAATTGGCCATAGCATACGGAAATCGAACCGGGATTGGTCCTTAAGGCACTCATACGGCTTTATTACTGTGGCTCAAATTTTCCAGTGCAGCCGAGCTGTAATTGTGTGTAAAATTTCCGCTTTTGCTAGAAGTGACCCCCCTTTTAGCGATCTAGCTTCCGGTTGGCCGTTTTGCTCTATGTCTATGTCTTAATTAGGTCTGGAGTCTATAGTCATGACCATGCGTGTACGTATACGCAGATTCATATGATCCGGATTACTACAGGCTGGATATCACCAAGCACCACGAGTTCGGAGCACAGTCCAGATAAAGTCAAAGCACGCGGCGCGGATCGAAAAGGAAAGTACTACGAGATTTCCTCTTCTTCGAAATCATCTTCAAAGTCGTCATAAGAATCGTCACCATACTCGTCATCCGGGGATCCTGGGGCCTCATCACGAGGTGGAATGGTTTCAGTGGCACGACGCGCGCTGTTAGTGCCGCTGCTCGCATTCAAACCTTCATCTTCATCGAGACCTGGTATGCTCGGCACTCCAGATGAACTCAAGTCGTGGACATCTTCATGGTCACCTGCTGCTTTTGCAGAGGCTGGAGGTTGCTCACTCAATGCGTCCTCGTCGTCTTCTCGAGCTAAACCGTCTAGGCCGTAACCGCCGCTCGCGTTCTCAATGGCAACCGTAAGCTTTCCTTGCAGCAAATGGCGCAAACGCGACTGCAGTTCAGGTGTGGGCGCCCCACCTTCAAGCTTCAAGAGAGCAGCCCAATAGTCGGGCAGCTCGAGCACGTTAGCGCAGGTGTGGGCTGTTGGCACCGTGAGGAGAGCCTTGTGGTAATCGTCGAGCCCAAAGCAAGTGAAAGGCACTTCAATCGTGAGCAACTCTTCAGCCGAGGGGTCAGGCAGTTGAGAGACTCCCGTGACAAAAAGCACTAGCTTTCGCTTGGTTTGCGCTGGCAAGGCATGGACCACTTCCCAAAACGCGGTCCCTAGTTCTCCAGATAACGCAGCGTCTTCTTTCACGTGAAACACCGCTCTCAAGTCGAAGTCTGCTTCACTTTTGTCGCTTGAGGCACCGCAAATCACAGCGCGCAATTCGGCCGGTGTTATTGTTCCATCTAGGCTCAATTCTGGCCCCAGCGCAGCCGAAAAGCCGGCGCGTAAAAGGGGGAGCTGCCATGACGTGAAGGGGGCGAAGAAGTCGGCGACTGCAGCCTCGAGGTAGTCTGCCTTGCGCTGTGCTAAGCTTCTGCTGGACCAATTGTTGCTCTTGCTGCTTTCATCTTCGAGTCCCGCAAACTGTTCTACGTCCATCTTTTGCACGGCTGATACCGTGGTCTGGAAAGATGGGTCCAGCTCGAGCATCGCCTTGAGAGAAGGCTTCCATGTCAAGTCCATCAAAGCAGCAAAGAAGAGCGGCGGCAGTGCGAGCTCCATGGTGCATTGGTTGCTGACTGAGAGGCCTAGCAGAGTGCCGAGGGTGCGGAAGAAAGATGCACTGCTGGGGCCTTCTTTTATTTGTCCGTTGGGCCACACGCTCTCGGAGCCCTGCACGTAGGTTAAGGTGGGTGTGACTTTGCGCTGACGCTTTGCCACTAGTCGCACGCCTTCTCCTTCCTCGAAGGGGCGGTCTACTCGAATGGCGCGGCCGTCTTGCGCGACCACAGTCACAGCTGCTTCGGTGGCTCCAACGTCATAGAGCAAGCGATCTCCAACCAGAGACCCAGCTGGGAGAGGGCCTTCGACTTCAGCTGAAGCTCGCCCCGGTATGAAAGTTAAATGCACGGTGCCTTCTGCGCCCTCCACTGGTCGCCACGGCTCTTGCAGTTGGTGCGCCACCAGCGCGAAAAGCTCTTTGCGCGGCCCTTGGCCTTCGCCTTCTTCCACGGTGACACCATCTACGGCTTTGGTGCCAAATGGCGAAGGATAGTAGGCGTCCAGCAGCACTGGACCTCCTTGGACGCGCTCTTCCATGGCTTCGACACACTTCAACAATGCCTCAGAACGGCTGGCAATGATTGCGACTCGAGTCCTTGGAGCCCCTACCCGCGCATGCAACAGTGCTGCCACCTCTTTTACAGGCCGTGGCGCTGCTTCTGCTGCTGCTTCTGATGCTGCATTGTTATTCAAATAGTTTTCTTCTGGCTCCTGAGCCTCAAGTTCCTCGGAAGCAACAGTCTCGTTTCCACCAACTTCCTCGTCTTCATCTACCTCCTCTTCTTCTCCCACATGTTCGGCTTCCTCATCAGACATCGCAACTTCGTCGGCAACAACAGAAGCGCCCAACGAGCGTGGCGTGCTCGCAGAGGTACCCTCGCCTCTGTCGCTGCTGAAGTACTCGTGGGCGAGGCAGTCCTTCATGCTCGGCCTTTTCAACGGTTGCCATTGGAGCATGCGCGTCACGAGGTCAAGGCCGCTTGAGCCGAGGCCACGAGAATGGTCCACCGGGTGAGTCAGCGTCCGCGTCGACTGGAAGCCTCGAGCCAGAACCAAGTCGTGGGCCTCCAAGATACGCTGCTCGTTGCGCGGAGGTGGCCCAATCAAAGAAGCAATCGAGACGTAGACTGCCGCCTCGTCGTCCCCGCTGAACAAATTCGCGCCACTGGCAATTTCCGCGGCAATCGCCGCTGCGCCCCAGACGTCCACCTCCACCCCGTAGCCAATGCGGTTGCCTAGCGACTCGGGTGCACGGTACCAGCGAGACCCCACGTAGTTGGTCAAATCACTGCCACTGCTGCTGCCACTGCTGCTGCCGCCTTGGGATGGCTCGTGCAGCTCCCGCGAAGCCCCAAAGTCACACAGCTTCAGCAACGGTTGCGCGCTGCCCCAATCAGCTACCAGCAAATTCTCGGGCTTCAAATCGCGGTGGGCGATGCAAAGGCTGTGAATGTACGCGAGCGCTGCGCAGAGCTGTTTCAACAAGCACTGCACTTTCGTCGGCTCCAAGCGAACCTCAGGTTGGCTGTGAATGGCTTCCAGTAGGTTTTGGGGCATGTATTCGAAGACGAGAAGAGGCGCCTCGCCTCTCCCTTCTGATGACGTCAGCGCAGCCAGCAGCTTGACCACCCCTGGGTGCTGCAGCTTCAAGCACAGGTCCACTTCTCGCCGTTGCGTCGTGAGGATGTAGGCAGCGGTTTCCTCGTCGTCGTCGTCGTCCACGCCTTTGAAGCGCTTCATGGCGCCCCGCTGCTTGCTCCTTACATGTGCCACCTCCAACACTTCGCCGAAATTGCCTTCGCCTAGCATCCGCACTTCCCGCCAGTCCGACAGTGCACTCTTCTTGGCACCATAAGCAGTTGAGGTGGGTTCTATGACTTCTTCCTCTGCCATTTCCTCTTCGTCGTCGTCGTCCTCATGATCATCTTCGTACTCTTCGTCCTCATATCCGCTGCCTTCCTCTTCGTCTTTTACCTCCTCGTTCTCTTCGTCCAATTGGCTCCTTGTAGATCCAGCGATTTCATTTACTTTCTGACTCGTCTGGCTAGCTTTCAGCTTCTCAACGCGCACTTTAGCTTGGTGGCCTCGCAGTTGGCCTTGAAGTTTAGTAGCTGCACGGTGCTCCTCTTCTTCTTCCATGTCTCGCCTTTGTTTTTTCTTTGCCGCCACCTCACCCCTTGCCCGCTTGCCTCGTTGGGTCGCTTGCAATTTTGCTGCGGCGCTGTGCTGTTCCTTCATGTCGTCATCTTCCTTTGCCGAGTGCGCTTTCGACTCCTCTGCTTCCTTCTTGTCCTGCCTAGTCTCAGCGTATGTCTGAGCTGCTGCTCGTCCCCTCTGTAAGGCCTGTAATTTCACCGCCGCCTCCTCTTGCTCTTTGCCTTCCTCTTTGTTAGAAAGCTGTTCCGCTCCAGTGTCATCTCCTTGTTTGCTTTCTTGCCGTTGCTCGGCTTGTATTGTCATGGCAGCGGCGTGCTGATCACTCTCTTGCTTGGCTGTACTATATTTGGTGTCCTTCTGTACCGCGTCCCGAGCTCCTTCCCCCGCAACCTTCTTGGTCTCTTCTCGCCCCTGCTCTTTGGACTTCATTGCTCTGGAAGTCGGCTTCGATGCTGCTGATGAATCATCAGCTTTGGGTTTTGTCGGTTGCTTTGGAGTGTGGCCTCGTCGTTGCTGTCCCTGAAGATTCCGAGCGTTATCTCCTCGGCCATGTGAAGGAGCTGCGAGGCGCTTGGTGCCAGCACTGTTTGCATTCATGCGAGGGCTGCTGTTCCCTGTAGAGGGCCGTGCTGCCTTTTTGGCCTTAGTATCGTTTACATTGAGAGCCGGAGGGGGCTGCTGGTCTCCGCTGCTCACAATACCGTGGCGCTTTAATACGTCGACCAGCACCATGCACGCCGCACGCACACGACTCGAATGGGCACGACCGCGAGCGCCTCGACCGGCGATTTCTTCATCCGAGAGTAGCAATGGATTTCCACGGCAAAAATTCCCAACGTCCCATGCTTTTTTACCTAAGGCCTTGCTAACGAAGTCCAAATCGTTAAACATCTTCAACAAGTAGTCACTGCCATTCCAGAGGAAGGGATTGGGGCCAGTTGCAGGGTCGCTCGATGCCAGCACCCATGCGACAATTTTTTCGACACAATTGAGGCCAGCCTCGCGCATTTCTTTCGAGAGATTCGCCAGCAACCGTACTGCTTCAGCGGTGGGCTTCCCAGTCGGCCAATGAAGAACCAGCGCGTTGAGTTGCATCAGCAATGACTCACGATAGCCCACGGCTCGAGCCGCGTCTAGCTTACACTGCTGCACGCGTTTCGACTGCGGGCTCAGCAAGACGCTACCATCTACTTCCTCTGCCGCGCTTCTGCTACTTTCAGCAACTCCTCGATTCCGCCGCGGGTTGGTCTCCACGACAGCGAGAGGGCGCCGAACAGAGGGTGCGCTGGCTACTGGTTTGGGAGGTGGACCAAATCGTCCCATGAAAGGAATATTCGAGACTATGCAAAGCTGTACTTAACAATGTTAAGGCTGCGCCATAGTCTGTGATACTATAATCTTACTTTCGGTGTTCACAACTTAACCGTTCTAGCCATTTTCCGTTTCTCGTTGCAGGAAGGTCGAACCACTAGAACTGGACTGTACCCTCTTCTGGGGGTACAATTAAAACCGTTTTGTTTGGCACCAACTAAAACTCTAAAACTGGAAACCAACTCGGACAATGGTGGCCGCTCTCCTAGCGTGGCTCGCTTTGGAGACTGGAGCTACGCGCGAAAATTTCGACGCCGTCTCTAATCTAGCTGTTCATCTACTGGGCTTTGAGAAGGCGACATCCTGGGCGAAGCTTGGTCAGGCTCTCGCTTCCATTCGATCCGACGCACCTGAAGTCCTCGATGAAATCACTAGGAAAGAACCCGAGGTAATTTCGCTGTTTGAACAACCTGTGTTGCAGAAAATCCCTACTCCAAATCTGGTGCTCCCACGCTAATACTGCTTACTTTTAATCTCTGCACGTATTTTGTCTGAGGCAGCTCGTGCACAGCGCACTTGAGATGCTGCTGTGGGTTGCTGTGTGTGCGACCGAGAACAAAATGGAGCACATTCAGTTAATATTTCAAATGGACGATGACAATGCTGCAGAATTGAAAGAGGTGGTACAAGATCAGCAGAAAAAAGTTAAATTGATCCAAGAGCAAAAGCGAGATGATGAGGAAGTGTCTGAAGACGAGCCTGTCGTTCCGAATGAAGAAGAAGAAGAAGAAGCTTCTCGACTCGCCGAGGCAGCTCTGGCTCCAAATGACACTCCAGAACATCAAAACCTCAAAGAAGAGGTCTCCAAGCTGCGGCTTCAAGTTCAGGCTGGAGAAAAACGGTACGCATTCAACGCCATATAATCCATACTTTTATCTAGACTGCCTCCCGTCTATGCCTATCGAATCTAATTATCCCTTTCGATCACAGGGAATCAAACTTAGTCGCGCAGTTACAGGAAGCTAAGAAAGCGTTACTCGATGACGAAATGCGAGCAATCGAAAGACAGAAGGAAAGTGGCGAGTATACATCAAGTATGGAGAAACAGCGGCAACTTGTTGATGACTTGAAAGCGCAACTTGAATCCAAGGTGTGTTGGCGTTGGGATGAGGATTGGAGTGGAGGCACCGCGTGTCCGTAGCTCCGTTCTATTTTTTATTAAACGTTCATCATTACGTGTACTTTAGGATGTACGGATCGTTGAGCTTTCGGATCGGCTAGACGTTAGTGCAGAAAACGAGCAAAAGCTTTCCGCGACCGTCGTACAGCTTGGAAAGTGCCGTGAAAAAATCGAAGAGGTGAGTTTTGCTGGTACATACACTTGTCATCTCTTTTGAGGTGGAGCTTCTAAGCGTGTCTCATCTATGTTCGTAGTTGCAAGGCGTGAAGGAGCAATTATGCCTGGAGCAAGAAGCGCGAGCAGGACACGTCGAAAAGTGAGTCGTTTAATGTCTCGACCTGTGCTCCAAATAGCGACCTGTGCTCCAAATAGTGTCTCTCCCTTCCATTTGCTTAAACGCTGTCAACCTGTTCGACTCGTACGTCATGTCACGTCACCAGAGTATTAGCACTGGAAGCAGAAGTCGCCCTCATGCCAGCACTGAAAAAGCAAGTCGAAGACTACAAACAACGCCTAGCTACATCCACCTCCGAGGTACTGGTTCCTCACAAGACTTCAATGCATCCTCAGACTGAGTGTTATAGTATCTAATAAATGTATATAGTAACTCTCAAATGCATTCTAAGCTATTGCTTTCTTTGTTTCTCTCGTGTTTTATCTCCATGGAAGATTCGCGAGCTCAAGAAAGAACTAGAGAAGCGTGGCAAGATGACCGATGAGATGGAGGCTCAGCAACGCAACCTCACGAAGGAGTCTGAAGTGCACCAGGAGCAGTCGCGCGCTCTCCAACAGGTTACTTGATTGCATATGTGGATAGTGTGCTTCACACCTTTATTGTTGGCGCTCGAATGCTAACCTCAATGTGGCTGACGGGTGCTCTAGGAACTCGCTGCGTCTCAGGGCGACCTTCCTGCGTCAACTGGCTTGGGAATGGGCACGACGGAATTGAGTCCTGAGCTCACAGAGAAGTTGGCACGCCTAGAGCGCGACAATGAGGTGTGCGCCATATTGGAACATGCACGTATGCCCTGTGTTACGATCGACAGCTGTGGTCTTTTTGGTCTTCTTAAACTCATTCATGGATGACTCTCTGTGTGTGCCCACAGTCCCTTCGCGCGTGCGTGAACAAGTCCGGCCTGGAGAGCATGGTCGCGATGGAAAACGACCTCGACGATGCAAAGCGACTGGTTGCGACCTTTGAGGTGAACTAGGAAAGAATGAAAAAGTGTGAACAAAAAAGCACTCGTAGGCCATTGCTTCTCGCAGGTAGTTGTGCGTCTAACTTTCCTTGCGTGGGCACGTATGATTATATTGCCTACCTACCATTTCTCTCTCTCTCTCTCTCAGGAGAAATTGGACCAAACAGAGGACAAGCTCGCGAGTACCGAGGCAGATGTCGCGCGCCTTCAGATGGATCTAGCTCGTGTCACGGCTGCTGAGCACTCTCTCCGGCAAGAGCACAGCGACGCCAAGATTCAACACGCTGAGCTTGAAGCTGATTTGCGCCACACGGTACGCACACGTAAAGAGTAGAGGTGTTGTCGAATCCCTGGGATATTAAGGCTTTACAACAAGCAAAGAAAAGTGAAATTAAGGCTCAAAATATCTTTCCCTCATGTGCAGATGAAAGAAAACGAAGAAACGGCCGCGAAGTCTGCAGAGGTCGCAGCAGCGCAGCGCACCGCGTTCGCTTGGTTGCAGAGGCAGGTGTTAATCTCAACGCGAACACAGCTAGAGGCAGCACTGACTGAGGCGCAGACTCGAGGAGAGGTACACCGCCAGAGTTTTATTCTTAATTGCCCAAGAGGCCCGAAGTTGAACTTGTGAATCACATACGGCCTTATCTCACAGGAACTTGACGCGTGCTTGCGGGAAGAAAAGGCAAATGTTACACAAGGTCTAGCCCAGATTGAAAGCCTCGAAAAAGCGGCCAAAGCGAAGGACGAAGCAATGGCGGCAGCCGAAACGGTACGAGTCGTATTCAGGGGTTATTTTTCCAATTCCCATCTTTCACCAAGGCATTTTGATCTGCGGGCGTATTATTGCACAGGCAATGAAGGAGACCATGGTTGCATGTGAAGACGCGAAAGCAGAAGCGTTATCAGCGAAAGACCAACAGATCGCTGCGTTAGTGGCAAATCACGAAGAAGCCATAGCTTCAGTAGAGGCGGCGAAGGCAAAAGCGCTGTCAGCCAAGGACGAGGAATTGGCTTTATACACGCAAGCGCACCAGTTGTCCAACGAGGAGCACGCAGCAGTGCTGGCTGAAAAAGACCGAGAGGCCTCAGTGGTGCTCTTTCAGTTGAAAGAATCCGAGGAGGCCGTGAGTGAGCTTGAAAACCGGATTCGGAAGCTTACGCGCGAAAAGAAGTTCTTGAAAGACGAACTTGACGAGGTTTTTTGACAAAAAAAAGCAGAAAATTCAATGAGCTTAACGTTAATTTTTTTTGTCTTATTATGAAAGAGTCTATTCACCAGACATCTCCTTGCTGTCGATGCAGGTTGTGGCATCTGGAGGTGATGGCAGCAGCGGCGACTCGAAGTTGGTGTTTGCAGAGCTGCAGTCTATTCAGAAAGAGTACCGAGACCTGAGCGATCGCTTTCGAGCGCTGCAGCTTTCGGTGCCATCGTTGGGCAGTGCGCCGGTGAAAAAAAAAAATAGTGTAGTAGGCCTCGTGTTCCTCATTGTGCCTGAAGCAGCTGCTACACATGCTTACCTTCTGCTGCATTGATCTTCTACAACCTCTCCTGTCAGGTGTCAGAGGGGTCGTCTGAGCGTGTCACTCGTCACTCCTCGCGCAAGTAAGCTCAA
>Ga0307931_1001906_pt1 | contig 13574 bp, 8 predicted proteins | sample OrgLakmetageno47_FD_201816 | JGI IMG/M metagenome (GOLD analysis project Ga0307931, IMG submission 201816) | Saline water microbial communities from Organic Lake, Antarctica - #47 | ecosystem: Environmental > Aquatic > Non-marine Saline and Alkaline > Saline | place: Antarctica: Organic Lake... | reverse complement strand
ATGAAGTTCACGCTCAAAGATTATCAGCGCGACGCCGTCCGCGACTCCTTGAAAAACTTGGGCAAGGCTCGCCGCCTTTGGCATAGTGAAGCCGACAGGACGGCATTTTCACTCACTGCGGTAACAGGCGCAGGTAAGACTGTGATGGCTGCGGCCACGTTCGAAGCGCTGTTTCATAGTGACGATGAGTTCAGCTTTGATGCCGACCCCGGAGCAGTGGTGATCTGGTTCAGCGATGACCCGTCGCTGAATGAGCAGACACGCTTTCGCTTCATCGAGGCAAGTGACCGCATCAACTACACTGACCTAGTGGTGGTAGAAAATACCTTCAACAGGCCAAAGTTCCAGGCCGGGAAAATCTACTTTCTCAATACCCAAAAACTCAGCAAGAACAGCCTACTGGTGCGTGGCCATGATCCTGAGGAAATGGCGACAAAGGTGGATGGAACTTTTCCCGATATGCGGCCTGATCTGCGTGCATACACCATTTGGGACACCATACAGAACACCATTGAAGATCCGGACTTGACGCTCTATCTAGTACTGGATGAGGCGCACCGAGGTATGGGTGCACAGACGGCGGCTAGCCAGAACGCCAAAAGCACTATCGTCCAAAGGCTGATCAATGGCGTGGGCAGCGTCCCCGGCATCCCAGCGGTATGGGGAATCTCGGCCACGGTGGAGCGATTCAACAAGGCGATTGAGTCAGCAGGCAAGCACATCAAGCTACCCAATGTGGAAGTTGATGTCTCCAAGGTTCAAGAGTCTGGCCTTATCAAAGACACCATCCTGTTGGATATACCAGATAATGTCGGTGACTTCGATACCGTTCTGGTGCGTCGAGCGACTGACAAATTGAAAGAATCCACCGCTGCTTGGGCAGCTTACTCTAAGCAGCAGCAGGAAGCCCATGTTGTCGTCCCGCTGATGGTTTTGCAGGTTCCCAACACGCCTGATCCAGATGAAATCGGGCGGGCTCTGGATACCATTTTTGAACGTTATCCCGAGCTGCCTTCTGCCAGTGTGGCGCATGTTTTTGGCGATCACACTACCCAACGGTTCGGCAACCGGGACGTGCCCTACATCGAGCCTCAGCGAGTCGAAGAGTCAACCTGGGTGCGGGTGCTGATTGCCAAGGATGCCATTAGCACCGGCTGGGATTGTCCGCGAGCCGAGGTCATGGTTTCTTTCCGTGCAGCCAAAGACAAGACCCACATTACGCAGTTGTTGGGCCGTCTGGTGCGTTCGCCACTGGCTCGCCGTATCCCTGGTAATGATCGCCTGAATGCGGTGGACTGCTTGCTGCCAAAATTCAATCGCAAGGCTGTGGAGCAGGTAGTCGATGAGTTGACGACCGGCAGCGAGGCGGCAACGCCAGGTCGAGTCTTGATCGACTACGTCGAAGTGGAGCCGAACCCCGCTGTGTCGCCTGCCGTGTGGGAAGCATTCGAGGCGGTACCATCACAAACACGTCCGCAGCGAGGTGCTAAGCCTGCGGTCAGATTGACTGCGCTGGCCCATGAATTGGTATCCGACGATATTCTCCCTGGTGCAGGCAGGCTAGCACATGTAGAAATGCATGCAGTTCTGGATAAGTTTCAGGCAGGCAACGAAGCCAAGATCAAGGCCAAGCGGCAGTCTGTCCTGGTTGTGGACGGCAAGACCGTGAAAGCGGATATGCTTGGCCAGGGTCGCAGCCTAGAACAGTTCTGGGAAGATGCCGACGTGGTTGTAATCGACGACGCCTACCGCCGTGCGGCGCGAATCTTCAGCCCGGCGATTGCCCATTCGTATGTTGACCACCTGGCCAGTCTGGAAGCCAACCGGGATGATGATCCAGAAGCATTCCTGGAAGCTATTGTTGAATCTCGCGTAACCATTGCTGGCTTGGGCCTAGTTATGGAAGCACAGGCTTCTTTCGACGCTGAGGCGGACAAACTGGCGAAGACCTGGTTGTCCAAGTATCAGGTACAGATCAAGGCGCTAAGCGATGATCGAAGGGAATCCTATCGGCAGATTATCGAAATGAGTACGGAACCGCAGGACGCGGGCTTGCTGAAGCCCGAGGCCCGTTATGAGGCGACCAAGGCAAAAGAAAACGGAAAAGTTAGAGTCTTCCCTGTCTGGGAAAGTCACTTGCTGTGCGACCATGCGGGCAAGTACCCGTCTGACATGAATGATTGGGAGCGTAACGTTGTAGAGAGTGAATCGGCTAGAACAGGGTTCTTGTCCTGGTACCGCAATCCTCAGCAGCCAGGACAGTCATCGTTGGGTATTGCATATGAGAATGCTGACCAGTACAAAATCCTGCGTCCAGATTTCATGTTCTTTGCCGAGCAGGATGGGCAAGTTGTCGCTGACATTGTTGACCCGCACGGGCTTCATTTGGCCGATGCTTTGCCCAAGCTGCAAGGGCTAGCTATTTATGCAGGGAAGCACGCCGGTGCATACCGCCGTATTGAATCAGTGGCAGAAGTGAAGGGTAAACTTAGAGTGCTTGACCTGACCAAGTCTGAAGTACGACGAGCCATAACTGCTGCTACAGAGGCAACTGGATTATTTAGTAGCCCATTGGCTGACGACTACTAAAATCATCCTATGGGAAACGTAGGTAAAAAGGGTAAATTGCCTCGGAAGAGAAAGTAACGAAGCCGGCACAGGGACGTGCCTCTGGGCCCACTTAAATCTCTAGCGACCCCTCAAAGATCTTACTGCGCATAATCTGCGGTTATCAGAACTATGCGGGTATACATGTCGGCAGGGGTCCCGAGCAAGGCGTGATGGCCGGACGCTTACTGCCCTGTACTTTATAATCAGAAATCATGAATTCAGCATAAAACCAAAGGGTTATAGATACCTTACCTGTGTCCTACCACCCCAAAAATAGGCTCCGTTGAACAGCGTGCTGCGCCTTACTTCTCAAGTGACGGTTGGGTTCTAAGAATCAGTAAGTTACGAATACTTTCCTGTGTCCTACCACTCCCAAAACTGGTTTCGTTACATAGTATGCTGCACCATGCCGGTTCTCTCTTAATCGCCAATATTTTATAAATACCCTTCCTGTGTCCTATAGCCCCTCTGCATACCATACAGCCTTCGGCAAGGAGCCATTATGAAGCAGGGAAGACAGCCCCGCCTGTGCGACCAGATCCGATATGTGAATTTATTATGTCATCGCAGAGTGATAGAGCAGGTCAAAAGCCGCTCGTTCGTACGTTGCAGCTAGCGTTCCGGTTATCGTGTCCGGCGCGCAGCGCCGGAGAACTTCGGTTGCATCGCACACCCCAGCCATACCGATTAAATGGGTGGTATCCCGTAGCGTCGTACCCGCCCACGACCAGGCGTTGACATTGGTGAGACAATGTATGTGCCGGTCGGCAAAAATACGTCCGTGTACGGGAATGTTTAGTGCTGTAATCCCGGTCACGTATGGATTAGCTGATTTCATTTTCGCAAGTGCCCGCAACACTCTTCCGGCCTCCGGGAAATCGTCGCCGTCTGCAATCCTCCTGCTTATTTTTGCGGACTCAGCAGCATGTGCCTCTTGACGCTCTTTTTTGGTTGGAGGTCTTCCCACATCAGTAACCATTAAAAAGGTGATATTTGAGGTGCTTGCGCACTCGCTCGATGCCGCCATCGAGCATGACATCGAGCGCTGAGCGATTATCAAACGCTGCGTTGGTCTTTTTGATCCAGCTATCGGCTTGGTCTCGATTTTCAAAGATTCGGTGGAGCGAGCCATGGATGCTAATCACCTGGGGCGCTGCATCCGGTTGATCGAACAGCTGCGCTCTTTCGTCAGCGCTCAAGCACCAATCGTCAACGATTTGGTGAGCTTTTTGGCGGTCGGTGTCATTGATCATAGCGTTCAGTTTAGCACCTTGTCACCACCGTGACAGAGCGGTGACATTAGGTGTAGGGGGCTTATATCCAGCGTCTGAATACCACTTTCGACGCGAGCGGTCGGGGGGCCGCGTGCAATTAAGGTCAGTGCCGGGACCGGGGAGATCTGACACATGACTCATAAGCTGCGCGGATCGCAAGTCTTCGTCGGAATACCCTTCGACAATCGCTTGCTGCTTCAGGGTTTCCTGAAATATTTTCCCAAGTTCCGCAGGACTGTTATCACCATCGAGTTCGGCCCATATTTTTGACGCGTAATCGACCAGCACTTTCGCATCGCGCTTAACGTATCGCGCTGCTTTGATCGGATCTTTTTGCATCGCAACGAGCACGCGATCTTCAAGAGCTCGAAGATCAACCTGGGGGCTTTCAGCTTTCATTGGTGCAAGCTCAGGTTTCGGCTCTGGTACTGATTCAGGCTGTGGCCCAAGTTGCTGAATAGCAGGTTTGTTCCGCCCTTGCATTTTTTCGCTAAATAGCCTTTTAGCGTTTTCGCTATTCAGCTCTGGCTCGATTCCAGCATCTTGAAGAGCCTGAGCAGCGCGAAGCTGGAAGTCTTCAGAGCCATTGATCTGAACCAACTTCCAGCCCTTTGATTTAGCCATCGCGATTGCGGCTGCAATGGCATCGTCAGAGCCTTTACTAAGGCTTACCGAATCACCACGATCAACAATCTGCTCACCAGTTTTGAGGATAAGCGCCATGTCATCGACATCGACCCAGCGAAGATTCTTCAAGATTGCCGGATCGATATCAGTCTGCCAAAGATCCTGGAACAGTTTGGATTTAAACTGCTCCCCAAAGGTTTTCGCCATTCCAGTCGAAAACTTGGCCGATTCGCGGTCGGCAACAGCTGCAATAGATGGTGAGCTTTCGACCTGAACAATGGTGCCAGTAATAGTCGGGGCGGGCGCTGGCTCGTTACGGATCGCTTCGATCTCCAAATCGATGTCGGCAAGCTGCTGCGTGAGACTTTCCACTTGGGACTCTCGATTACGAAGGTCATCAAGCTCGTACTGACGCTGAAGATTAATACCTATGATCATTCGGTTGTGATCACCGACTCGAGTCTGTAGACCATCCCTTTCCATAGTGCTGGCAGCGGGGCCAATGTGTGAAGTAGGCAGGCGATCAGTGCCCTGGTCTTTCAAAGATCGGTGATCAATCCGCTCTTCAAATCCAGCCTGCTTCAGAGCATCGTTAGCTATATCAGCCCAGGCTTTACGCGCTGCAACTAGCTCGGCCTTCCGGCCAGGCAGGCCGTGCGCTTTGCGCTTTTTGTCAGACCATTCCCTCTGGATCTTTATGTCAGACATCGTGCCCTGACCATCGACAGATCTTGTAGTTGTCAGAAAGTGACCATGACCGTTAACACCCTCTCCGGAATGAATTGCGAAATCGACCGCACAGCTCTGATTTTTATTGAGCCAACGCGCAAATTCGCGGGCCAACTCGATTTGATCAGCTTCACTCAATTCATTGGGAAGAGCGATCTCATACTCTCGAGCGGTAGTCGCATCATGTCGAATTTCGACGGCTTCAGCCAAATTCCAGAGTGATGCTCTCGGACCGTCGAAACCGACGATTTCAGCGTGCACGAGGTCAGTCGCGGCGATGTAGGAAAAGGTCATGCCTTGGCGCTCATCGCGGAGCGTCGATCTGCTTCTATAAGCAGCGGCAGCTACAGACGATCGACCCTTCGATCGCTGTACCGGTTTTGCTGAAAAATGGTAGATCGCCATATGGCACCTCTGCTGTTTTTATCTTTGTTTCCGGGCTTGTCCCGGAAACCGCACGACTCTGCCAAGAGTCCTAAGTGCGCCCTTCGCTTTTTCTTTCGTCCGCTGAAGCAGACGAAAGACGAGGGATGGTTGGACTCAATCTGAGATCACGCCTCATTTGTTATGATATCAAAAACGATCAAAACTCAAGGGTTGATAGACAATGACTAAGAAGACACCACAACAGCGAATTGCTGAACTCGATGAAAAAAAGGCGAGGGTCGAAGAAAAACTCAAATCAGAACGCGCATCAATCACGCAAGCGAAACGCCGCGAGCAAGCAAAAATTTTGAATCAAAGGCGAAAAGACGAGACTCGGAAAAAGATCCTGATCGGAGCAGCTGTACAGCAACTCGTTGAGCAAGGTCGATGGGAAGACGTACAGGTAAAACGAATGATGAGTTCGTTTCTGGACAAAGACCAGGACCGAGTACTTTTTGATCTACCAGGAAAAAAGACCGAGCGAATTTAAAGCTATCTTGAGATTAGTGTAGGTGAGGGTCGAACACGATAACCTACAGACGGACTGAAAGGGTCCGCGCCCAAGGGCGCGATGAACCAGGGCTCGGTTTTGCATCGAGCGAACTTTGGCTCAGCTCATCCCCATTCTTTTTTATTGTTGAACATAACGGCCTCCATTGATTCGACAGCCTGTGCTATCACTGTAGCACGCGATCAGCGACTGACTGCGTGCTACAGCTGTTTGCTATTCTGATTTACCATCCTTTTCTTTAGCCTTTTTCAAAGCTTCGAGTCGGCCAGCAAGCTTGTCGCGCTCGCTGCGCACGACAACCAGATCCTGGTCTTTGCCCTTTATTACGTCGTTAGCCTTATCAAGCTCAGACTGTTTCGCGGTAGACTCCTTCGATAACGATTTTGACTCGGATTTCAACTCAATTATTTGCTCTTTATGGTCAGCTATTTCAGCCTGCTTGGACTCCAGCTCCTGAGAGAGCTTGTCGCGATTCGTCGAGACACCATCAAAGTCTGTCGCTGCTCTGTCGAGATTAGATTTCGCATTCGACAGCTGAATGATCAAAGACTCAATCTTTTCACGCATCTTATCGTTTTCACTTTCAATCGCAAACGCTTTTGAGCGCTCATTAGATGCCGTCTCACGCAGGTCCGATCGCTGCTCTTTGAGCCCGGAGATTTCAACAATAAAGCCCCCACTGTCTTTCTCTAAATCGACAATTTTTTGAGCCTGAGACTCTACCGTTTTATTGCGTTCGGCCAAGTCATCGGTGAGCGCTTCAACTTGATCTTCCAGTTGCGTTATCTGATCAAGCTGTCCGTCGAGATCACTTTGCATCTCCGCTTTTTGCACCTCGAAACCAGACAACTCTGCATCCACAGTTTCGCGGATGTGCTTGCTGATCGTCGATGCCCAAATTGATTCAAACTTCGTAGTCAGCTCACTTACTGACTCCTGAAACCAACCCGGCATTTTTGGAGCAGGAACAACATTTCGATCCGAGTATATTTCTTTCGCCTCGCTGAGAAGTCGCGAGTGTCGATCAAAGCGACCGCCAAAATGCTCTTTCAACTCGCCAGGTTTGATATCACTAAGTTTTTTTCCGGAGTCCATGAGTCCTGCAATGTAGTCCAGAATCTCTTGGTCCGACGAATTTGGGGGTCTAGCCATAGTAGCACCTATATAGTATATTAGTAAGTAAGTAAGTAAATAAATAAATTACTTACTTACTTACTTACTTACTTACAATTATACATACATACACGGTAAAGTCAATCTTTATTTGTATTAAATACTACAAAACTACTTGTACTTTTGTAGTTTTGTAGTATTGTAGTATAAAATTAAAAGGAGAAATTCATGATTGTGACTGTTTGCTCAGAAAAAGGCGGGGTCGGAAAGTCCACAATAGCCGCTCACGCCGCTGTACGGCTTGCTCAAACCGGTAAGGCCACGCTGCTCATTGATGCTGACCCGCAGGGAACAAGTTACTACTGGTCTGCTCAGCGTAAGCAGCATCGTCCTGATGCTGTCCAGGTCGATTGTGAGCAAGTCAGCGGTAATCTGATCGATGCCGTCACGGATTACTCAACTCGGTATCAGCATATCGTTATCGACTGCGGCGGAACGGACAGTGCAGCTCTGAGATCGTCTTTGATGATCGCGCATAGGGCGATCATCCCAACGCAAGTCTCTAGACGTGACTTGATGACCGTCAGTCACATGGGATCACTAATTGAAGAAGCCAACAAACGTCGTAAGAAGCCTCTCATCACTCGCGTTGTATTCAACCGAGCAAACCCCTTGCCGTCGTTTTGGGTGCGAATAGACGAAGCCAGGAAAGCGCTGGAGAGTAAAGGAATCCAAGTCGCTGACGCTGTCATAAAACAGCGCGTTGCTTACGATGACAGCGAATACCAAGGCGGAACTGTGTACGAGTTTGACGATGAAAAAGCCAAAGCCGAAATAGAATCCGTCCTGATGGCAGTGCTTAAAAAGGAACCAACGCAATGACAATGAGAGAGAGACACCTGGCTGACGCTATGGACGTTCCAAACAATGTCGAAGACTTCATCGGCGGTGCAGAGAAACGGGCTAAAAAGCACTCTAAAAAGGCTTCCAGCGACGACACCGTTACCTCAATGCGACTGAAGAAAAACACACACAGGCGCTTAAAAAGAGCTTCAGTCGATCTCGATCAAAAGATTGGTGACATTGTTGATCATGCAGTTAACGAGTACCTGGATAGACTTGAAAAAAGCGAAACATCTGGAAGGATTGATGACGATGGTGACGGTCTTTGAATAGGATAATTCATCAATAATGGAACTATGACACTAGAGAATACTGGTATTCACAAGACCTCTATTAGTCATTACCAATTACGCAAGACACATGTCTAAAAATTCTAGAAACGTATTTTTAGTAATCCGTAATTTTCTGTTTGCAGGTTTTGCTTTCTAGATAGCACAGATGAAAAATAGAAAACCAAAATGACTAATCTAAAAAAGTAGACCGGAATATCCCACAAGGGGGTCCCCCCACACCCTAGTTAAACGAGCAGACCTGTCTCACAGTGTCGGAATCTGGTTTTCCTCTGCATGTTTCTGGGCTTTTTCCCGCCGATAATAGGTAGCACGCGACACGCCCTCAGACTCCCAAGGCTTCTTCCTTTCGACGGACATTGCCTCATAGTCGGATCTGGGGATCATGCCAGATGCGCGGCGCTTTTCTTCGTCACGCTGCCTACGGCGTCTATCTTTCTCTGCTTTGCTTATAATGGTACTCAGGCTGCGCTCTTCATCTGAGGTTATTTCAAAAAGATCGATGAGGGTTCGAGTTTTAGGGGTGTAAAGCGGTGTCCACTGCTCATCACGAAAGTTGACTGTCTCGCCGCGATCTCTAGCTTCAGCTTTTCTCAGCAGTGTAGTTAAGCGAGAATCATCAAACGACCAGGTTGGATCGATCTCGAAAATCATCGCTCGAAGCTCTTTATCAAGTTTGGTGTGATGGGTCGCTACGCCCGAAAGCAGCATGAAGTTCAAAAGATAAACCAGCATTTGTGTCCGCTGCCCGTCCTTGATCGTTCCGCGCATGCGACATAGTTTTAAGAGATCTTGATAACGGCTCCAATTGAGCGATCCAAACCCCTTCTGGTGTAAGTTGCCGGACTGCTCTCTGTTATTAGAAACGAGAACCAGTTGCTTGGCTTTCTTTTCACGTTTTTCCTGCTCGCGTAGCTTTCTGACTTTTTCCCCACGCTCCTTCCGTAACTCAGCCAGTTCGGATTGAGTAAAAGGCAGAACAGCGTTAGCAAACTGATCAAAATCGACCGGATTGGGATCAAGCCTCAGCATCTGAACCAAGGTACGGTTGTACGAATGCAGAGTGCCCGCCAGTCGCAGCACACGAGATCCATCCTGTGCGTTGGGATCTGCGCCCAGATGGGACAGAAGGTCAATTAAATGAGCCTGCACAGCTTTCCACCTGGGCAGCGCCCCAGCTGGTAACTTTTCTTTGTACGTCCATTTGATCTGCAAGCCTCGCCCAGATTCAACGACAATATTTGGAAACGGTAATTGAGCGTCTTGGAGAACCGAAAATATGCGCTGTGTGACTTGATCTGGGGTCAAGCGTGCAAGCGAAGCGACGTTGTAGAAATCGATATCAACGAAGCTCGTGCACAACCTAAGAAGATTCGTAAGCCTTCGGTTAGGTCGTCGAAATTCGTTTTGCCCAATCCAAACATCTAAGCTGCCGCTCCATTCTTGGGATGCACGCTGTAGATCGCTAATGAAGTAGGACGTCTGTCGCTTTTCTTTGAAGGTTTTGCCTTGCTTATCGACCAAAGTGCGACCAGTTGCAAAAAGCACCGAAAAAAAACCACGGTCTTCAGGCGAGTGATAATTTAAGGCTTCTTCGTAGCCCAGGTCGAGGTTTAATTTTGAGGGTTGCACTTCATTCTCCAGCTCCTTGCCTTGTTATTTTTAAAGGCACTCGAGGACCGGAGAGTTGAGATATAGCGTCAAAGCGCTATAATAGAATTCTCCGGTCTCGCTCTCCGCCCGTCAAAGCAAAGAATTCCGAGACCGATGGTGACCTAAAGCCGGCAAGCTTTAAGCACCCGACGAACCCCGCGAAAGCGGGGTTTTGTCGTTTTGATGATTTAATAAGTTTACACTATCTTTCTTCTAAATCGCAACTCATTGACTTAAAAGTAATTTTTATAAGCAAACCCGCAATTTTTGTCAAGAAAAAAACCGCTACTGCACAACGACTTTTGCCGCTCTGAAGCCCACACACTTACGCACGCACTGAACGCATCGTCTAAAAAATTGAAAATCCAAATCTGCCCTGAGCCATAATAGCGCTTGCGATTTGGCGCGATTGCTTTGCGCACACCATTTCGTCTTTAAAATTCGCAAAGTGCGTATTCCAGACCAAGGTTGCCACTGATTACAGACGAAGCCTGCGCTAAAATGGATAATGAAGCGTCAGGCGGTGACTACCGACAAAACGTCCGGCATCGTCAATGATGCCGACGACTGGGGCTCTGAGACTATGGGAGCCCCTTGTACCCGCTTAAGCTGTTCCTGCGAGTGATTACGGTCAGCTCGAAATCCCAGGAAATTGTTAAAGATTTACCAAAACTGGATTTTAGAGTATGGAATCAAAATGGTTGTTGACGATCTTTCGTCCAAAGATAAAGTCCAAAGCGTCCCACACAATATTTTCTAAGTATCCCGAATATTCAAAAATTTCAGAGCGGCCATCAACATCTAGCTCGCAAGAGTTATAGCCGCGATCTAGCACCTTTTCGATTATAAATTGTTCTGACTTAAAGACTTCGTATAAAATATCAGACGCATAAAATATGACTTTGTAACTTTTTGAAATCAGTTTAAGTCGATCATCTATATTTTTAGTTGTATAACCTATTTTTAATAACTTTTTACCTTGCATGTAAATGATTGCAAAATATAACGTGGCAGGCAGTTTCCGCAACTTTTCAGATTTTTCTAAACGACCAAAAGTTATAAGTCCCGTATTCTTGGAATCGCGATGTGCAATAGCGTCTTCGATAGAGAGTCCCATTTTAGAGAGTCGCTCGATGCGTTTTTGATTTACATCAAAAACATATGCTATTTCTTCAAAACCTTCAAATTTATGGCCGTAGCAAAAAAACTTTTTCTTCTCGCAGTATAGATTAGGCTTTGTATTTATGGGAAGGTATCTAATTTTGTATCGCCGGTCTAGCATGAAGTCAATATTCAATGCTTGCTTATGACTAGCTCCTTTCTTTATTCTTCGCCAATAAGTCCCTTGTTTAACACTGGCCTGACGGCATTGCTGCGCTATCGTTAAAGATCGCTTGCGGGGTTTGAATATTTTAATGGATTTTGGTGGGCTTAAATATTTATCCACCGATATTTCTTCATGATTCTCTAGTCTTTCCATTCGCTTATAGAGTATTTTCCTATTTATCTCTGTAATTCTCGACATTTCCGCTATAGAACCTACATCAAAATTACAAATGGGACCATCTTCAGTAATTATTTTGTGGATTTTTTTTGTGCACATTTTAAATTACACCTTTTTAAAAATAATATTATTCAGCGCAGAATAGTCTGCTTTTCATATCTCACCCTGATTTCAACATTATTAAACACTGTCTATGAATGTGTCTATTCATATTTTTATATAAAGTTGGCATAGATTATGGTTAAAATATTTCATATGTTAAATTATATTAGAATTTAACATATTTTTAATTTTAATAAAAAGAAATCTATCAATAAATATTATTATTTACAAGTTTCAAATGATTGTTTTTGGTTTATTTTTATTATTTATTATTTGTTTCGTATATTAAGTAAAAAATTGCTTAATTCAATTTACTATTTATTCAATGTACAAAATCTAATGCTCAAATAAACTACTAAAGCTATAAATATGCAATCGCTTATAATAAAAGATTCTATTCAGGCTATGGACAGGTCAAACCAATTTGTCGAGTCACAGCCATTTTTAGTGCGTTTAGAATTAGGGGTATTGTCCCAATGTCATCAACTTAAGCCCCAAAAGTCCGGAATGGCCTGCTGAGCCAGCGTCGATAATGAGCCGTAAGGCAGCCTGTTGTTGAAGTGACAGGCTGTTAAAGCCAGATTCTAACCCGGTAACGGGCTCCAGAGAGTGTGTCTGGGCGTGGCAAAGCGGTTTCAGCACTATTCAGGGCGAGCGCCATCCGACTGGTGGCTGGCACAGTCTGTCAGGAAATCTTGTTAAACGCCGTCGGGGGGATGGTGTCACTGTCTCATGGACTAAGCACGGCTAGTCATTGCCACGGGCCAATGACCCGCGCCGAATTCTTCAACGCCAAGCTGACAGACCAGCCGGTAACAGATGCGTTAACCGTGCGACTGACTAACCACCTACAGGCAAAGCCAGAGCCTAAAGGCAAGAACCTTGCTCAGTGAATTGCCTTGCACTTGCAGGGTTAAAAGAATGCACCGGGACGATGTTTTCCCTTCTGTGCATCGTCCCGGTTGGGCGGAGTTGAGGGGGTAATCTCCAGCATGAAAAAGTCCTCTTAAACTCGCTCAGCTGCCCCAGGGAAGAAAATAATACTCGTCATTGTCAGTTATCGCCTGGAAAGAGTAGATTTTCCGATTGGCCCCTAGAAGGGATGAGTACTCTTTTATTCTTCCGTTAAAACAAACTAGCTGTTCACTATCCTTGAATGTATATCCATCTACATATTTTTTTTCTGTTCGAATGAATATGGGCTGTGCTCTATACGAATCTTGATAGTTGGGCATTAGCAAGACCCCACCTCTGGTTGATTGCAGCACCTTAAATCCCCCTAAATCGTAAATGCTCTCATCACTGGGCACTTTACCGCTGTAAGGTGTCGAGCGTGACAAGGCAAAATTGTTACCCCAGAAATTAAAACTTGTCGCACTTTCGCAACCTGATCGCTTGGCGGATGTTAAATAGCTTTTCGATTCGCGACCCAAACCAAACTGACCAACAGTATGCTTCGCAGACTTCAAGGCATCCTGAGTGTCACCTAGCCAGTTGTAATATGATTCGAAGCTGGGATTATCAGAGTAAAATTTCCGTCTAACCATTGCCTGTCCAGCCACGTCGTTTGAGCAATCTCTAGGGATAATGCCCAAGCTTTTACAGTAATTGAGCAACTGGAATGTATACATGCCTAAATCGCTAGCCAAGCTGAAGCTTGATCGATTGATTTCTAAATCGATAAAATCTTTGCTGTTTGTTATCACTAATAGCGTTTCTGAAATTCCGTCGTATGTTTCGCGAAGTATTTTCATCGACTTATCGTAATTTTCTAACTTAATATTTACATTTTCTGGGGAAACTCGCTCTGACAAGAGCTTGAGATCTAATAA
>Ga0307931_1001905_pt1 | contig 13595 bp, 13 predicted proteins | sample OrgLakmetageno47_FD_201816 | JGI IMG/M metagenome (GOLD analysis project Ga0307931, IMG submission 201816) | Saline water microbial communities from Organic Lake, Antarctica - #47 | ecosystem: Environmental > Aquatic > Non-marine Saline and Alkaline > Saline | place: Antarctica: Organic Lake... | reverse complement strand
GGCTTAACCACAGCAGGAGCGTTCTCGGCACCGTCCAGCTTAAGGCCAGCAGCGCAATCTCGCGTGGGAGCGCTGTCTCCCCCAGTGGTGGCACTTGCTGCGAGCCCAGCAGCAGCCACGGCCTCGTCGTCTACGAAAGTGCAGCGCGCGCCCTTGAGCGCTTCGTCGAGCATCAACCGGTCTGCAGTAGCAGCGCCCCTCGAGCTTCCTGTGAAGTCCATGAGTGTTGAGAAAGCGCCGCTTCCCCGTGGCAGTGCTGGCAACACAGGCGCAACAACACCGGCCACTTCGAAGGAATTGGCGGATCTCGAGGCTCGCAAGGCGGCTGCAGTGGCAAGCGAGGACTATGTTACAGCGGCGCAAATCAAGGACCAGATCTTGGCTCTGAAAGCAGCAACAGCAGCAACAGCAGCAACAGCGACGTTAAAGGCATCTGACGCTAATGCCAAGGGCGAAGCAGCCCGATTAGAATCAACCACGCTTGTAGCAGCTCCTGGCGAGGTGGGGGCTAGCGGCGCTTCTTTTGACTCCGCGGTGACTCAAGCGTTGCCGTCAAAGCGCAATAGCAATCCGTTTGCCCATCTCTTGAGAAAAGCATGAGTGCACTCGCGATGCGTTTCGGTTGGCTGCTGCCTCTGTTGTCGAGCTCAATCGGCCGCGCCTGAGGAAATATGAATTTTCAGTCGCAGTCAAGCCCAGGAATCGCTTCGTGGAAAAGTAGAATAGGAAAGAGAGAGAAAGGGGCCTTGGGCCTTGTGAGGTGCGCTTCTTAGGACTACATCTGGCATTGGATAATGCGTACCCGAGGAGAGGATGGAAACTTTGGACTGTTCCTTCTTACTATACGTAACAACACAAAGGACTTGAAACCATCCTGGCGTCTTGACTGAGGAGGCGAAGACCAGCTTCAGCTTCGAGCTTCCTAATTCATGAGTTTGTTACAGAACAGGTTGTAAATGTGGAGTTGAGGAGTTCACTTTAGAATAAACCAACCCTGTAATGTAGCTGCATGAGAAGAAAAATCTTAGAATTTCAGAGCTCTGAGCTGGTGTTCGTAGCTGGAGCTACCTCACGCTGCGCGTGCACACTGTCGCTCTCAGACTTCTTTGAGGCAGGCGGTGTCATGGCGCGCAAGTCACCTATTGACCCAGACATGTACCCTTTCAAGCGCTCAGAGAAAGAATGGCAAGAAGTATTGACCCCAAAAGAGTATCAGATCCTGCGAATGTGCGGCACCGAGAGGTAAAAAGTAGCGAATAGTAGCAACACAAGATGCACATGTTGCTCATACTATCCTAGAATAATTTTAATTGACGTCTTTTGAAATTTACGCAGTTATGGCAAAGGCGAATATTGCCAATTCTTCCCCAAGACGGGTCACTTCATGTGCCGCGGTTGCAAGTTTCCCTTATATGCGAGCACGTCTAAGTTTAAGGATCAAGGTTGGGACGGCTACCAGGTAATGAATTGCCGAGGCACTTATTTATTTGAAGTGTTTACATTTACTTTATTTTCTTGAGAATAGTTAAGAATAAAAGCTTGCTTGTGCGGTCTCGATTCTCATACTTGCCGATACGTACTTCTCTCCGTGATGCATCTAGGACTGTTATTACACGGGCGATCGTTGCCATGTGGCCGTGCGTGGAAGCAAGTCACACTGCGAGATTGCCTGCTCCAATTGTGGGTCACACTTAGGCCACGTATTCTTCGGGGAACGACACACCAACACCAACGAGCGGCACTGAGTGAACAGTGTCTGTACGGAGTACAACCCGGAGCCTCGGCCTGATTCGATCACGCACGAGGCTAAGGTTGACCTCTCGTCGCTGTAGAAAACAAGCCCATCCATGAACGATATGAAAGTCCTACTTCACGAAGTGTCGACAGCTCACAGCATACCTTGGGCCATTTCACTTCTCGTGGCACCGAGAGCGGCCTCGCTCTTCGGCCTTTCTGCAGGTTTAGGTAGTCCTAGCCCAGACTTCAGCTCGAGATTGAATGACGGCCAGACTTGATTGACACTCGTTCCCCTCTTCTGGGCGCCAGAGAACGATATCATGTTGGCTTGAGGAGTACTCGGCGCTGTGGTGTGTGATTTGGCTACAATTTTATTTAATATTTTTGCCATCTTTGGCATCCTTAAAAGTTCAAACAGTAAAAATAGGAGCAGGAGCTATACGTTTTAAAGAGCGGGAAATCACAGCCAAGGCCACAGCCCATAGGCAAGAGATATAAAGGGCGCTGTCTATTTGCATGTTCCTATGGCCACTACAAGATTCGATTGCGATTCGGGTATTCGGCCTCTTGCCAAATTTCAGCATCCGGCATCGGCGGGCTGACAAAAAACATCGATTTTTAGACAAATTCCCGGGAATATTGTACTGAACGTTGCTCTGATTGTTAAAAGAGCTGAATGCGAATTCAGAGGTCTATGTTTTAACACATGCTCTTGTTATGACTGGAGGCTCGTGCGGCGCTTCTTGTGGCTCTTCTTAGGCCTCTTTGCGGTGCTTGGCGTTCGATAGGCAGAAGTAGGACTGGTATTGTTGTTGGCAGTATTGAGCTGGCTGGAGAGGTCGTCCATCAAACGCTTCCGTGCTTGCCGTTCGCTTGCCAAGAGGCGGCTGGCTTCTTGCTTCCAATTTGAGAGTTGTGCCTCCGCGTCGGCGTGAGCTGCTCGAAAAGCCGCCTGCATTGCCGATAATGAGAAGGATGAGAGAGGTTGGAAACTAAGATTTTCAAACATTAAAAATTGAATATCGAAAAGTCAAAGTGGAAGGGTGTGAATAAATCTTGGCATTGATGTCGCATGAGTGTGAGGAATGCGAAATATATGTCAAGTAAGTACTTGAAAGGTTGCTTCGCGGAATTGGCGTTGGCCCGCTGCAGCTCGCGCTTCGTGAGCAGCCAACGCTGCCAGCAACCGCTGCTCCATCAAAGGGCTCGCAACTCCTTGAGTTGGTGCAGCCGAGGACGTAGTAGCATTTGGTGACGCAAGCAGATTGACTCGACATGCTTCGTCCGAATTCTCAGTACTGCCACTGCTGCTGCCGCTGCGGTGGCTGCTGTCGAAGAATGCCCTGGAACTTCTTAGTCTACTTGTCGGTTCATTTGCTTCCTCGGAAACGTTGCTCATGGGTGTCAAGATCACTCGCGCAGATGCCAGCGGTGGAGTGCGCACAATCTCACAATTGTCCTCATCGTCGTTGTTGTCATCGTCACCAAAGCCTTGAACACTTCCTGCGTCTTCATCGACATCGCTCCAGGGAAAACCGCTTCCATCATCGCCTCCATTCTGCAGCTGCTGCTGTTGTTGTAGAAGCAGTCCACCGTTCACACTATCGGACGCCAAAGCCACCACATTAACACCATTACTACCATTCTCCTTTAGTACTATTCTTGACTTACGGTATGGCAGTACAAGAGCAAGAGTAGACACCAGCGTGGGTGCCGCTGCAGCTATCAGCGCCAGCCAAGCTTTAAAAATGCATTGAGTGGCAGCCAAGGGCAACCACCATGCCCAACTCAAGGGCCCTCTGGTCACCACCCACGTAGCGACCCGCAGGAGGTTCAGAACTGCGCGAAGGAGCAACAAAGCCAATAAAGCTCCGAGGACTTTAGCCACACGACCAGCGCTGCGCTCGGCTACTTGCAAGACGTGTGCGAGTGCTGCTACCTGCAAGAATCATACCATGAGAAACAGAACGAGATCACAACGAAAGCAACGAGAACATAAGAAAAAAATACACAACAGTACCGGTGAATACGATACTCCTTGAAAGTCAAAGCGAACTAACCATCTTAAAAGACTTTTCTGCAAGGTCCAGAAGCTCAAGAGAGAAAGAAACCGAATCCTCCAGCCGATGATTTGCCTGAAAATTTGAAGACAACGAGAAACAACGGATACCTCTAGCAATTAAAATTACAGCGATCGAACAAACAAAACACAAAGTTATGCAAAAGCAAGCATAGAATGACAAACCTCGTGCAAGAGCTCTTGGTTGGTGAGGGCCGTATCGCGCACGTTCTCGAGTACCGCTGCCGACCTCTCGGTAGCCACCAGCGTTTGGCTCGAAGTTTGCAGCGTTTGTTGAGCTACTTGCTTGGCTCCCTCGGCAGCCGTTAGGGTATCCCCAACACGCAAGCCTAGCTCACGCATGGCCGCGCGCTCTTCTTGTCCGTAAGCAGCCGCAGCTTTCGCGACCGTCAAGGTCTCGAGCGCAGCTCCTCGCGACGCGCGTGCGAGGTCCACCTGCGTACAAAAGCACAGCCAGGACAAGTACGTGAGATAAGCAGCCCATACGAAGGCACTCTATGAAAGCCGTGGACTGTTTCATAGCAAACAGGTTTGAAATGCTTGCAATGTAAGAAACCACTCACGTTGGCGTTCATAAGGCTCGACAGGGCGAGGTAAGAGCAAAGTGATTCCACATGCTGATAGGCCTGATTTATTTTTGAACAAAATGAGCAATCGTTTACTGGTGAGAGCTAAAAACAGAAGGAGCGGTATTTAAAAAAATGGCATGCGCGCATACTTATTAGGTTAGAGACATGACAAGGAATGGAAGGAATTTTGCGAGGCAAAAGCATAAAGCAGTGGCCATACTTCGGAGAAAACGATGCTTTGCTGAGTCGGAACGTTGAAATGAGGAATATTGTCTTGTGGCTGTTGATTGTGATGGACGTGCTCAGTGCCACCACTGAAAAATGACGCCAATTTTTCCTGACTTTTGCTCGCATACGATGGTGGTGGTGTGGCAGCAACGTCAGCAGCGGATGCAGCAGTCAAACATCCTGGGCGAAGAATGCAACTGGTGCCGCCGCTGACTCCACGACTGCTACTCGTGCTGACGATGGCATCGCTACCACAAGGAATGGGCGACTGGCTGGTGTGTTTGAGCACACATTGCGCTAAAGCCAGCGCAATGTGGAGTTTTGAGCACTCACCACTGCACTGCAACGGCACTGCTTTAACTCCGTGGTCATTGCCAAGGCCGCTGCTGAACCCGCTACCTAATTGGCCTTGTGTAGATGCCCCCAATTTTATATCGCTCGACCAAGGTGATGGCGACGAAGATGAGTCGTGCTGAGTTGCAAAAAGCGCTTGCCGAGCAGCAGCGTGGCAACTAGAGCGCTGATGAAAATCGAGCCGCTCACGAAGCTGCTCCAAAGTCACCAGGGCCGACACCGGGCCAGACTGGGCATCGGAATATGAAGAAGCTGAGTCGGATGAGAGAACTTCGCCATATACTAGCTCGTGCAATAAAAGCTTGACGCAGAGTAGAAATATCGAAAAGCGCATATCTCAGGCAAAACTTCTGCATCATTTGACCAGCAGCTGGTGTACATGTGTGTGGCACATTCTGAAAGTCACCTTTCTTGCAGAGAAAGAGCAACACTAGGTTCTGAAACATACTAGTAGTCAAAGCAGCCACTCAATTCATGTTGAGATGCTGGCCTGATATTGTATGCGTAAGATGACCATTACTCTTATCTCCATGGCCAGCTCCAAACAAAGTCTTATGGCATTCAACCTTTCATGGATTGAGATTTCGTGGCCGTGCCTTCACACGCTATTGGATCTAGCATTTGATTAATCCTGAGCGCGAGGACTATGCAATTTATAGAGGCTCGGCTCATTTAGCGCCAAAGTTTGGATCATTGCCAATCAAGACAAGCCTTGATTATACCATGGCATCATGCCCAATGGACCATGGACGGTTACACGGTTAGGAAGTCAGGATAAGGATCTTTCTGGGATATGCAACGTTTGTGTTGTTTGTGTTTCTTGGAAACGCCGAAACGCCCTTACGGGCTGGTTCCTGAGGACTGAGGACTTAAACTGATTTAAGAGGAACGAGAGTGGATGGAGGAAGTCGAAGTCGGACAAACGGATAGAAAGGTCAGGCTTAGGAACAAGTTTCAAACTAAAAAATTCTTTTTTGGTCTCCAAAGAAGCCACTTAAGTAGGAACAGGAGGTAACAACAGTGACCTCCCTTAAATGAAAAGGAATAGACAGTCGGGATTTGGATTTGGGGTTCCTCGTTCCTCTTCCCTCAGGCTTTAATCCCGGTGAATTCCGGTTGGTAGGGTCTATTGGCAATTGGTGTACGCCCCCTCTTCGCGGCTCTCAAGGCCGCCGTGGGAGTTTTCTCCTTAGGGGTGCTTAAGGCACACACTTGTTGAATTCCTTTGTGCTAGCCTTCTAATTCCGGCCCTTCGGGGCCTGTATCAAAAGGAATAGATAGAGGCCACTTATGTTTTGTGTGGCTCGCATCTCACAGCTCACAGCCAGCTCGCCATGCGAATGTTTTGCTCAAGGATTTCGCTCGGTTAGATATTTCAGCTGCAATCAGGAATCAAATTCGTCCAGTTCCTCTGAAGTTTTATGTAAATGGGAATTTTATTTGATTTTCAGATGACTATGCCAAGTAATGGCCAATCACAATATGGGATCCGCGGTAATGAAATAAGGAGGCTACTAGCCAGAAAATACAAAGGGAACTACTACTGAACTCGCAACCCGAGCTGGCTTCTTGCCTTTTTTAGAGATAGCTGGAAGTCATAAATAAGGAACTTAAGACCCAAGTTCGTACCCAAGAACAAGAGCGACAACGGTAACAACGAACAATTCCGAACAATCGAATTGGATTGCGATTGCGCCTGGGAGATACCCCCTGTAGTTTTGGCGAAGGATCCCCGCCATGGCCCTCCGACCGGAGGGTCATGTTGACTCGCAGGGTGGCCTCCCCGATGAACGGAGCATATAATTTCATCATATTTATGCACCAAATGGCCTACGGCTACCATTTTTCGCACTCGAACTCGAACTCGAACTAATACAAACCCAAATGACACAGAAGCCAATGCTGCGGGCAGAAGTGTACGCGCGTGCGTTGCGCGCAAGTCAAAATCGTAAAGAGGATAGTGTGTAGAGGGCAGGAAGCATAATACTTCCACCCCCTTCTAAAGTGGAAACTGTTCATGAAATAATTTTGAAACCGGACTTAAGTCGTTTCTGCGTCTGTTTCTGCATTGAAGAGAGCGCGCCGTTGTTCAGTCTCTTGGGCACGCCGCGCCAGGAAGCTCTAATGCCCACATTACCGCCATATCTTTGTTTACCCCTTCTTCAACAGCATGCCCGGTCGGGGTTCAGTTTCTACCGTGGAAGAGAGGAGGCAGTGCATTACGATCGTCTACGACGACTTATTGTGGAATGCTCTTGTGGTCGAGAGAGCATCGAAGCAATATGGCCATGTACATACCTCCCATCGATCAACTTCCTCGGTGGGGCTCGCGGGTGCTGACGGTGAGTTTCCCGTCACCCCCGCAGCCACTGAAATTATGCATGATGTGCGAAGAAAAAAATCCACTACGATTTCCCCTGCTTTGTGGCTTCTTTCACTTCTTTGTTCATCCTAGTGGGCCTAGGCTCGCAGCTCCTCGGTGGGTGAAAGCATCCTATCGGTGGAGTGGGTATGTCTTTGGACTTGGAGGAGAGGAATTCGGTTCAGGATGAGGGTGAAAACCCCCCACCAAACTCGGATACATGTGAGTCTGAGCCTGAAAACAATCGAATCTTTGTTCGACCTCGCTAAGTACCACTTCTGGAGCAGAGAAGCTACTCCTGGTGTTCGTAGGCCTATGTTCATTCGTGTTCGCACAGCCTACAGCATTGCAGCCACGTGATCCATACTTCGTTAGCAAGAAAGAGGACTGGCGATGCTGAGATCGGCTGGCGCCCGACGCCTGAGAAAAACATTGAGACGATGCCCTGCTGGGGCAAAAAAATAGCCCAGAGAATTTCCTCGTGGACCTGAAACGTGACACACGAACGAGCACTCAGTCCCGCCGATGGCCTTCTGGAGCGAATTTGCTAGCGCATGTGTAGCTCAAGTGCATTAGACTAGTATAGTTAATACTCTCCCAAAAACAAGGAAAGGCAAGTACACAGCAGTCGCAGAGGCACATACAGAATGCACTTGAGCTGCAACATGCGCTAGCAAATTCGCTCCAGAAGGCCAATTAAGGCTCCAACTGGCGCCTTTCCTTCGAACAAGTCGGCGGGACTGAGTGCTCGTTCGTGTGTCACGTTTCAGGTCCACGAGGCAATTCTCTGGGCTATTTTTTTTCTAGACTAGACCTGGGAGATGGTCCAATATTTATGTATTAAAAGCGGAACTCGGTGAATAAACTAATACTTTAGCTTCGGTAATCGAATTGGAATGCATCAAACAGAGGCCATTCCGGTGCAACACAAACCAAACGAAACTTTTATGCAAGTATGCAAGCCCGCTTTTACAGAAGCTTTTTCGAGCGGAAAAAGAATTTCAGGTACTGCATTTGCCAGCCGGATACAAAAAGAAGTACGAAAATTGAAACTGAAGACATGAGAGTCAATCGGGCCTGGGTGGCCTCAGCTGCCACGTGCTGCTCTGCCTCTCGTTCACGCGCCTTGTCCATCTCCGCGCTAATTGCCTTCAACTTGTCTTCCGCCTGTACACGAAAAGCAATGGGCGAGTTTATTCAAGAGAAGAGGCGCAACTCAAAATATTATTAAAAAAAGAAACCGCCAAGAATATTATAAAGTGCCCCATAACATGACGAGAAGCATGATACGCGCTTACCATTCTAAATTGAAGTTCAAGAGGATGCCAGTGCTCTTTTTTGATGACGTCCGAGTAGTCTTTCACTGAAAGGTCAGTTTCGACTTCGAGCGAGACACGCTTAGCATTCTGGAAGATAAGAGTGCGTTCGTTAGGATTAGGATTTGCAAAGCAAGTTCCAAGATTGATGGCATTCTTAAATGGAGCAGAGTACCCCTGAAATACAAGTCATTACACCTTTCTGTCGTTGTGGACGCATATTTGGTGCATACCACCGTCTTCTTCGGCCGTGAAGCTAAACACTTCAACCTCGTGGGTGAGCATCTGCATGCAAGCAGGTAGCGCAAAACCCCAAACAGAATAAAAAGACTCTACGTGATGCTAAGCGCAGTTACCATGTGGCATACGTTGGTAGCCAGCTGTGTTCAAAGTCAAAAGCGACAAGTACTTCTACCCTGGCACATCTCACGCAAGACCAACAAATGCGTGTCACCTTTTTGAAGAGCTGCGCCTTCGGAGAGTCGACCTCTACTGTCACTCCTGACACCTTGGCATCCTCCTATAGGCGCGGAAAGAGAGTTCGGAGAACATTTTACTTGTATGTGAGCAAAGTACAGTCTTAAGGTTTTGCTATGTCAACTGTTTTCCACCAGGCGATCAAGAACGAAGACAACACCGACGGCGTACCTCCGGAGTAGCTTCACCGCCGCTTTTATGGGGGACGTAAAATGTGAACTTCGCTAGCGCATCCTCTGACATGTCCTCTCCTAAGCACTGTCGGAACGGTTTATCCAAAAGTGAATCAGTCCAAGAGCGACCGCACAAGCGCTGGCAAGCTAGTAACCCTTATGTTCCTAGCTTTACAATACCGCAACACTTCAAGCATATGGAACATACCCTTGATGACTTTCCCGGTACATCAACGAACAGGCCGTGGCAGCTCGCTAAAAAGAGTAAAGTTCCGAAGAATCGCGCCATGACCTGTTGATAGGTACACAACGTAAGTGACCGATTCTCGAGCATGAACTCCGAACTACTGCTTTAAATAGAAAAACAGTCTCTTTACTTTGAGCTCAGCGTTCTTTCGGATAGGAAGAAAGAGGTGATCTTTGCAAGCGGCGCGTTGCCTCGCGGTCTTCCCTGCTGCTGGTCCTTCGTCCTCTATCCTCACTCTCTGGTCCTCTCGCCTCTCGCCTCGGCGGAGGACTTCGTCGTGTCTTCGTTCTTACAGTATGCACCAGCATTGCTCTAATCTAATATTCGAATCATGATTCATTGTTTTGTCATTGGTTTTGTGCACCAACCAGCTCTCGCTATCTCTTGGCTCTTGGAATTCAACGTGATGAAGAAAGTCATCAAGAACTCAAGAAATGGTAGAAAATGACGCAATGTCAGATCCACTTGAGAAAGGACACCTCATGCCTCGCATGTCCTTCCCCTGAGAACATTTCCTGATCACTCTACAATGAAGCTGCGCATTGCGCTGGCATGTTTGGGTGGCGCTGCTTGCGCCCTGACAAGGGAAGTGGCAGCTCATGACGTTAGAACGGCGTCGGTTCGACGACTCAACTCGTGCCCTGCGGGTTATTACACCGACCCCATCGGCGATAGCTGTGAACCTTGTGGTGCTGGCCGCTATCAGGTATAGTAAGCGAAAGCCTCATGCACCACGCAAACCCTTTTTCTCCGGCTTCTTTTACCTTCCATTTCCCATCACCCGTACTATGACAATTGTACGCAGCAGCACAACGTCTTCCTCTTCTGCATAAGTCGAGCTTGTCTTTTCATAGCCTCCTAAGAATATGCCACCATCGTCTCTTTTGCTGCATTTCACTATCTCGCATCCTCCAGAATTTGCCGTCCTCCACCACTTCTTCGTGCAAGATGTGCGCCGCGGGCAACTACCAGCCATCTACGGGCGCAAGCAGCTGCGAATCCTGCGGCGCTGGTGAGTATTCAGCCTCTACGGGCTCGTCGAGCTGCTCCACTTGCCCCAGTGGACAATCGTCAACTGCTGGGGCGAGTTCTTGTTCTTCAGGCAGCGACGACAGCGTGACGACCGACGACGGCAGCTCGAGTGGTTGCGGCGTGGGCCAGTACGATGACGGCACTGGTACTTGTGCGTCGTGTGCCACAGGACAGTACCAGGCAACGGCAGGCTACACAGGGACATCATGCACGAAGTGCAGCAGTGGTCACTACGCAGCATCGACAGGATCATCGAGCTGTACGTCATGCCCTGCTGGGACAAGGTAAGAGGTTATCGCTGTCCATGTGTGCAGTAGTCATTGAACTTGCTAGCGTTTTCATTGTTGTTCGTTTGACGTTTTTTTTTAAACCTACCTTTGGCGATTCAAGTATATCTTCTATCTATGCATCGCAGCGCGGCAAACTCTGGAGTCGATCATTGCCCAGACTGCCTTCCAGGGAAGTACTCTGCCAACACGGGAGCGTCTGGGTGCACGAGTTGCTTCGCTGGTACTTATTCTTCAGCAACAGGAGCATCAAGCTCATCGACTTGCAGCAATTGTGCAGCGGATTATTACTCGGGGAGCGCGGCAAGTGCGTGCACTGCCTGCCCGTCAGGGCAGTCTTCTCCGAGCGGCTCGAGTTCTTGCCAAGCTATGGGCTCGCCGACACCGGCACCCTTCGCCGGCTGCGCGAGCGGGGAGTACAACATTGGCGGCACCGACTGCGCCAAGTGTTCCACGGGCCAGTACCAACCGTCGTCCGACTACACGGGCTCCTCGTGCACCAGCTGCAGCAGCGGCCATTACGCGTCCTCTTCCGGGTCGTCGAGTTGCACGGCGTGTCCTGCTGGCCGCAGCGCCACCAACACGGGCGTGTCGTCGTGTGGGATCTGCGCTGCCGGCAAGTACCAATCCTCTACGGGCGCAACGTCGTGTGAAAGTTGCCCGAGTGGGCAGTCGTCCGAGGCAGGCGCAACTTCTTGCGAAACAGAAGGGTGCTCTGCCGGCCAATACCAGGACATGAACGGGGACTGCCACGACTGCTCAAGCGGCCAGTACCAGGTTTGTTTCGGGAGGAATATATTAGAGCATCACCGCATGTTGGTCCAAAAATGGCCGCGAGTTGAGAGGAAATCAATCTAGCACTTAATTCCTTTCTCTTTTCTTGAAATATGTGCTGTTATTCATCTGCTGCAGGCCGAGTCCGGCTACACTGGCACGGCGTGTTCGCCTTGCGCGGCTGGGCAGTTTGCTCTATATTCTGCCGCCACATCATGTTTTACCTGTAACCCGGGCACCTACGCGGCTTCCACCGGGTCATCGCAGTGCTCGAGCTGTCCCGCAGGCACTTACGCAGATTCTTCAGGGCTTACCTCTTGCACGTCGTGCGATGCAGGCACCTACCGCGCCACCACGGGTGGTTCAGCGGAATCGGACTGCGCAACTTGCCCGAGCGGAACGTATGCAGCGGCGACCGGCTCGACCAACTGCGACAACTGCCCCAGCGGCTACGACTCGAACCCAGGCTCTTCGAGTTGTACGGCCGTGGTGGGGGAGTCGCCCACGCCGGCACCTGCCCCGGCGGGCTGCGACGCTGGCAACTACCTCGACGGCACCAATTGCGCGGCTTGCGGAGTAGGCCAGTACCAGCCGAACAGCGATTTCACAGGCGACTCGTGCGCCACCTGCCTGCCCGGCCAATACGCGGCTTCGAGCGCTTCCACTGCGTGCACGCCGTGCCCTGCGGGCTACTCCACTACGGACACCGGTGCCAGCGCGTGCAGCGAGTGTGGCGCAGGCCAGTACCAAGCGAGTACTGGGTCGACAAACTGCGTCTCGTGCATCGCGGGCACCTACAGCTCCACTACTGGCGAAAGCTCGGCCAGTGCTTGCGTCAGCTGCAGTGCGAATACTTACTCTGGCGACGGCGCCAGCGCATGCTCGGACTGTCCGTCGGGTAAAACGTCTGAGTCAGGGTCAAGCTCCTGTTCAACCTCAGGATGTGATGTTGGGTACTACCTTGACGGCACTAGTTGCACGGCGTGTGCGACGGGTCAGTACCAGGCGACGGCGGATTATTCTGGAACGTCATGCACGAAATGCAGCAGTGGCCACTATGCAGCATCGACAGGATCTTCAAGTTGTACATCATGCCCCGCGGGAACGAGGTAATGAGTATAAGTCTTTTATTTTGGAGCCGAATGAAATATATTAATCTATGCTCTTCGATTAATTGTGCACCTACATTGTCAAACTATTCTTCGTAGTGCGGCGAACTCTGGAGTCGATTCTTGCCCGAGCTGTGCAGCTGGTAAGTACTCCGCAAACTCTGGATCGACTGGATGCACGAGTTGCTTCGCTGGTACCTATTCTTCAGCAACAGGAGCGTCAAGCTCTTCGACATGCAGTAACTGCGGGGCAAACTACTACTCTGGGAGTGCGGCTAGTGCATGCACAGCATGTCCATCAGGGCAGTCGTCGTCGGCAGGCTCGAGCTCATGCGTGGCAAGCACTGACGACGGTGGCACCACTGATGACGGCGGCACCACGACGGACGACAGTACATCTGGCTGCGATCCAGGGCAGTACCAGACTACGTCAGGATCATGTGCATCATGTGCAACGGGTCAGTACCAGGCAACGGCGAGCTACACAGGTACATCATGCACGAGCTGCAGTGGAGGCCATTATGCAGCCTCGACGGGATCATCGAGTTGCACGTCATGCCCAGCTGGGACGAGGTGAGACTTTTATAACAAATCATTTGTTATCTGTGTTGTTTCTCGTATTTTGTGAAACTTGTCAACTTCCCATCACTGGTCTCTTGTCAAAGATATAGCTCCCGTGTACACGAGTTTAATCATTTGTGGCGCTGTTATTGGACAATTTTCAGTGCGGCGAACTCTGGAGTCGATTCTTGCCCGAGCTGTGCAGCTGGTAAGTACTCCGCAAACTCTGGATCGACTGGATGCACGAGTTGCTTCGCTGGTACCTATTCTTCAGCAACAGGAGCGTCAA
>Ga0307931_1001903_pt1 | contig 13602 bp, 9 predicted proteins | sample OrgLakmetageno47_FD_201816 | JGI IMG/M metagenome (GOLD analysis project Ga0307931, IMG submission 201816) | Saline water microbial communities from Organic Lake, Antarctica - #47 | ecosystem: Environmental > Aquatic > Non-marine Saline and Alkaline > Saline | place: Antarctica: Organic Lake... | reverse complement strand
ATTAATCTAGAGGGTGCAAGTCCCTTACGGGCGAGGGTAACGCCTTGAACCATTAATAAGCTAAGAGGTTGCTATCTGTGAGGATAGGACAGAAGCAAGCAGGACTACAAAGCTGGGTTCTGACGAACGGAAATTATATACGAAGTATAAATTCACGGGTAAGCAACCACATCATTGTAAAGCCCAAAGAATACCAAAAGTGCATTAATGTAGATACGGCAGCAATCGAGTGAAAGAAGATGCAATTACCTGGGGAGGTCTCTATAACTTTAATTTGGTATACTGGAGAAGTCAGCAAAAGTCATAGTACTTGAAGGGAACGAGTTACCACTAGAAAGGCATAGTTTTCACCACTAGTGAAAGACTGAACTTAATCGTTCAAGAATTTAGGATGGGAGCAATTGTTTTTGCCAATGGGTGACCGAATCCCAAGATTTTTTAGACCTTATCTACCGTATAACATGAGGTGTAAGAATCGAGAGGTTCAGGTTAAAATTTCTTTTTACCTAGTCGACTGTACTCTATTTTTTATTTTTTTATAAATCGATTAGTTTCCCCTTTCAGCTGTTATATATAAATACCATTATTCAATTCATTCACATTTAAAGTTATTTTATTATCATCGCCAGTCACATTTTTCTGCATTACTTTTTTGCCATTAACATCAAAAACTTCTAAAGTTGCATTTTCCCCATGCTCTAAATTATTCGTTAAATTTATTTTGCTTTCAGTTGGATTTGGAAACCCAAAAAATAATTTTTAGTAAATTTATTTTTTGATACGTTTAAAGTTGATCCAGGTAGAGAATAAACGTCGTAATCAAAATTGTTTGATGTAGGAGCAGTAAATGGATTTGATAGAGTGATTTCTTCCTTTTTAATGCCAAATCTTGAATCGAAACTCCATTTGTCTGGTAATTCTTGAATTTTTGAAATTATTTGTTCTTTTGGAAAACCTGAATCAACAGGTTCATATTGTCTGAATGTTTCGTCTAAGAAATCATCTAATTCAAATTCGCTTTTATTTCTAAAATACCCAATTGTGCTGTTTCTAAGAATAGTATGATCAGCAGGATAATCTTTTTTGATTTTGTTGAAAATTTTCTTGTCTAGGATTTCTAATGATGTCTTTGTGTTATGGGTATCTGTTTACTTTTCTTCAAGTTCTAAATAACTATCCCAGCAATAGCGAGCCATTCTGTTAGTTGTGTTATACACGTAAATCCCGCTTGGGATTAAGCCTTGAAACCTAACAAGAAATGCTTTAAAAATTCTTTTTTCCCATGGCAAACCATTTTTGAGTGTGAAAACTACTTCGTCCAAAAACTGGTTGTGATCTGCTTTACTAATGATTACCGTAGTCTCATCATCTTTATTTAAAACAGCCTGAAATAGGCTTCCTTTTTGAATTACCGTATCTAGATGAGCTATCTTTCCTTGTGCAATTTTTTCAACATCAAGCAATCTATTTGAGTTTATCTTGGCTGCATCCTCAAATTTCTCACCAAGAAACTTTGTCAAAGCAATCCTTAATTCTGTAGTTTCACTTTTAAATTCAAATTGTCTTTTACTTTCTACTCGCAGTAATCTCGTCAATAAGCCGATTTGTATATCTATTTAGGTCGTCGCATTGTGTGGATATATTGATTTCTTTTATTTCGTGCGTATAATGATCTATTTGATGTAGTGAAGTAAATATTATACTCATTATTTTCTCTTTTTAACTTGTGGTTAACCGTATTAATAACACAACAAGTTGTGTTACTACAATTTTATTATTAGTATAAATTTAGTGATTTTTTATTGTCTTAAAAGTCCCAACATTGAAAACATGCTCTAATAAACGGTGACAAGTTGTAGCTAATTAATCTATATCTCAAATCACAGCATTAGAGTACAGACGTATCAAAATCATTACAATCAGTATCACCTTCCGAAAAAATCATTAAGAAGTCTTAAGAGAGTATTTTTCCCCTAGAATCTTAGATTACTGCTGAATGGGCATGTTATGATAAAATCAGCGAAAATTTATTTACGGTTTTACCGTAATATAACTACGGTCAAACCGTAAATAAATTTTAATATTTGTATGTACTTTTATAAAAAATTAACATAAAAAAAATAAAATGAAACTTAAAGCTTATTGTCATCTCTTTACAATCCTAGCCATTTTTTTATTTGGTTTTATCACCTATTCTCAAAACATACTTGATACATCCGAGTGGAAAATTAATAAAGTGATTAAAACTACTCAGAGCGAAATTGATGAAACTAATTCTAATACGTTCTTAGTTTCGAACAATCATCTAGATAAAGAATCTGTACAAATGTTATTAAAAACTAGCTCTAAACATGATTATGCTGCTTGGGACTCGGAGTTTATTGAGACTAACCCAAATAAAAGCTACAGATTCTCAATATGGATTAAAACTCTATCCAATAATCATGATGGGCAACTTTATTTTGGAATGAATACTGAATATAAAGAAAATAATTTGTTGAAATTGGAAGATAATACGGGTGAAGATTTATTTTTCCACAGTGATCCATCATCATCAAATGGTAAGTGGAATTTGTTAGTTGGTTTTATTCATGATTCCAAAACTGATATAGTACAAAATATCGGTAGAATATATGATGGAAATAATGCCAAGGAACTTAATGAATTGAATGACTTTAAATTTGAAAGTAAACCTGAAAATCTCTCTTTGCAAATTTTTTATAGAAGCAAAAGCGAAGATGAAATTTATTTAACTGAACCTAGAATTGATATAGTAGATGGTAACGAGCCTTCCATAGAAAATCTTTTAGGTATTAATAATTACTCCCAGCTTTTTATAAGTTATGATAATTCAGGAAACATAAAGCAAAAATTTTATTGTAACGTTGGAGGTTTTGCAGCATGTGTTACTCCTAGTTCAAATGCAGTAGAAGATGCAAAAACTTATGACCCAAAACCCGACGTAAAAGTTTTAAATGAAATGCAAATTTTTCCAAATCCCACAAAAGGCTTAATTAACTTAAGATCTAATATTGGTGTTGAAAGTATTTCAGTTTACAATATGAATGGAACTACTTTGTACACAAAAGAAGTTAAGAGTATCTCAAGTATAAACATAGACTTAACCAATTATCCTTCTGGAATGTATTTAATTCATACTCACTATGAAAATGGAGAATACACAACTAGTAAAATAATAAAAAAATAAGATGAAAAAATTACTTATAACAATAACTATATTAGTATTCGGTTTTTCAATAAATGCTCAGATTATTAATAATGTCAATGATCTCAGTAACGAGATGGGACCAAATAATATAGAAAGTGGAATTTTGCCTCTCGTTGGAGGAGACTCTAATAGCACAGAAAAACCTGAAATTATTATCGAACCTAATTGGCAGAGAGATGGTGAAACTTTCGGACGATTATCTGTTTCTTTATCAGGAGCTTCGAGCTATATAATTCCTATAGAAGTGCCTCCTGGAATAAATGGTGTTCAACCTGGAATTTCAATAGCTTACAATAGTCAAGGAGGTAATGGAATAGCTGGTTATGGATGGAACATAAATGGTATTTCAAAAATATCAAGAATTCCATCTAGTGAATTTCATGATGGAATAAAAGAAAACGTCAATTTTAAAGATACAGATCAATATGAGCTAGACGGTCAAAGATTAATATTGAAGAGTGGGACGCATGGAACTCATGGAGCACAGTATGGAACTGAAAATTTCTCAAATATAAAAATTGAGGCTCGTTCAATTTTTTCACAGAATTTTTCTGGACCTGGACATTTTATAGTAAGTTATCCTGATGGTTCAAAGGCTTATTATGGCCAAACGCCTGATTCAAGGGGATATTTAAATTACTCAATTTCTTACTGGGTAAATCCTCAAGGTTTGAGGGTTTCTTATGAATATTCTAAATCTTTAAATTCTCAATCGATAAAAAACATTAAATACGGTAATTCTGGTAGTAATCAATCTTTAAACGAAATAAGATTTATATACGACTCAAGTAGAAGAAGACGAGATGAAGAAATATCACTCGGAACTGTTAAAATTATAAGAGGAAATATTTTAAAGTCAATTGAAATATTTGGGGATGGATCAAAATTTAGATCCTACAACCTTTTATACAATATAACCTCTTTATTTTATAATAGATTAACTGAAATAACTGAGGTTAGTGCTAATGGGAATGAACAAAAAAATTCAATAAAATTTGAATATGAAAATACAGATTCAACTGTAGGTTATGAAGCTTCAACAACAGATTTAGGACTTCAAAATATTGAACAAAGGAATGCTAACGCTTTTCCTATTGACTTTAGAGGTGATGGTAATATGGACTTAATTGTATCTACAAAAAATAGGTCTGACTTATGGATATTTAAAGATCTCAACTCGGGCTATCAAAATACCCCAGTATCAATCCCTTTAGAATTTGAAAGTCTCTTTTCTAACAGTTATATTAATAACTCAGGTTTAAAAATGCCAGGTCAAGGATTAACAGTTGTAGCTAACGGTCCTGGAAGAGAAGTTGACTTCCAAACTTACACAGGAGCATCATCTACAAGATCTCTGATCTTCCAATATAAAAAAACTTGGAACGCTCCTACTCATAGATATCATGAAACAGCATCGGATTATACTGATTTAAGGATTCCAATGGAATATCTTCCAGGAGATTTTGATGGAGATGGACTGACGGATGTAATTGCAGTAGGAAAACCTTATTTTTCGAAATATTGTTGGGAAATTGAATGTGGAGATGGAGGAGTGAATAACCCTTTAGAAGAACTACAAAATACAAAGTTAGACTCAATAAACTCAAACCAGGTTGACAGTAAAAAGATTACCAAGAAAACCTCTATTAGACAAGAAGATGAAGAGAATTCAAATTTTCTTCCTCCAGATTTCCCAGATGATTGTTACAATTGTAATACTGGAACAACAGATTATAGAGGCACTTATTTTATTAATTTAAAAAACGATGACTCTGCTAACTTCACAAAATTTTCAGGGAATTTGAATGAATCTATATCTAATGGAGATATTTTAAATACTGGGGATTTTAATGGTGACGGTAAAACCGATATTCTTCATATCACAAATGGTAAATTATTTGTTTACTCCTTTGATGAAAATAATTCTATTTATTTGGATTGGTCGTTAACTAGTAGTTCATTGAACGTAAATAATAGAACACTTATAGGGGATTTTAATGGTGATGGTAAAACTGACTTTCTACATTCAGCAGGAGAAAACACCTATATTTTTAATTCATTTATTTCAACAGGAACCTATTTTAATATTAAAAGTAAGTCTCAACCTTTCCAATATAAAGTCACATTATATAATGGAGATGGAACATTATATGGTTATAATCTTATTCCTTTGGACACAAATGGCGATGGCAAAACTGATATTATTGAATATAATACTACTACTTATAATAGCAATACAAATGGCTCTCAGGAAATTAAAGTCTTTAATAATATTGGCAGTCGGGATCAAACTCAACTAGGAGATTTCGGTAATGTTAATTTTAATAACGGAGGTACGGCAACCAAATATGGAAATTTAAAACATTACCCAATACCAATTTTTCTCAACTCCAATGATCCAAATAAGAGTTTGAGTTTTGCTTCAATAAGTAACAAGTGGATAACAAAGTTTAAATTTAATAAGGATCATAGAGAGGATGTCTTATTAAGAAAAATTAAAAATAATGGTGTTGAATATGAGATTAGTTATAATAATTTAGATGCGAATGAGCTTACAAATGATTTGGTGCAATTCTATCAATCTTCATATGATCAAACTTATCCTTATGTAAATTTACATTCTGCTGGAGGGACTAAAGTTGTAACAAAACTGGAAAAGAAAAGTATTGCAAACTCAAATATACCGTCAACATTTAAGTTTTTTGGTTATCAAAATGCAGTAACACATTATACTGGATTAGGGTTTCAAGGTTTTGAAGGTATAGCTGTTAGTAATTGGCATAAGGATGCATCCGATAGAATTTATACCGTATCAAAATTTGATCATAGTCTAAGAAGTGCTAAAGTTCTAGAATGGAGCGACTATTATAGTTATACGTTTACTTTAAATTCTTCAAATTTTATTACTAAAAAGGAAAATCAGTTTTCATCTACTACTTCGACTAGGAAGGTTTTTAATCTTAAATTAAATTCTTCCATTTCTACTAATAATGTGGACGGTACAAGTATGATAACAAATTACGAATATGATCAATATAATAATACTGAAAAAGTAGAACAAATATCCTCTTCTGGTTCTCAAACAGAACTCATTGAATATGAAAATAATCTTGGGGCTAATTATTATGTCGGTAGAGTAAAGAAAATATCTATTAACTCATTAATTGGAGGAAATAGCTTCGATTCAGAACAAGAATTTATTTATCAAGATGATTTACTCCAAGAGAAGAAAGTAAGAGGAAATAATACATTCTTTAATAAAGAAAACTATGAATATGATAATTATGGTAATCTTGTAAAAAAAATCATAACTCCGTATGAAACTCCTTCACGACAAGTAGAATTTCAATATGATTCTTCGGATAGGTTTATAAACAAAGTAACTGATGTAGAGGGACTTGAAACGAGTTACAATTTTAATGTTAAAGATGGGACACTTATTTCTGAAGCTAATCCTTTTGGTCAGGAAACCAGTTACGAATATGACTCTTGGTTAAATACAATAAAAGTAACAGACTACTTAGGTAATAATACAGATATAATCTATGATCAAAATGATTATTACCGCTCAGTAACAACAACATCGGACGAGGGAGATATGGTAACTATGTTATACGATCCTTTTAAAAGATTAGTTGATACTTCAGAAAAAAATGTTGTAGGTGATGTTATAAACATAAAATATCAATATAATAGTCTTGATCAATTAATTGCTTTTAGCGAACCATACGAGGGAAATGAACCGTCCCAGTGGAACCAAATTGAATATGACATTTATGGTAGAACTCAAAAAAGCACTTTGCATACAGGAAAGACGTATAATGTACTTTATAATGGTTTAACTGTTACGGTTGATGACGGCACAAAAGAGGTTGCTCAGACACTAGACGATATAGGTAATACCGTTTCAGTTACAGATCCAGGGGGAACTATAAATTATGATTATTACGGAAATAGTAATCTCAAATCAGCTACTTATAACGGATCCACTGTATCTATAACTCAAGATGGTTGGGGAAGGAAGATACAAGTAGACGACCCCTCTGCTGGTTCTTTCTCTTACAGTTACAATGGTTTTGGTGAAATCATAGAAGAGAATACTCCCAATGGAGATACAAATTGGACTTACAGTAACATTGGAAAACTAGAAAGAAAAGAAGTCGTGGGGAACAAAACAGATATGACTCTTGATTATACTTATGATCCCACACATAAATTTCTAAAAATGCTCTCAGTATCTGATAATTATGAATTAACAACAAGTGTCTTCGAATATACTTACGATAGTCAAACTAGGTTAAAAGAACTTACTGAGACTAATAGTCATGCAAAATTTTCCAAAAAATACACCTATGATTCTTTTGGCAGAATTGATACTGAAGATTATTATGCAGAGCTATTTTATAATGGAAAATCTTCAAGCAAAAAAATAATTAACTCATATCAAAATAGTGTTCTAAATTCAATTAATGATTCTGGTTCCAACACTCTGATTTGGAGGCTTAACGATGTAAATGCAAGAGGACAAATTACATCAGCTTCTATGGGGCAAAGTTTAGAAGAAAGAAGAGATTACGATGAGTTCGGTTTTATCGAAGAGAAAAGAATAGTAAGAGGGTCTTCACCATTTTTAATAATGAAGCTTAATACAGATTTTAATGTAGAAACAGGAGTTTTAAATTCTAGGCAAAATAGTATGTTTTCTTGGTCTGAAACTTTTGAATATGATGACTTGGACAGACTTGTAGAGTTCAACGATAATGTAACATCAGGAGTAAACACATATGACGATGCAGGAAGAATTGAGTTAAATAGTGCTGTAGGGAATTATAATTACACTGGAAATTCATATAAAGTCGGTAGTATTGACCTTAATAATCAGGGTGATTTATATTATCAAAGAAATAGTTTACAGAAAATTGTTTACAATGCTTTTCAGAAACCAGTAACTATTGATGATATAGATAATGAAAAGATTGATTTTCATTATAACGCTTTCCAAAAGCGGTCTCATATGTTTTATGGAAATTACGAAGACCAAGTAAGAATGAGAAGTAAAAGAAAACATTATTCTTTTGATGGTAGCATGGAGGTAAAGTATGATTTTGAAACAGAAGAAACAGAATTTACTTTTTATGTTGGAGGAGATGGATACAATTCTCCAGCAATCTGGAGGTCAAAACAAGACCAAAACAGAACTACAGAAGATTTTTATTATTTACATAGGGATCATCTTGGCAGCATTATGTTGATTACTAGTGGTAATGGACAGGTTAAGGAAAAGCGTCATTTTGATGCTTGGGGAAATATTGTAAAGTTGACAGGTGAAAATAACAATGAAATTAGACAATTTTCATTTCTAGACAGAGGTTATACTGGGCATGAACATCTAATGGGGGTCAATTTAATTCATATGAATGCTAGGTTATATGATCCAAACCTAAAGAGGTTCTTATCCCCAGATAACTATATCCAAGATCTTGCAAACACTCAAAACTTTGATAGATATGGATACGTACTTAACAATCCACTTAAATATGTGGATCCAACAGGGAACAATTGGCAAAATGGCGAAGGCGGCTTAAATGATGGCCAACAAACATGGCTTGGAGCATTATTTCTCTCAGCAGTAGGATCTTTAGAAGGCAAGCCTATAGGACGATGGATTGGGAACTACTTTGAAGCTTATGGAAATGCATTGACATCTATTCCTGGATTCTTTAATGACACCTATGATTCAATAGGGCGTTTTTTTGATAAGAATGTGATTAAACCAATTGAACGTTTGTTTAAGAATAAACCAAAGCCATACAATATACGGAATCCTACCAACTTGAATTCAGACCCTATGGCTGGATCAAGTATGACCACTTCGACATCTTTTTTTGGGGGAAATGGGAATACAAGCGGAAATCTTGGTATATTACAAGGGTACAATATTACGACTTCGGACGTCGTTGATACTGCTTTAGATTTTGTGCCTATTGCTGGAGGTATAAAAGATATTTATAGAGGTTTTGAAAATGGAGATGGTTGGCTAGTTGCCTTAGGAGCTGGTATTATTGTCTTAGATGTATTTACATTAGGAACTGCCTCCATAGCAAAGGGCTCAATTAAAACAGGGATAAAGCTTGGCTCCAAAGCAGTTACGAAGTATGCCGCTAAGGGGGCAGATGACGTTGTAAATGTGTTTAGAGTTTATGGCGGAAAGGCCAAACCTGGAGGCTTTTCATGGACATCTGTCAACCCAAATAGTGTAGGTAATTTTAGAAATGCTGCTGGACTTCCAAATGTTAATACAGGAAGGTTTGTAATCGAAGGAACGGTCAAAAGATCTAGGATTATAAATTCAAGATCGGCATTGCCTTTGGATGGGAATAAAGGTGGTTTATTAGAATATATTATTGATCCTAAGAATGTCAATATTCATAGGGTTTCAGGTGCTAATCCAGGATTTTAATATTAAAGTTATGAGTGAGAAATATTCAGGAATGACTGTAAATGAAAGGCTTTATGTGAGTGGAAAAATGGATGAATTTGACCATGCCATCAAGGAAAAGGATACAGAGAAAGTTAAAATCATTTTGATTGAAGTTGAAGTAGATGAAGCCTCAATTAAAGCTACCCTAAAAGAGTATGGACTTGTTTCTTAAAAGCAGTTCTTTTTTAAGAGTAGTTCTACTGCTTTTAGCCTTTTTTTTTTCAGATTAGCATCATCATATCTGCTGCCGCAAATCCAGTCATTTTTAGTCAAGGTCATCATACTGTTATCTCGGAAACCTATACCTATAATGAAATTGAAAGTTCAGCTCATTTGGAAATCGATCTTACTAATAGGCTAAGTCTAGTATTTTTAAAAAAAAAGGGTAAGACCAGGACATAAAGTTTTAGCAGACGTAGCGAGGGTTGCCGCTAAGGGGAGTAGTTAGGTATTTAAGTCATTTACAAAGAGTAATTACCGACATAACCTTCAAACCTTGCCAGGTAAAAGTGGAAGTGGAATGGATGCGCATCACATGTTTACGAAAACTTCACGTTTTCAGGCTCAATGGAATAGAGTTGGGTTGAATATACATAACCCTAAAAATATGTCTTAGTGGTCAAGTAGTGCACATAGAAGTGCCGCACATGGTTATAATAAAGCTTGGGATGGTTTTTTCAAGCAATTTCCAAATGCTACTCGACATCAAATAGAAGGCTCTGGTAGTTCATTAATGAAAGGTTACTGATTTTAAATATGGATTTATTTTATGATTTAGGAATAGAAAGGAAAAAGAATGAGGCTCTAATACAGAGCGTTGTTGAATATGATGAACAAAAGGTTAGAAAAGCTGAATTGACACCTCAAGAGCCTTTTGAAATGGAAATATCCGAAGGTAAAAACTTATATGATATTATTGGATATCAAGACACATCAAATTTTGCTATTTCTAAAAGGCTATATGATCTACTAAAAGAGAATAATATAACTGGCTGGAAAGGTTATGAAATCTCAATTAATGGGCAAAGTGATAGTTATTATGGTTTTCAAGTAACTAGCAAGTGCGGTAAGCTTGATATGCCGAAAGAGGCAGGTTTTTACACAGGATATAATTTTGATTCCAGTACTTGGGATGAATCAGATTTTTTTAGTCCTGATGAAACGATGTTGCTTTTTTGTACAGAGAAAGTTGAGAAGCTGTTCAAGAAACATAAAATCACCAATGCTGAATTAGTAGATATTACTACTGTTCAAGCTTATTCCGTTGGTAATTTATAATCTTAATTGCGAAAATATTTTGAAGTCCCGCTGAGCGAAGTGTTTGCTGTGCGAAGTTTGTAACTTCGTCCTGTCAACATTAAGTGTAGATGAGTAAGTAATATCTTAAAAAACATAAAGATGTTACGGCTACGAAGTTGTAAACTTCGCAGAACAGGTTTTGTGCTATTAGTAGGTGGGGTAAAAGACATTTATCTAGGTATACGTGATGGTGATGGTTGGCAGGTGGCTGTAGGTTCGGGCTCCATAGTTTTAGATGTGGTTACCTTAGGTAGTGCTTCTATATTGAAAGGAGCGGTGAAAACAGGAATAAAGGCTGGTAGGAAAGTGATTGCTAAAAGTGCCGCTAAGGGGGACTTTCTACAACGCAGTTAGTTCAAAAGTCAGCAAAGATTGCCGAAAGAGTTGAAGGCGGTACAGGAAGGTTTGCAGGAACTACCAAACATACTCATGCGAATAATCTATTAAGTCGTTATCAAAGTATTCATGGTAGCAAGGATTACAATTCAATAACTATTTTAATAATGGTGTTGGTAATAGAGTTTTTTTAGATGTTGTAAATCACGGGTCTAAAACTATTTATGACTTCAAGTTTGGAAGTGCCACTTGGAGGTCTGGTCAACTTTTAAAATACCAAAGGAATTTCCCTTGGTACAACATACAAATAGTAAGACCTAATGGCAGAAAATATAAAAGATATAAAGAAACAAGTTGCTGAGGATTGGCAGAATGCTTTTCCTCAGTTAGTTAAATACGCCCAAAATAAATACTATAAAATATTAGGTTCGGTAATAGTGGGAATTGAATTGATAAAGCTTCCAAAAGCAGAAGACTATCGACCACATTTTGTCATCTATTCACTTTGGGGAAATAAGTCGGGAAAGGATTTGAAGGCTTGTTTATCAGTACCAATAGTACTCAAAGAGTTTTTCAATAGAAAAGGTCTACAGTTTTCAATACCATACCTTAAACATAGTTCTGATTTTCCAGAGGTTTTAAAAGCTGTAAAGAAGCAGCTACTCTTTTCTATGGAAGGTGATATATCACTAAAAAAGGTGTTGTCTGCTTTGGATGAACATTCTAAAACACTCCCATTAAGTGCAGCTCCTAACTCCTATTTACAAGCATCTCTCATAGAGTCAAAACTGGAAATAGCTATATGCTCAGGTAGTGAGAAACAGGTACAAGATATTTTTAGTCAAATAAAAAAGAGAAGTTGGGATTTAGACCATTTTGCTCTTTGGGGCATAAAATATGAAGAATGGCTTAAGAGTGTAGAAAATAAAATCACTAATAAGAACGAACTCTTATCACGATTAGACACTAATAAACAAGATAAGAAACTTGAAAGGTTGCATCGGTCAGAATTGAACTAAAAGCAATAAGAGTCTCTGAGAAATCAGGGGTTTTTTTCATTTAAGATCCGTACGCCACTCTTGCTTTAGAATCCCTAATGAAGTATCAATAATATCGAAAAACTTGTTTTTAAAATCAGCATCCATTTTTTGAATCCCTTCCAATCTTTTGATAGCTTCCTTGTCATACTTATCAAATCGCTCTCTACCGAGCATGTAATCAACAGATACTTCTAAGGCTTCTGTCAACTTGGTAGTTATCTCAATAGAAGGAGAATGCTCTACATGCTCATATTTACCAATAATAACACGAGATACGTCAACAGATTTAGCTAAGTCTGTTTGAGACCAGTTTTTTTCAAAATAAACTAGTTAGATAATGGATTGGGAACTACTTTGAAGCTTATGGAAATGCATTGACATCTATTGCTGGATTCTTTAATTATAACTATGACTTATTAGGAAAGTTAGCAAGCGATGACATGTCAGGTATTGAAGAGTGGTTTAATAAAAACCATGAGTCGGCTGAAATAAGAAACCCTACCAATTTGAATCCAGAATTTATGCCTGGGGTCAAGCTTCAAGAATTTTAAACCGATTAAAATTCATGATTTTCTAATAAAACATGTTTTAATAAATACTGAAATCTCGGAGATAATTAATCTACATCTTAAATCACATTTTTAGAGTACACTTGATATTGTGATTTTTAATTCAGTGAAATTGGTCCTTTAATCATCAAAATAGAGTATTTTTGTCACAAAATTAGGGTGTTAACCCCACTAATCTATTTATGTGAAAATATTGTATACTAGAATATCGAGTCTTGACCAATCTTCAGATAGGCAAAAAGTAAATAGTAATGACTATGATATGCTTATAGAAGATACTTGTTCTGGGAGTATTCCATTTTTGGAAAGAAATGGTGGAAAAAAAGTAATGACTTTTATTGACAAGGAGATAAAATTTGAATTGCATGTACATCAAATTGATAGAATGACGAGGGACCTCCGAGACATAATCAACACAATACACTTATTCAATAGCTATAAAATACCAATTTATTTCATTCAACAAGGATTGACGACCATAGGTCAAGATGGAAAAGAAAATCCAATTTCAAAAATGATGATAAGCATTTTGGCTACCGTTGGAGAAATGGAAAGAAATCAAATTCGAGAAAGACAGCTAGAAGGAATTTCTATTGCAAAGGCTAGGGGAGTATATAAGGGCCGCAATAAAGGGACTAAAGAAAACCC
>Ga0307931_1001902_pt1 | contig 13608 bp, 4 predicted proteins | sample OrgLakmetageno47_FD_201816 | JGI IMG/M metagenome (GOLD analysis project Ga0307931, IMG submission 201816) | Saline water microbial communities from Organic Lake, Antarctica - #47 | ecosystem: Environmental > Aquatic > Non-marine Saline and Alkaline > Saline | place: Antarctica: Organic Lake... | reverse complement strand
TTTTTCTTCTCTTATGTCATCTTTATTGATCAAGGGGTAGAGCAGCACCATGGCCTCTTGGCCTCGTTGGCTGCCTACATGTGCCCTGGGGCACTGTGCACCCGCATGCCTATTTTTATCTTCTTTTTCTTTTAAAATCCGTTATGAGATGGCAAAGGGTGCCAAGAGACTGTCTGTTTTCCTTTCCTTTTATGGCACTTTTAAGAGGTTGAACGAGTCAAAAAGAGAGCTTCAGTTTGAGCTCAAGTGGTTTGCAAAAAAAATCACATTTTTAGTTATTGCCATTGCTGTTGTCATGTGAAGTTGAACGAGTCAAAAAGGGAGCTTCAGTTTGAGCTCAAGTGGTTTGCAAAAAAAATCTTTGTTTTGTTGGCATTTATTTGTCTATTTTTTTCATCTCGCTTCATCGGTCGCCTTTTCTTCTGAAGCCCCTGAACCTCAATCACCCTTCTGCTTTTTCTTGCCTTGCCTTCTCATTCAGGATGTAAATACAGCTCTCATGAGGGCCTCGAAATATAGTTACACCGCAACTGTGCAGCTCTTGTTGGAACGTGTGCTGACAAGGAGGCGAAGAACAACGTAAGTGTGAAGGAGACAGAATCATATGCATGCACTTGCGATAAGAATAGCAATTCGTGAGGACTGTGGTGAGGAGAGGACCTTCTTGGAGGCCTCCCCTCTTTACGCCTCCCTTTATTTCCTACTTACATGTGCGCCGAGCGCATTTGCGCACGGGCTATTCTTCTTTTTCTTTTTTTAACAAGTAGAATATCGCGGTCTATTCGAGGTTTCATCCTTGACTTTTTCAATTGTTGCCTGTGAATCATTTTCATCGGTGAGAGGGCGCAAATTATTTACATTTTTTGCTATTGCCGTTGTCATATGAAAGATTCTGTTCTACGAATTTCTTTCCTTGCTGACATATTCACTTACTTCATCACATTCCATTGGCCGTTTTGTTTTTCTTGGGTGCGTGCCTGCGTGTGCCTGTTGCTTCTAAACACACATACAGAAAGGAAAAACGGCCTTAAATAAGGCCAAATTACGTTGCCGCGCAGAAGTGGAAACCCTTCTTGAGCGATGAGGACGAATACGCAATGTTGCCGCTCGCTTGGATTTTTACGTCCCAATTTCCGGTACTGTATGTCTCTTTGCCTCTTCTTTCTCTCTCTCTTTCTTTCTCGACGTCACTGATTCGAATTTCATTCACATAAGATTGAATGTAAAACACGGCCATTGATTGTATTTTGTCGCTAAGTCTCTGCTCCTTTCGTCTTTTTACACTTCTATGCTTGCAGATAAGACCGAGTGAATTGAGCAGATGAGCGAAGGAATGCGACTATAAAGGATGATGAACGCTCCACTATGACAAAACGGAGGAAAAGAGAAAGAGACAGCCAGAGAACGAGCAATTAGAGAGAAAAAGGAGAGCCTGTTTTCTGCATTAGCACGAGAAAAATAAGCGACCCAGGGAGAGACAAACGATTGGTCTTCTCAGCGATTGGCAAAAAAAAAAGAAACAGCAAGCATGTTGGAGAGACACGGGAATTATTCGCCCTTGGTGCTAGGCTCAACGAATCGCTTCCTGTGATGGAGATTCTATAATCCCGCGATATATGGAATCTCATTTCTAATTGATATATGCCTTTTAACTTAGAGCTGCCTTCCCAATAACAACTAAAAAACAAAAAAGAGGAAGTTCGTAGCCGCTAACTATCTCCAAAAAAGTGCCAGCAATCAGCAATGATCAGCTACCCCACCTGAAGGCCGTACTTAATAGCGGCTTGATTTCAATTTAGAATTGAGTTGTTTCTCCTGAGTTCCCGTTTTGAGCACATTTAGTCCAGGCCGCTAACCGCTAAGGCTCAGTCCATTCATTTATTATCCCAAAAACAGAGAAGAAGCAGAAGAGCTCAGTAACTACCGGCACAGTGATAGCTACAGAGGCACAAATGAAAATTCACTCGAGCTGCGTGTGCGCTGTAAATTCTTTTCTTTGGAGGCCAATAATTGGCTCCTTATTCTTGTGTCGCGTCCCACGTACATGTGGCATTTCTATAGATCTTCCGGTTGGAAAAAAAAAAAACTCTTCTCAGCAGAAATTCGTCTCAAGATTTGCGCAGTAGGCTTAAGGCTTAAGTACTTATTGCAGCGCCACTTAGAATTCTCCTTCACGAATCATTTGCAGCTTCGCTTCACGCTTCGCTTTGATTTCCGCCAATTGGCGCTTTACCTCATTGCCGATCATTTCTTTTTCCTTGGCGCGTTGACGCTCCTCTTCTTCGAACTGAACGGACATTTTATACAGCTGCTTTCTGGCCTTTTTCTTCTCAAGTCGATGCAACTTTTTTTTCTTTCTCTCGTCTACAGCCTTCTTAAGCAAGTCCGTAACCTTGCCTGCAAATGATCCAGCGACAGATTCAGCATCTGTGGAGTATCCCAGCGATTCCACAGGCGACGAAATCTCATTCAAGTCAGATTCGGACTCGCTCATATCATAGCTGGTTCTGCCACTCCAGCTGACAACATCGACACCCGTCACTGAACAGTTCACTTCAACGTCATCGTCTCCGAAATCAAACGAATCCACGAGGACTCCAACGTCCTCGACATCGTTGTCCACATCGTTGTTCACATCGTTGTTCACATCTTCTGATTCTTCCAAAACCATATCCATGCGTGGCCATGGGTCCTGACCTTCGCTCAGCCCGTGCTCTCCCTTTGTCATGGAGTCGTTGAAGCGCGATACCGCCTCCATCAGCCCTAATTCATTGATCGACCTGTTGTCTTCCTCTTTTTCTGCCGTCAGAGCTGCTGAGCTACTATCATAGCCGGTGAGGCGATTCGACGGGTCCAGCAAGAAACACGCCACAATACGGTCAGGCCGCAGCAGAAAGTCTCCAGATCTAGGCTCCGGCTCTGAAAAGTGCTCCAGAAATAGTTTGGGCACCATTTTCACAGTGCCGTGTCTTCCAGGCGCTTGGCGCATTACTCGGGGTTCTGCAGCATACGCTATGCACACGTCAAACTTGTGAGCTCTGTGCGAATCCATCAAACTGTCAGGACCCAGCATGTCCAGAATCAAATTGTCTTCATATTCAAAGCTACCCACATCATAAGATGCAGGCGACAGAGCAGTGAAGTAAATCCCGCTATCCTTTGAACTCGCAGTCATAAATGGGAACCCATTACGCGCGATCAGACCAGCAGCGGATGATGTGGTGTAGTAGTATATCGGTATCAGCCCGAGCTTATCGCACTCATCCCGAACCTCTGCCATTCGCCCCAGATATTCTTCGCATGTTTGAATCGCAGACGGTGTGTGCTCCTTAAGACTCGAACGTTTGGTGAATTTCGTTTCTTTTGGGGGGTCAAATTGTGAGGTGAAGTGCGCCAAATCGCAGAGAACTTCGGGACAGACTAAGTCAGTCATAGTGACAACTTGATTTGCATCGAGTTCTACATCTGGCGTAAGTTGGTAAGCTCTTAGGATGCTCTGGCTCGAAACAACCAAAGGCGGATACTCAGGAACCTCGTCATCATCTTCTCGCAATGAGTCGTCACCCAAAATAAATTCAGCCTGTTGGCTCTGTTTCGCCTCTTCATCATTCTCTTTCGAAGCCATTCCGTGCATATAGTTGCCTCGTCTAGCATGTTCATCGGTATCTTCGGCATGCAGATCATCAATTGTTGCTTGCTCATCGCTTTCCCCTTTCGTACCGTGGCCTGGAGGTGAAGTTTTTTCCTTAATCTCGGCCAAAGCTCCCTCCTCTGCAGCAATCATATAGTCACTGTACTCACCCTTAGGCGCATTAAAAGAAGCTTCCTTATTGTGCGCTCGAGCCTTCGCTGCAGGTTTTTTATGGCGATTTGCTGCGATGCCCCATCCTTTCACCAACGTAGTAACTTCTTCTTTATCTAGCCCGCAACGGGAAAAGGCCGTTAAGGCTTCGCAAGGAATTACCACCAAATGACTCAAAGCTTCAATCCGTGCTGCTCTTGTCTTGATTAAGTGTACCTCTTCCCCCTCCTCATCGGGCTCAATATTGTCAGCAAATGCACTGTCTTCGTCGTCATATAGAGACCGTTCAATGACAGGCCAAAGCAGCTCCCGGGGCACAGCAACACAAAGTACGGCTTCACGGCAAGCACTCAGCGGTGACATCTTCTCTAGGCAAGGGTCGCCGTGTTTGAGCTCGTGTGGCCCTTTCAGCGAGAACACCACGCCCCGACACTCATCCACCCTGCCTGATGACCAGCACTTGTGGTAATTCATGCTGTATACAGGGATACCATTTTTCACGTAGAGATTGGCGGCCGCCATAGACGTGTAGTGATAGACTAGCACCGAGGCCTGCGAAACTGACGTCTCGTTGATGCACTCTAGCGTTGTCTCAAACTTTTCATCGTCAAAGAGGGCTGCATATTCAATCTCAGTAACTTTCCGTTTACGCCGCGTTATTCGCTTTATTTCACTTAAATGTGCGAGCCAACCGGCATAGATTGCGCCCACAATCACTATGATGTTTGCGAACACCAGAAGACAGCCAAGCGCTAGGTCAGATACATTAACCTTGTCAATAGCTGCGGTAAGAATGAATAGTGCAGCTAATAATACGAACAAAATTTGGTATTGCGACACCACCGCGAGGAGATTGGTGAATGGATTACGGCTTGGCAGCATTTCGCGAAAGTAAATCGTCATGGCCATTGCTGCTCCTGCACCGATATAGGCCTTGGTCACAGGCACCTCGGAAGTGAGTGGCAATACTCCAATGAAAAACATGCGGCGGTACATGTCAAAGACTTCGTGGTACCAGCGTGAGACACGCGTGTCGTTAAACAGAAACCGGATGTGGTCAATGGAGTGATCCAAGTCCCGAAGTCGTAAAGCCGCATTTGCATCGCCGTCGACCTTGTGAATTGGATTGATCTTGTCGAAGTTAGAGTATAGAATGTAAAAATAGAACAAGATAATGGACTGATAAAAGATGATTAAAATAGAGTTGAAGACGATGAATGACTGGTGACTTGCGCCTTTGCAGTCGATCGATGAGTCGGCCTTGAGGTATGACTGAGAGCTTGCCTCGTAACTGAAGCAGTTCATGCCTTTGAATTGTGTCATGGTCACAGTCGGCAAAAACAAGTACGTAGTAGTCAGTGCTCGGGCAACATAACCGTCATAGAGGCGTTTCCGTAAGGCTCTTTCTTCCTTCGTGGTAAATATAGCACCGCAGCGAATGTTCCAAGCGTGTAAGCCCCGTTCAGTCCAATATGCGAGGCATATCAAACTCAGTAAAATGAGGGGAAATGCCGAAGTAGAGTACACGTTGGAGTGGAAGTTGGCGCCAGAAGAACTGCAGTCAACGCTCAGGAAGTCCAGATTGAGCACCGAAGTGCCCAAGTTGAAGGCCAACATCGGCTCTGGGAAGCTCAGCTCAAGGTGTGTTCCTACAGCTTGCACAATTTGAATGGTCGACCAAATCACCTTCAACTGACCAGGAGGAATCATGCTGAGTGCGGCCACAAACGGCACCTGTGGATCTCTCTTCAGGCGCAACACTTTCTTTACTGCGGCGGGTAGCGGAATAACACCGCGATATCTGATGAGCATCACCAACCCAATCATTGCCATGAAGCTTGGCAATGAGGCTAGTATACTACTGCTTTCGCATTTTTGGCAGGTAATTTCTTTCGCTGCGTCAAAGAACCAGCCATCCTCACAAGCCTGACACAGCGGTCCCCATGCGCCGGGCGAACAAATGTTGGCCTTGTCTGTAGGTTCTGAGACTACTGTGCGCCCAATGCCATCATAGACCGTCACGTTAGTAGTATCGTTCGCAGCCAAAAGCGTGCGACCGATGCTCGTCTCCACCGCCGACTGCAGTTCTTCTTGGAGTACAAGATCTGTTGAACCACTCGCCCAGATCATCTCTTGGTTGAGACGACGGCGGCGCTCTCGAGTCAAGTCGGGATAGGACTCGATGTGCCAGTCACTGTAGCACCCTTCATCTAGAGTGGGCGCGCCGGTGCAACCTTTGGAGCGACAGACGTAAATATACGATCCCACGATATTGAAATCGTCGGAAGAACTGTCGACACCCTGTGACCAGAATCCTCGCTGCGGGACCGGCAAGCACAAACCGCCACCGCAATACGCTCCTGTGATCTTGGGTACCCCACACGACACGCAGCCAGGTCCATTCTTGCCGGAGAGCACTCCACCGTCATCCTCTCGCGCATCATCACCATCATCCAAGAACCCAATGTCATTGTCGTTGGTGAACTGAGAATCGGTTGCATTGTCTAGCGCAGCAAACGTCGCCACTGCCTCGTAATAGCTCCGGTACCAGTAACCTTCGGCGCACATCAGGCATCGGCTCCAGCCAAGGTTCGACCAATATCCCTCCGCGCATGCGTCGCAAAATGCCATCTGTTCCCTCTTTTGGAATCTTCCTGCGCTGCAATTAACGCAGTCAACAGCGCCCGATGCCGACTGGTAGCGTCCTTTTGGGCAAAAGTCACACTCACTGGCCTTCTCGATGTCAATGGCACGTCCAACGGGGCACGGGCTGCAGCTACTTGCACCCTTTTCGTTGTTGTAAGAGCCCTGGGGACAGTTTCGACACACGCCTTTGCCTGACTCCGACTGATACGTGCCTAAAATAGGTAGACATGTTGGACAGAACAAATCGACCAGAGAGTAGAGCAAGACATTAGATTCATAATAATTTAATGGAAAGTTCGAGACTAAGTCAGCATAAAACACGCAGTCATGCACTGTATATTAGTCCAACTTTTCAGGTTAGACGAATTTGAAATGGTTCATTACCAGTGCGGCAGTCAGTGCAATTGACAGTGCCCTTGTCCGGCGCGACTCTCCCCGCAGGACACGCCGAACACGACACCGTCGCCTTTTTTGGAGTTACAAAACCAACCCTGCAAAGTGTGCACCTATAAGAGCGAGCTGCAGCATACCTCCCCACATCACATATGCCGCAACTTGACATGTTGTTGTGCGGGGTGTAGTGACCTATGGCATAGACAGCACTCTTGAGACAATTTACAATTTTGATAGTATAGGTGCATTCGCCATGGTAGAGATGATCGTCGACGAATAAAATCGTCTGAAAGGGAATGAGAGTACAAAGAACAACATCGCGCCATACCTCCTGGGCACGTCGTACACTGGTCGGAGCCTTTTCCATCGATTCGAAGCTCTTTTGTGGTTGAATTTTGTGCGCCAGCCGCGTAGGTGCCGCGTTCGCATTCGAGGCAGGCCCCTGAGCGAATCGGTGCGTAAAGGCCCTGGAATGGTGTCCAAAAGGATAAAAACAACAACACAGAGGAGTTGAAGCACTTGTTTGTGTCATCAAAGAAGTGAGATGTAAATATTGAATAAGCAGCATATATATATGCCCTAAGAAAGAATAAGGTACAGTTATAATAACTTCAAGTGAGATGTGCTATGGAGTTTACCGCAGGACAGATAGTGCACTCAAGTTCGTAGGAATTGGCAGCACGATACGTGTCGATATAGTAATCAGCACCAGCGTTGTAGTAACCCGGAGAGCAGTCGTTACATTCGGTGGCTTTTATCGCAACGCCCGTGTAGTACCCACTAGGGCACTCGATGCAGAATGAAATGAGACCAGAAGGAGCGTACCGGCCGAGCTCGCACCAGACGCATTCCGTTTCGTTGAAGGCATACTCGCCAGCAATGCACACCCGGCACTGGTCAGGCCCTGCCGATGCTGCTGACTCCCTCGAGCTGTACTGGCCTTCTGCGCATGTGTTGCACTTGCCTTGAGCCTCTTTAGGCTGGGCTTTCCCCAATGGGCACATGCGGCATTCGCGCTTCCAGCCCCAGTTGGCTGGGATTGCGTCTTTGGGGCTCGTTTGGTTGAGGTAGCGGCCCGCAGGACAATCGCGACAGACCGACTTGCCGTTGAATTCATAATCGAAGTAGCGGCCTTCGGTACAGGCCACAGTAGGTTGTGGGGTTGGCAGCGGCGTCGGGTCAGGCGTAGGGAGTGGAGTTGGACTTGGGGAAGGCATGATCGTAGGAACCGGCGAAGGTAAGGGGAATGGCATAAGTGTAGGCAATGGTGTGGGCGGTATCGTTGGTTCTGCTGATGGCTGTGGGAAGGGCATCACCGTAGGCAGTGGAGTCGGCAAGAACGTTGGCTCAGGCGATGGGATTAAGGTAGGATTAGGCGTAGGCACTGGAATAGGCATAATCGTGGGTAAAGGTGTGGGCTCAACACTAGGCACCAGTGAGGGTTGTGGCGAAGGTGGCAATGTGGGTACTATTGTGGGCTGCGGCGAAGGCAACGGAATCGGGAGAGTTGTCGGTAGTTGAGAAGGAAGTGACGAAATCGAAGGCTGCGGAGAAGGTACTCCGCCGAAAAGCCCACCAATCACAGTGTTACTGCCGCGCTTCGCGCACACTCTTGCTACATCTTCCGCTGTGCCGATTATAGAAGCGTCCTCAGCCGTCACGTCAGGGAAGTTGGTACCGTCCTGGGCGTAAATCGACGAGGACTCATCGTGAATGCCCCAGTGAATAGTTGAGGCCGGGTGCGTAGTTTGGGTGGCACCATCTAAGACAACGTCTAAATAATAGCACTGAGCAGCGTTGCTGTCCACGCTATCGGTCGGCACCTCGAGGCACAAAAAGTCTACGTCCCACTTGTTCCCATCTACCAAAGTGCCTGTAGCAACCTCCACACTGTCTGCATCATCTTTGTTCGATGACACAGTTGCCAACTTCGTGAGGGCGTACTTGTAATTGCCCCAGCCACCATTCGCAGCCGTAGATCGCATCGTAACACGAAACAAGCGCTTGCGAATGCCTGCGTTGTTATTGTTGTCAGTGGAGCCTTCAATGCAATTGATTGTGGGGCTCGATGAAGGTGCGAAGGTTGGCAGAGGTGTTGGAGCGAGTGTGGGCAGCGGAATGGGCTTCATGGAGGGTAAGCTTGATAGCATCGGTGACGGAGGCAGTGTGGGTTCAGCCGACGGGACAGGAATGGGAATTGGAGAGGGTGCTTGCAACGGGAAAACTGTTGGAGGAGGAGTTGGCTTTAAGGTCGGAGAAGAACTTGGCGATGGTATGGGCATTGCACTCGGTTTGGGTGCAGGCATCACGGTTGGTATCGGGGTAGGCATCAGCGTTGGCACTGGGCTCGGTCGAGTTGACGGCGGAAGCGTTGGGATAGGCGAGGGAATTAGGGATGGCAACTCCGTAGGGAATGGGAGAGGAACTGGCGATGGATTTAAAGAAACCGTTGGTTCTGCAGTTGGACTGAGAATCAAAGTACAAATTCCACAAGATTTATCGCAAATACCAGCATTGGGACATTCGCGGCAAAATGAAACCGAACAATACGAGGTGACGTACTCGCAAAAGTCCCCGACGTCCACACATTGGGTTGGCAACGGCGTTGGATACAAAGTCACGGTCGGTAGAGCAGTTGGTGGTGGAGTGGGGACTAGCGAAGGATTCCGTGTGCTCGCGATAGCAGAAATAGAGGTTGTATCTACAGAGATCTCGAGGCTTTGGTCTGCAGCAGAAACAGCTGCTGTGAAGTCGTCTGAGGATAGCGTGTTGGAGACACTGGAACCGAGCTCAGCTGATGATGAAAGGTCGCCATCACCGACGGTCGAAAGCGAAGTTGTAATTTCAAATGTCACCCCCCACGTTACAAAGAGCAAGTTGCGCCGCCGACTGTCTTCGGAGATGGTAACATGAAAATTCTTGATCGCAGACAAGTCCACACCTGCTTGAGCTGCGATAACAGACTTAAGAGTAGACTTTTGCTGAGTGTTAGGCGCTTTTTCTGCGACTATTTTTACGCTCAAGGCCACAGTTGCTGTGTCCGCTGCTGACGGTGCGATAGTTGGCAGAAGCGTAGGAAAAGGAGAGTGACATTCGTAAACAGAAAAGCCGGTATCTACATTTTTGCACGCATATTCAAGGCCAGCCTGGATGATAGCACGATGCTCAGACACTGCTCCGGCATACACCTGTGCTATAAGCTCTTCAGCTTTGACGTATGCTTCTGCAATGCTGTGCGGCCTGTCTGATAGACTCCAGTAATCCGCGTACGTGTAATTATAAGACTCGTTTTCAGCGTAGGTGTACTCGCCATAGTCGGTCGTAAAGATGTACACCTGAGTTGAGTTGCTAAGAAAACAGTTTGCAGCGGCCGTACAATTGGAGTCTGAATAATTGAGCTGCGCAACATAAGCAGCCGTTTCAAAAAGTCCAGCGATATAGGCATCCTCTTCCTTCCATTCATGCAACACGGCCTTAGCGACCAACGTCATGTTTACGAGGTCAGGATTCACATGATTCACTCGGGTGTCTCGTGGATCGCCAAATTCGACGATGTCCAGCTCTACTGCTAAGTCCAAAATAGTGCTTTGACAAGCCGCGCTACCACAGCAATATGGTTCACCTCCGAGCACCTCATAGTCCTCTCTGCTGCTCAAAAACAAAGTACGAGATTGGCAGGCGCAGTGCACTTCTAGCTGTAAGTCGCTTGACACAGCGTCTGACAAGCAGTAGCTGAAATTATACGCTGTAGAATTGCCGAAGTCGCAAAAATCATCGAAGTCGCCCATTGTGTCCTGCAGCTCATCAGTGCAAGTTGCGGTGCATGGAACTAGGGTCGGTGCTAAAGTGAGACTTGGGCTTGGTGATGGCGCTGCTGTTGCGCACATGTAGCGAAGTTCACCGCTATCGTCATCGACATCATCGCACTGAGAAGCAAGCAGCAGTGCCATTTCGGCGCTGCCGAAGTCATTCTCGTCTAGACTCAAGGCCAATGCAAGCACAGCAGCTTGGCAATCGTCGCCACCACCACCGAGCCCAAACAGGGTCGGCGAGTTTGCGCAGCAGTAGGCGTGGCTCAGTGCATCGAAGTCGCCCCACTCCTTTTCATAGAAGAGCATGCCCGAGTGGCAGGAACAATGCACTGCACGCAGTAGAGGCGATGCGTCGGTATTCAGCATACAAACCAGCTCCTCATCAGGCAGGGCGCAAAATTCATCAATATCACCAACAGTTTCGCGTACAGCATCCGAGCAAGTCATAAGACAGCTGCAGTGATCGTCCAAGTCAGCGTACTGATCATCCCAACTGTAGGCAGCATCCTCATTATTAACAACTCCATCAGCTAACATTGAGTAGTCAACAATAGCGGCTCGGCATGCTTCAATAGTGGGCGGCAACGGCCGTGTGGCATTGAGATCAGAACCATAGCAAAATAAGGTTTCGTTGTAATCGAGCTCTTTTGGTAACTGAGAGAAAACCCCAACGTCTGAAGTGAGAACGATGTCAGCCACTTCCGATGAACTAAAAAGCAGACCTGTGTTACACTCGCAGTGGAGCTCTAGCAGCTCTTGCGGTACACACTCACGGAGACATGATCGTGAAAAATAATCAAGCGCACAGAAGGCTTCTTCGTCACCCAATACTGCTAATGCTTCTCCAGGACATGTTTCCAGACACGACCAATCAAGAGATGCGTTTGGGTGTGTGTTATACTCAAAGCTTTCATAGACACACTGGAGCGCAAGCTCACTGTAAAGCGCATCGCGGAGGTTCCACGCACCATAACCTCCTACGGTGTCGCTGCCAACAAGGGCTTGCACCAGATCAACTACTGCGTTGCGGCATGAAGCATCGCCGAAGCAAAATGTGCTGCCGGTTACATCCATTTCCACGGAAGTACCAATGAACAGAATCTCGCGACTCAAAGAGCCGCACGCACAATGTGCGTGGAGCAGCGCCTCAGCATGGTCACAACCGCCAACGCCCGCACCTTCGACAGACATGCAACTCCGCTGATCGGCTGATAGGGCACAAAAGTCATCAGAGTTACCTATGGCGTCCCAAACTTCTTCGCCACAATTCTTGAAGCAGCCACTTGCATGCAACACTGCTGTGGATGGGGTGACAGATGGCTCGAGTTTAAGGTCAAAACTGAAGCTAAAGATATCAAGTCCACAATCTACATCCAAACAGGACTCCGATAGAGCTGATTCAAAATCAAATTCAGAATATGTATCGAAGTATCCATGCAAAGATGTCACCGCCGCCTGGCATGCGCTGCTGCCGCAACAGTACTCCTTTGTCCCAAAGAAATCGAACCCATCGGATGCAAACAACGTCGTCGTGCCACACTCGCAATGCGCATCCACCCAGCCAGGAAACACACAATCCGATACGCAACTCAAGTTCTCGAGCGCGCATAGCCTTTCCTGGTCGCCTATCGCGCTCAGCACCTCCTCTGAACAGTCGCTCGTGCATGATGATCCGAAGCTATACGACATTGAGCCTTCAACCATTGCATCCATTGCTGATGATGAGAACGAATACGAGTAGCTCGACGAAGATACGCAATCCACAAGCAAACACGACTCCAATAGCGCTGACTCAAGCTGCTCCTCCGTAAACACATCCAGATAGCCATAAGCTGCAGCCACCGCCGCCTGACACGCGCTGCTGCCGCAACAGTACTCTTCCGAACCGAAAAAGCCGAACCCATCGGTCGCAAACAACGTTGTCGTGCCGCACTCGCAGTGCGCATCCACCCAGCCAGGTATAACACAGTCCGAGACACAACTCAAGTTCTCGAGCGCGCATAGCCTCTCCTGGTCGCCTATCGCGCTCAGCACCTCCTCTGAGCAGTCGCTCGTGCATGATGACCCGAAGCTATACGACATTGAGCCTTCAACCATTGCATCCATTGCTGATGATGAGAACGAATACGAGTAGCTCAACGAATATGCGCAATCCACAAGCAAACACGACTCAAAGAATAGTGATTCCAACTCGTTATCAGAAAATGAATCAAGGTTCGAGTACAGATATTTCACCACCGCCTGGCACGCGCTGCTGCCGCAACAGTACTCCTTTGTCCCAAAGAAATCGAACCCATCGGTCGCAAACAACGTCGTCGTGCCACACTCGCAGTGCGCATCCACCCAGCCAGGTATAACACAGTCCGAGACACAACTCAAGTTCTCGAGCGCGCATAGCCTCTCCTGGTCGCCTATCGCGCTCAGCACCTCCTCTGAGCAGTCGCTGGTGCATGATGACCCGAAGCTATACGACATTAAGCCTTCAACCATTGCATCCATTGCTGATGATGAGAACGAATACGAGTAGCTCAACGAATATGCGCAATCCACAAGCAAACACGACTCGAAGAATAATGATTCCAACTCGTTATCAGAAAATGAATCAAGGTTCGAGTACAGAAATTTCACCGCCGCCTGGCACGCGCTGCTGCCGCAACAGTACTCCTTTGTCCCAAAGAAATCGAACCCGTCGGTCGCAAACAACGTCGTCGTGCCACACTCGCAGTGCGCATCCACCCACCCAGGTATAACACAGTCCGATACACAACTCAAGTCCTCGAGCGCGCATAGCCTCTCCTGGTCGCCTATCGCGCTCAGCACCTCCTCTGAGCAGTCGCTGGTGCATGATGACCCGAAGCTATACGACATTGAGCCTTCAACTATTGCAGCCACCGCTGATGATGAGAACGAATACGAGTAGCTCATTGAAGATGCGCAATCCACAAGCAAACACGG
>Ga0307931_1001897_pt1 | contig 13626 bp, 19 predicted proteins | sample OrgLakmetageno47_FD_201816 | JGI IMG/M metagenome (GOLD analysis project Ga0307931, IMG submission 201816) | Saline water microbial communities from Organic Lake, Antarctica - #47 | ecosystem: Environmental > Aquatic > Non-marine Saline and Alkaline > Saline | place: Antarctica: Organic Lake... | reverse complement strand
CTCCTGCTGCCGCCTCCGCCCGCACTGCTCAAGCGCCCATACGAGAGCGCCGCGGGGGATTGGTAGACCATGGCCTCAACGCGCTGTGACAAGTGCACCACTGCTCGAGCGACACCCTGTAGTGTGCATATTATCACGGTAAAGGCCCAAGGTGAACAAAGAAATACGAAGTAAGTGAAGCCTACTATACGACGCATGCACAAGCTCAGTACTATCTGTAGTACACACGCATATTTTTGGAAAGAACTACGCAGCCTGCGGAGAGCGAATGAATAGGAGGACTGAACGACAAAAAAACGAAAGAAGAAGCGATAGTTGAAGCAATGAGGATTTACGAAAGCAATATGCCCATACCTGAAGGATGAGCGGTGCGAGAGAAGCTTCACCGCCACCGTGGACTGCGCGATCGACTTCCCCCTGTACCATATTTGTGCAGATTCGATGGTAAAAAGAAAAGAGTAAGCAAGCCAGGTCACACGGCATAAGACTAAGGAGTAAGAAGCATAGGCATGTACACATACACACACGCACACAAGCACCACGCATAAACACTCGCAGTCACTCGCAAGCACATACCCAGTCCTACCTGCACCACGCGCATGAAGGCCATCAGGTCGTGCTTGCTGGGAATGGCGTTAGCGTAGCCTTCGTGGGACGGGAACATTTGCTCCACCGGCTTCATCACTGCGGCCACTGACTTCTCCAAAAAGCGCACTTCGCAGCTCGACAGGGCTTTCAGGAGCGCCTGCGCACGCGCGCCGCCACCATGACCACCACCGCTGCCACTGTTGCCGCTGCCGCTGTTGCCGCTACTGCTGCTGCCACCAGCACCATTGGTACTCGTGATGCCATCGTTGTGCCCGCCACCGCTGGCACCCATAGCTGAGCCGGTTTGGCTCTTGTTGTTGGTGGTAATAGGATTGAGGCCGGTGACGGCGCGCAGCAAATCAGGAGAAAGGCCCGCGTCGGCGAATAGGCCTGAGGTTGGGCCTAAGCCGGCTGCAGCGGCCCATCCGGGGCGATCGAGCCCGCCGCCACCACTGCCACTGTGACCACTGCTGCCATTGCTTGAGCCCAGCGGCACTCCAGATGCCACGTCTTGAAGCCCACTGATCCCGTGCCGCGACAGGACCTTAGCCAGGGGCTCCGAAGAGGTGCCTTCGCCTCCTAACAGCAAACTGCCGGAGTGCAACGACGATGACAACGAAGGCGACGAAAGACCGGCACCGGAACCGCCTTCGAAAGTATTACCGCCGCCTCCAATTCCGCCTTCGTCTCGGCCCGTGGCGTCGTCGAGTTTCGCGCACACGTCCAGCAGAGCTTTCCGAAGAGCAGGGTAAAGTTCAACCTGGAAGAGTGTGCAGAGGGAAGGGTTATCATCGCACACGCGCGCACTCCAGTTTTTGTCAGAAGCAAAAACAAAAAAAAACGCACCAGTACCGAAGCGCCAGTTTCGCGTTCCTTCGCCGTGGCGCCGCTGTCCTTGCTTGCGCTCAAAGGCGGCACTGAGAAGAGCCCGTCGCCAGAGCCCTGTGTCGTTGTTGCCTTTTTGTTGGCGTTTGGACTCATCGACAGGCCGTCCTCGATCGCTTCTTGCAGGGCATTTGCCGCCAAGCTCCAGAACTCACCCAGAGGCAGCTGAGGTGGGGCGGGCACCCCGGGAGAGTCCACCACTGCTGCTGCTGCGCTTCCCGCTCCCATTCCAGCTCCCGCAGGGCCTGCACTAATATGATGGTTGGCGCCCATGACCACGTCAAGGAAGCGGGCGTGCGAAGTGGGGTCGGTCTTTTTCGCAAGGACGCGCTGCAAGCTCCATACCTGGATAAGAAATAATTGGAAAGAGCAAGCAAAAGGAAAGTGTCACAAAGAAAGGGCTTCGCAGGTGACCTTAGGGGAAGCCTGAACCCATAAATCCTTGGTCCAAAAAAAGTAAAATGATGATATTTATTCGAGAAGGCCCCGAAGGCTAGGAACTACTGTAGGGTAAAGCAGAAGAAAAATGAGAAAATATTTTTTTCCAAAAGAGCAATGAACACCGAAAGCAACGGTGATTCGCCATGAGGCTACTGGGCCAAGCATAAGACGAGGCAGCGTCGCCACCCTCTCTCATCACCTGAAGCGCACTCTCAAAGAGCACGGCCGCGACTTCTTCGGCGTGTTCGCGGCACCGTCGTCGGAGCGCCCGGGTGGCTGACGCTTCTGCGCCTTCATTGCCGCCGCTGCTGCTGCTGCTGCTGTCGCTGCTGCCAGAATTCGCAGCACTGCTGCTACCGCTCGCATTGGCGGCGGCGTTGGAGCTAGCGGTGGGGCGTTTCGCCAGTTGAGCCAGAGCGCGTGGGTCCAAGGCAGCGGTGAGGCGGTCGGTAGCCTTGGTGGAAACTCCAGCCACCGCTAACGCCACGCGCTCGCGCAAGTTGCCTGTTGAACGATAAACAGGGTAGAGGCCAACGCATACAATGGGTTATGGTTCTCTTAATTGCAAACCTGGACAGACTTGTCAAGAAAAGGTTTTCTGGCTCTTCCAACCAAGACTGAGCGCTCGCTTTTTTCATTGCTTCTTTCGTCTGTCACTTTTTATCTTTATGTCTTTCTATTCGCTTACCCAGGTTGAAGAACACTTGCAAGGCGCCGCCAATGTCTGCTTGGTTTAAAGCAGCCATGCCTTCCCGCAGCTTTGCTCCTGCTAGCACGCGCACGCCATCTCCAACAAAGGCCACAAACGGTGCTTCCGCAGCCACCACCGCTACTTGAGCCACGCTCAACGAGTCACTGCTGCTGCTAGAGTGCCTGGTGCTGACGTTGCCATTGCTACCACCACTATCACCGTTGTTGTTGCTTCCGCCACTGCTGCTATTCGTTTGACCTGCGGCAGGGTTCGGCTCCAGTACCAGTGCTTCGATTTCGTGCAATGCCTCAGCGGCTTTGGCGAGCTCGCGCACGTCCACGTCATGTAACGGGTCCGCTGCGCTGCTGATAGCCTTGTTGCCGCTAGCTCCGCTCCCACCAACTTTGTTGCTTTCTGTAACACCTCCACTTGCTGTGGTAGCGGCGGCTGAAGCAGAAGTCAGTTGCCCGTCGCGCAGCAAGGGCAGTAAATGCAAACCCAAGTGAGGCTCCAGAGCGCGCAGCTTGCGGCTTGTCATTTGGACTCGCAGCACACGCTTCAGCAAGCTCGACGCCTGCGGTGGCAACACAATAGAGTAAGAATAAATTAAAGCACCATGTCCAAGAGAAACAGGTGAATGACAGCAGAGAAGAATGAAAAACGAGGAAAAAAGGATTGGCTTAAAGAGAGGCATCACTCATATAAAAAAGATAGGATCGCTCTGGCAGAAAAGAAGATACAAGCTAACCAATCGCCAAATACAGCGCCATCTTCACATGCACATTCGTGCTCACACTTATGTACCTGAGCTACCCGGCGCAGCTGCCCCGTCCGCTGCTCCAGCACCGCGAAAGGAGCGCCAAGTTCTCGGCTCGCTCGCTGCACGCCTCGCTTGACGTCGGCTACTTTCTCCGATAAAGCTGCGACTTCAGCCTGAGCGAATAATTGCATCGGAAATTTAAACAAACGCGCTCAGTTAAGTACGCACATACGCGCGTGAGTTCACGGATGCAGTCGTCGTGGCATCGAGATGCGCCCACAAGTGGGCTTTAAAGAGAGGGCTGTCATCAAGAGCAAGGGCTATGAAAAGAAAAGGTGCATACTGTAAAAGATTTCCTAATTGCACCCATTAAAAAAAATCGTTCTGTGGCCGATAATAGGTGACGAAGCCTACACAAGCCAGTAAGATTGCTCTAGGTGTAATTCAGGACTAGGCACGATACCTGCAAGTCTTGAATACCGCCAACGCCGCCAAGTAAAGTCTCACGATTCTCGCCTATGTGCGTTTGAATAGCGCCTTCTACCGCCGTAACGTAGCCGCCCACTTCAGCCATCGTGGACTCCGCCCTTGAGACTTTGCCAGCCGCGGGTGGCGCCGACGATCGTGAATCAGCGTCTACGACCAGCGAAGCAAACGCTGCCGGATCGAAGTCAGGCTCTGCAAACCCTTTGAAAGCAGGGTCCATAGAGATACGCGCCAGCACTTGCGATGCAGTTGGTGGGGCATTTGCTTTGCCTTGGAATTTCTCCATGGTGTATTCCCCAGCCATCGAGCTTTCCGCCATCTTTTTGCTTCAGCTTTTGGCCCGAGGGTTTTCTTTTTGTGTTATATTAGGGCAGTGGAAGAACGAGATCTCAATCGGGAGCTAGCGAGCTAGCAGCTATTCTAGTCGGCAGTTGGCGCGCGTCGTCAGTCGCCAGTCGCGGTTACGGCCGTTCGTGGTGGCCCGTGAACTGCCAGCTATTGACACTGCTGCACCTGCACATGGCGGCCGCTATTTGAAATTTCTCTTATACGTATATCTATATGCCCAGAACTCCTATTACCAGAAGAGACGATCTAGGAATTAAGAACAAGCCATTTATAACTTTATAAGCGATAGCACGCAGTAGCACTTCAACGACCTCTGGCGTAATCCGTGCATTTAACGCGTGCGCCGAAAGGAAAAGAGAGAGGCCCATAGCAGTGGCTGCATAGAAGCAGCGCGACCTCGGCTCATTCCAAAGCACTTCGATGCGGAGACGCATAGTGGTGCCTCACCACGCCACCGCAGCTGCATTCGGCACGCGTTGCGGCTCTTCTTCGTCGTCTTCGTATTCCACTTCCACGTGGGGGCCCGCTGGCCCCTGCATAAGAAAAATGTGCACGCATGAAGACATACGTGAAAACATTGCGACATAAAGAAACTTGAGCACATGAAGACATAAAGCTGTAGCACGCAACGATTCCAACAACAAAAAAACTTCGCATCCTTTCCCGAATGCTCGACAATTCTTCCTTCATTAAGCTCCTACAGCTTTGAAATTTAAAATATCCCACCTTGCGCTTTTTGGCAGCAGCTTTGCCTTTGCCACTCTTGCCGTCCAGTCCGTCAGCAAAGGTTACGCCGCCACCGCGCTTTTTGTCGCCACCTCTCCTGCTGCTGCTAGAACTGCTAGAACTGCTGCTTCCCACGTGCCTGTCTTCCATGTCCGAGTTCTCGTTCGCTTCCTCCTAAAAACATTAACGAAGCAACGATGAATTAAAAGTGTAAATATCTCGAAGCATAACAAAGAAGACAGGTGCTACCTATTTTTTTGCATTTTCCACTACCCTACTTTCAACGTTCTCTCACTCTCTCCTTACACCGAAAGATTCTCACCTCGTCGCCGTCAGCAAAATCGGCCACGTACTCTACTACGCCAACGTCGTCGTCATCCTCGTACTCAAACTCGCCTTCTTCGACCTCCTCTTCTTCTTCTTCTTCCTCAGCCCCTTCTTCTTCTTCCTCGGCCACTTCCAAATTGGCCCCCTCGAACTCTTCGCCCTCGGTAGTCACTTCAGCGCGCGCCTCGTCGAGGGCCTCGTTGTATTGCACCTGCGGGGGCAAGAAGAAAGTTCGTAAGTACGTGCACACACACGAACAAGGCCAGAAAGGGGGAAGGCTTAAAAGCGGTACGAAGGTTATCGGCCCTTGTATGTCAATAGCATTCGACCTCAAGCCCTAGAGCGTCACACATTTGGCCCACACACACATACTCCACCAGCTGTCACTGACGCCTGCAAATTTCCTCCGCTTCGCACGAACCTCTGGGAAGTTGTAAATGTCGCCGTACGTGCCGCGCTTGAGCCGCTCCAAAAGTTCGGTTTTGATGCGGGACTCTAGCTTCGCTGCGACTAGCGCTTTTTCTTCGCGGCGCCCCTCCAGCTTCTCCTGGTGCGAATTCACGGCCACAAGCTTGGTTTGCGCTTTCAGTTTGAGCCGCCGGGAACGCACGAGGTACTGGTAGATTTTGGTCAGCCGCTGCTTGTTGCGGTGCTGCATCGCTTTTGGCCAGTGCTCCAATTGTTCCGTGACCTGAGACGAGAAAGTGGTGTGCACAGAAGCACATCAGCACGCCAGCTAACGACCGAAAGACTACTTGAGGTGTTTTGCAGCTAGGTTGCTGCACGTGACTGTGCTAAACTAGTACTTTAAATTGCTGCACAAGCCATCTTCTCTGTCTCCCTCTCTTCACAGAAAGAATTTCGTTGTGTTTACTTCAAAGCTAGTCATTTCGCACCTGCTCAAGGGCTTTGCTGTAGTTCTGGGAGAGCTTCACGCGCTCCCATAGCTTCGCTGGCGTGTGCGCGCGCTCAATCGTCTTCATGTACAAATACATTTTGCCGTCGTGTTCGCGGATCGTGGCGTAGCGACTGTTGGCGAGCGGGCAGCTCGACCGGTTGCAGAGGCCGGTGACATTGTACACGTTGCGGCAAAAAGTGTGCTCCTTGGCTAGTCTGTTGTTCGAGCACCATAAGCACGGAAAACAGGCTCAAACAGGAAAAAGAAGAAGCAGATAATCATATCATGAACACAAACATAAGACTTATTTCGTAATTCATTATTCTCTTGTGTAGATGTAGTTTATAGGTCTGCACTAGAAAAGCCGCGAATAAGCTCAATGAGCATTCTTGTAACAAACGATTGCATGAACTCACTTGCTCTTGAAGGCGCAAAAGTTGTGGTTGATGACCTGCCATATGATTTCATCGTTCTGTAGAGGAGCATCGCAAAACGTGTTAAGTCATAGCACTTTCTTGACAAGCCGCGTTCTTAGCCTTCAGACCTGCATCTTCGCCAATTCTTGTGCCGAAATGGCATGGAAATGTAAGAATTTCTCGTGTTTTTACGTATATTTTCAGCGAACGCAGCGAAACGTCATACAACGCGAAATCGATCTCGATCTCGAACTACGATACGATTAAAGCAGTCTACTACAGAACTGAAGCCCACATTAAATTCAAAGATGCACATCTATAAATAGTGTATATATATGAGACATAAGTATCTCCTTGAACATCTTCTTAGGTTTAGTTTGCGCTGCTTTGCTTTTCTTCTCTACCTGTTAGTCTTCTAATTCCGGCCCTTCGGGGCCTGTCTCAAAACAGACACCGAAATCTATATACAGTGATACAGTCCACCCCTGTGTCATTTGGGTGTGTATTAGTTCGAGTTCGAGTTCCGCGGCCCGAAAAAAGAACGAATGAACCTCCCGAGGGGGGGTTAAAATTAGCAATGAAATTTCAGGGTGCCATCTAGTCGGCGTCAACGGAGTATCACTGAAGCGATTGAAGCCAGTTAAAAAAAAAAAAAAATGAAACGCAGTCCGGGAGCCCGGAAGTAAAATGCATGCGCGCCTGATTATTAGCTTCTTGGTATTAGCTCGCGCTGCTTGACTCCATGCCTCTTTCTGTTAGGCTCCTAATTCCGGCCCATATACTAGAAATAACGGCCCGAAACGAGTATAACACACCACAACTAGCACGAGCACCTAAAGTTCTGGTGTTCTAGCGTTCAATTAAATCCCGAACTCAACAGTTACCAGTTCACTCTTCAATCCGGCTAAGCCATGGGTGCTCTCTTGCGAGCCACGGCATTGATACAGATACATGCAGATATAAATTGCCCATGCCAAGTGCTCGAACGACGACCTTGGCCCCTAGGCCATACAAAGGAAGTGAAATAGGCGAATAGTAAGGCCGAGGGGGGAACAAGCCCATCCGCAGAGGGGGGGGGGTTCCGACTCAAGAGGAGTATCAAGCACCGCCTTAAGCACCGCTCTTATCTTCACCCTTGATGGCTGCCTGTGAAGTTGGCTCTTCTGGTATTTCAGCCGCAGGAGCAGAAGTTTCTTCGGCTGTTGCTGTGGCTGTTGTTTGAACTGATTCCTCCTCTAGAGGCGAAACGTAATTGCTGCTGCCACTGCTTCCAGCGCTGTCTCCACCTTCGCCTGCTTCGCTACTTTGGTTAACGCTACTACTGCTACCCTTGCCATCGAGACTGCCGTTGTTTTCATCTAGACCATTGGTCTCCCTGCTGATGCTGCGGCGGCTGCTGCTGCTGCTTTTGTTACCGTTGCCCTTGCCGCTGCTGCTGTCGCCGCCGCCACCGCCACTCTGCTGGTTCCGGCGTGCCGCCACTCCCTGCGCCAGAGCGCGGCCTCTGCGACCCAAACCCCCCACTCCCTTCCCAACCGACTGTATCCCGCGGCCCAAGAGGGGGCCCGCCGCGCCGATCCGCCGCAGAGGCCACGACAAGGCCGCGCCGAGGCGCCTCACGGCGGGGCGGCGGTGCTAGGCGGGGGAAGAAGTGCGGCGTGTGATGGCGAGGAGGAACGCAACGGAGGAAAAGAGGCAGAAGCAGAAGGAGAATCAAAGGCAGAGGCAGAGCAATAATATAGGACGAACAAGGCGATTGCAAAGATAGCGCCGAGCCTCAAAAAGACTTCAAAAAGGGTGCGCGCGCGCGCGTTCAACTCATAATCCCTCTCGAACAAGTCCACCCGCACCACTACAAAAACCCAATCCCCCTTTACCTGTAACGCTTCCGGCCCTCGGCGCCACTCGTCGGGGTCGTCGACTTCCGAATAGACCGATTCGTCCGTTAGGTACCTGTTTCGTTTGGTCACACAATGCACCCACACCGAAAACGTACACGCATACACGTCTACACAAAGCATACGATGTGAAGTGTCAACGCAGGAAGGTTGCCAAGCGCTATAATGCGGACTCTACTACGTATGGCGGCTTCATAGTACTGCTCCAAATGAATCGAATCGTACCGAGTGAGGAGCATCTGCGTGGACGGGTTCAGAGTCGCGAGCACCGACACAGGTAAAACTCCAGCAGCACTCGAAGTAGCAGTGGCGCTGCTGCTGCCACTATCACTGCTGCTGATGACGCTGCTACTTGCGGCATCGCTACTGCGGTCGCTGCTGCCGTTGTCACCATTGTTGTCCTTTGCTGCAGAAGCAGAAGCAGCAGCAGCAGCAGCAGCAGCCGGGTTGGTGCTGGCAGCGCTAGCCGCCGAGCGCGCGTCCAAAATGCGGCTTCGGATGTCAGTGGCTAACCCTTTGCCCAGCTCCACCCCCCACTGGTCCCACGAGTTGATGTCCCAAATGAAGCCCTGTACGGCGGTGCGGTGCTCGTACAGGCTCAGCATTTGCCCGGTGGTGAACGCCGTCAGCTGCGGGAAGAGCAGGCTGATGCTCGGGCGGTTTCCCGGGAAGGTGCGGTGAGGCACTATGCTGGCGTCCAAGCGAGGCTCTTGCTTTCTTAACTCTTCCGCAGATCGACCGAGCGCTAACGCATCAGGCTGGCATACGAAAACAAAAAGAAGTTAAAAATAAGAAATCGCACCACAAAACAAGAGGGAGAATTGCACCAAGACCGATTTTGATTCGATTTTGATTCTAATCAAAATCGTCTCTAGACTGCTCTCTCCGTGAATCGCTTCTTTTTTTTTTCGAGCTAGAAAGCACCCGCCCTACCTGCGCAAAGAAGTTAGCCATCAGTTCGTCGTGGGAGCTCAAGTCTTCGCCTTCTGTGTGCACCAAGTTGTTCTGCGCGCGTATGAAGCCGATGAAGTCACAGGGGGTGGGCTGGCCCATATGCAGCAGCTGAAAGAAACTGTGCTGAGAATTGGTGCCCGATTCTCCGAAGTCAATTTCGCCTACAGGGTAGTGGACGGGGTCCCCCTTGAGGGTGACGCACTTGCCGTTGGACTCCATGTCCACCTGGACAGATTAGAGAACCGAAATGGATGCAATAATTGAAACTGTAATTTGTGAAGAAATGTGGCACGGGGAACTGGAAGTTGAAATGGCAAAGAACGAGAAAAGACAAGGTGATTTATATTTCAGACAAAATCAAGTAATGGTTCGAAATGAAGAGATGCAAAAGCAGCAGAAAGCTTCTTACACAATTGTCATCATCACCGTCAGCATAATCAACCCGCCGCCTTTACCTGTTGCACGTGCGCTGGAAATTTGCACATGGCTTCGGAATAAGGCAGCATGGTCCGGGCAGTGTACTTTAAGAAGCTCAAGTTCCAAACCCCTAGCAAGCCCATGAGCACCGGCAAATTGGAGGCAAGAGGCGCGGTCGCGAAATGGCGGTCCATGCTCCGCGCTCCTTCCAGCACCTGAAAGCATTGGTTGGTGGTGGTGGTGGTGGTGGCGGTGGCGGGGCAAAGTATGAGCAAGTAAAATCAAACCCCCGAAAACAAACGCCAAATTAGAAAAAGAAACCATTCTCAAGCTCTAATAGTTTCCTTGCTAACACGCACGAAAACACTCTCGGCGCTCTCCTGCTAGTATTACTACTTGACGTCGTGTTCCTTGTCTTTCAGCTCACTTTTTCCACGAGGTCAAAGCTGTACTTGAGGCTCAAGGGCACTAGGCCCGCTGCGCCGCACACCGAGTAGCGGCCCCCAACCCAGTCCCAAAACTGAAAATAACGGGCGGGCACCACGCCAAACGCGGCCACTCGCTCGGCCGCCGAGGATGACGCGCACGCCACCACGTGGGCGGCCGTGACCTTAAGATTGTACGTAAGTACATAGCGAAGGGAAGACCAGAGGCACCAGCGATGCGAGGGTAAAGAAAAACAAAACGGACAAGGGAGCACTGTGAGAGAAGCCAATCTGAAGGAAATGAACAGTATCATCGAAGCCACTCAGACAAGCACGAAAATGTGCTTGAGCACATACCATAACCAAACAAGCAACTTATCTAGCAACTAAGCCACCATTGCCAACTATGACCAACACCAGCACTACCACACCCACCTCTGCAGACGGTTCGCCATTGCTCATGCGGTCCCACAGCCACTGGCGCATGGTGCGGGCGTTGAGCATGGTTTCTGCGGTGGAGAAGGTCTTGGACACTACCACCACGAGCGTCTCTTCTGCGTCTAGACCCGAGACGCACCTTGGGTGTAGTTTGAAATGTATGCCATCCCATACAAAGTAAGCATAGGCGCAGCATCGATGAGATACCAAGTGAGCATAGACACGCATATGCATGAGTACTAAAAACCAGAGCGCGCGAACATAATTCACCAATGAACTGCTCATGGTGCTCTTTTCCTCTCGATACCTCCTAAAATTTGGACCAATATCTAGCATGGTTCTAGCAGGAAAGGGTGAACACTCTGTATTCGCATCAGAGACCCCATCTAGTCCTCATTCACTCTCACCGTTCAAAGTCGACGGGGTCCACATTGCTCAGGAACCTCAACGTAAAACCTTGCGAGGAGTAAATACCCTCGCGTTCGGTGGCCAGCACTTCAGAGACGTAGCACGGCCCCAGGTAAGAACCTCCAATTCCCACGGAGATCACGTTGCGAAGCGCGCGGCCGGTGTAACCGTACACTGCTTCGACACCTTCGTCGGTGGTCGTGGCAGCGATCTCGCCGATGCCTTCGTCATCAACTCTTTCTTCGTCTCTTTTGAAGTCCTCCGCCACCTCACTCTGCTCAGTGCCCGTGTAGCTGGAGTAGGAAGTTGAAGTGCCCACTCCGGATAATCCCATGGTAGCTCCAACTGCGGCTCCCGCTGCGGCTGCCGCGGCTGCTGCTGCCGCTGCTGCCTCACTTTCTGAAACCTTATCACCAAGTGTATCTGTAGTTGCCGTGCTTGCTGCTGACTCAGCCACTGCTGCTGCCGCTGCTACTGCAGCTGAGCTATCCTCAAGGGGCTCTTCCACCCCCATCAGCTCGTTTTCGTCGTCATCCGTGGGCAGTGCTTCCAATTCCACACCCTCGTCTTCGCCGGATTCGCCCTGTTGCTGCTCTTGCAAGAGACGAGCATCGGCGTCTTCTGCAGCCGCGCCTGCGCGCACAGCATTGGAAAAGCGCCGAATGCGCTCTCGCTGCTCGTGCACCAAAGCAATCTATCAAGAAACCAAGAGAAACATCAACGACGTACATAAAAGAAAGGCAGAGGTAGACAAGGCACCGAAAGTGCAAAACAAAGAGGTATACCACTCAGCGCTAAGCTCAAATTGTATACGGCCGGGAAAAGAAGAGTGAGTAGGACACTACTCCAATTTTTTCGCATATTTTCCTAGTCATTCCCATTCGTCTCACCGCGTTCTCCGTAGTCTCGGCATTCGACGACGAGTCGAAGTTCCCTTTCACCCACACAGGGGGGTCGTCTACTCGCGCGCGCGTGGCCGTGTGCAGGACGGAGCGCTTCTCCGACGTGTTGATGCGGTCCCCGCGGAACATGGCGGCGATTCGGCTTTCGAGCTGACACGCGTTCGCCAAATTCATGAGCAGAGTCATGGTGCCGTTGGTGACCTAAATTAGATAACGGTGGTGGAAACGTGGTGAATGGAGAAATAAAGAGACCGAAGTAAGAATTGAGCTAGATCTACGGGGCTTTTCTACTGTTGATATAAGGTTATATCCGGACTAGATGCCTGTCGAAGCGTAGACACAAAGTAAAAAAGGAGCTAAGGCGATAAGCCATTGGCGATGGGTCACATCGCCTCCTAAAACTTACCTGTTGCCTGGAGTAATCCAAAGTGACGCCATCAGCTTCAGCGCGGAGTGCTTTGCAGCGTGCGGGGTCAGCCAAGAGCACCCGCAAGTGCATTTCCTGCGGTGATATTCCACGCACAAACCTCATTACAACGATTCAATTATGAATATGAATACAGATTGCTTGGTAGACATGTGTACACGGGAAGGTTGCCAAGAGCACAACACGCGTGATTGAAAACGGCTCGAACAAGAAAGAGCAGTGAAGCCTGAACACAGAAAAGCACATTTCAAGCGAAAAACAGTCGAGACGTCGATTAACCTTGATGTGTTTGGCATTGGTTTCGAGCGCTTTCCACTCCTTCAAGTCTGACACCGACTCGTGCTCCTTCGGGTCCACAGTAGTTGGGCTCCCCCGCCGCGCGCCTCCTATTTTACCTAGCTGCCCGAAGCGACTCAGCGGCCAAGGCCCGGCCTTCGTTTTCTCTAGAGATTTGCCGGTGACTTTTTCCTGGCCCTTTTTGATCAACTCGTTGACGTCTTCTCGTATAGCGTACGGTTCACGCAGGGGGTCATCGGGCTCAAATTGAGCACGAAGACGGCTCAGCGATGGTCTCGAGGATGTTAACGATGGGACTTGAGGGCCGATAAAGGCACCCACTGAATAGCATCTGGCTAGCAACAGGAACAGAACTAACGGTATCTTTTCCTTTGCGTGCTCCATGGTCGCAGTTTTTCAAATGCTGTCGTAGTGACTAAATAAACTACATTAGGGCAAAAGTAACGCTCATGATTTTCGTGATCCCTTTCCTCCCCATCCCCATCCCCTATCCTATCCTATCCCGTTGCACCCTCTTGACTGCCGTGAATCACTCATTCGCCCGCACCGCCGTTTGGCAATTGGGTGGGTAGCAAAGCTAAATACTGGCGAGCAAGAATTCGCTGTCATCGCCTTCTTGATCACCAATTAAACCGGAAAACACACAAATGAAAATGAAATGATATGTGATATGGAATGTGAAATGCGCTTCTTAAATTGCCCCTCTGTATAACTTTTAAAGTGGCAGTTATAGAGTTACATGGACAAATGAGACACGCAGAAACAAATTTAAATCTCCGGGGACGTGATACTGCTGTTTGAATTTAATTTATACTTATGACATAACAACATATGACATATGAATTCGAGAATTGATCCTACAGGGTTCATGAGAGTAAAGATGAACATTGCATT
>Ga0307931_1001895_pt1 | contig 13627 bp, 31 predicted proteins | sample OrgLakmetageno47_FD_201816 | JGI IMG/M metagenome (GOLD analysis project Ga0307931, IMG submission 201816) | Saline water microbial communities from Organic Lake, Antarctica - #47 | ecosystem: Environmental > Aquatic > Non-marine Saline and Alkaline > Saline | place: Antarctica: Organic Lake... | reverse complement strand
GAGCAGTTAAACAAAGCCGATTCACAGCTAGTTTTAACTAATGAAAATAGCTCACGCGCTACATATACAATAGCCGAGCTAATTACATACAAAGAAGCGTTGCGCGATTACGTGCGCGATGAAGATGGTGTGCTAGTTATATCAACTGACAAGCCGAAAATTAACGGTGGAATTCTTTAGTAATTTATCTTAACTGTAAAATATACAGCCTCGCCAAATAATAAAACGGTCGGCTGTATATTGTATTTTGTGAATGAAATGTACGGGGATAGTACTGGCATAAACTTATCTTTGCAAAGCGGCACATAGTCGCAGTAATATCCATATGTAGCACCTAAAATAACGCCCGCGGATAAATTTCCATTGGTTTTAATTTTAAAGTCTCTGGCTGTTAGGATAGTAAAATCATTGTAAGAGTTTTTAAATCCACCAATAACATAATCGTTTATTTCTACAGCTAGCAAAGGATTGTTTTCGTTTAATCCCTTTGTAAATAAGTGCTTTGAAAATCCTCCAAGGTATAAACTATCAGCTAACAACGGGCTGCTAATTAATGTTAGTGATAATAAAATATATTTAATCATACTGCCTCCAAAAAAGGCCGGGTAATTCCGGCCTATTTTTATATCACGGACACGCTTATTTCTGCGCCTCCTATTTAACCTTAATAAAGCATTCTACGCGGGGGTCTTCTTTATCGACCCCCATATACTTTTCTCTATTCTCAACTATCACACTGCAATTATCATCCGCTATTAACCCACTTTCTGACAGTGCATCTTGAAAATATTTCTTAACTACAGTGACGAAATTCTCTAAGTCTGTGCCTTGGCGCTTTGCATAGTATTTATAGTGGATTGATATTTTACCTTCTATTGCATCAAACTTATTTATTTGTGCCTGCATGTGCTTTTTAAATGCTTTCTTGGCTTGATTGTTACCTCTGTAGTGAACATTCCTATACCAGTTTAATGACAGCGCAGGGTTCTTTACTTTGCGCGTAGGTTTTATTATTCCGTAAATCGGCAGTATAAATTTATAATCAGCCATTAATCACATGCTCCCAACACCAGCACTGTGCCGACTCCGCTCAGTCTATCACCCCATCTAATGCGGTTTGTGCAAGTAGATTTAGCATATTCTTTTGGTTTGCGTTTATTCGATTTCAATTCTCTTAATCGCTGCTTTTCAAAATTAATAACCTTTAGTAGCGTGTCCTCACGCACAACGTAAAACGTGCGCTTGCCTTTCATCACGTATTTGCTCATAGCTTGATAGTCGTGCATTTTATCAACTGCTTTACGTGCAGAGCTTATTGACATATTAATACCTGCACCATCAAGAATGTCTAACACATCGCGAGCTACTAATTTTTCATTAACGTGGTTGCTTAGCGCTTCTGCAACTGATACTGCACTTGTTATTTTAGTCATGTTAACTCTCCAAGTATTTAATAAATTTATTTATCTTTGCAATAACTCTTGCTGGTACTTTATTATTTCCCTTGCGCCACTCAGCGACCACTTTACGGTCAACCCCGACAAGTAGACTAACTTCCCACTTATCAAGCTGAGAGCGCTTGCATAGCGCTATAAAGTCATGGTTAATCATTTCTCCTCTCCTAATGTAATTCCAAATTCAGCGCATTGCTCTTTGATGCTTAAATCTTCAGATTCATTTATTGATAAATCGTACTTTCTTATTGACTCAATAACTGTTTCTTTTATTTCTGATATTATAAAATCATGTTTCTCTTTTGTTATTAACCCTATCTTGCTTGGAGCTTTCTCTTTTAAATACGACGCCGGTCTAGTTATGCTCTCATTAAAAACAACACAATCTAAAGAGGCAATTATATTTTGTTTTAACTCGCTTGTGCTAGGGTTTGATGGTGTTGATTTTATAGATTTGTTTAATACTGGGTCAAACTTTACGATGTCTGACATTTCCTCGTCATCTAGGTTATTATCTGTAGCCCTGTATGACAAAGAAAAAAATTGCTCATTATGTCTATGGCACATTATTCTACTGTGTAAACAAATGGTTTGTCCTACATACACAACAACTCCAAACTCATTTTTTAAGTGGTAAATACATGGGAACCTATCAGAAGGAAGGCTCTTTAATATTAAGTTAACATCTTTCATTCTGTTTATAGGGGTAATTCTTAAAAGCTCAACCTCTTTCATTAGCTCTGAAACTTCACACCCAATTGCATTGCAATACTCAGATATAACATCAACTTTTTTTATTGCCTTACTCCCAATAGCTTTGTTAACAGCCCTGTTTGATATATTTAATTTCTTAGCTATATCATTTGAAGATACGCCGTGGCGCTTCATTACTACTCGAAACCCGTCTGTTATATTCATACTTACCTCATTGATTGATTAACTTAAGGTAAGTTTAGTTCCTTTTAGGAACATTTACAAGTAGTTAATTTAATTATATTTTAATTTTTCTTCTTCAGTAACCGCATAGCTCCGGTCACACTTTGCACATCTGCGAGTCGGTAACATTATAAAACCACTAACAGCGCATCGATAAGGAGGCCTTAAAACTGGCTTGCAATCGCTTCCGTTTATACATTTGTAATTAATCATAATTTTTACTCTGAAGGTTTGGCAAGAGCGCCGCGAAATTCAAACCACTCTCACCGAGTTTCCGGCACATGTATCAGATGGCTGCTGGTCTATTTACAGCAGCAAGGGAATTCTAGCTTCTCAGCCGGTGCGCTAATGTCTCGCGACGGTTCGCTGATATCGACCACCTCCTATTTATTTTCTGACAATAATTTAACTACTCGATTGTAATTTGCGGTACTGCAAACAAATTTGTAAGTTGTGAACATTTTTTTTGGTAAAAATACAAACTCGCCAGTGCTTTTCTTGTATACGTAAGAACGTTTTACTGCATCAGCTCGAAAATAGTTTATTGACTGGATAATATTGTAATCAATCATTGCGCCACCTAGTATTCAATTGATTCTAAAATAAACGCTAGGTCACAGCTTGGGCAATCTAGCTTTAAATCAAATTCAACTGCCTCATCTGCTTTATGATAAGTGCGCATTAAATTGTGTGTATCTTGGTCTAGTGCATCAAAAGTGCAATTGCAATTTGGACACGATACATAAATCTTGTGACGAGAAAATCCGGTTGCTGCTTTCATGTGCTTAACTCCTTGTGTGTGTTTAACTAAATTTAGACCTCAAACGACTAAGTGTCTAATCGTTTGTGTCTATTGAAAATGGCATTTTAATAGCTACCACTTCTTAGTTTTGCGATTAACTCGAGGCGTGAATGTTTGTTGCTGGGGTAGCTGTGGCAGCCCTTTGCTAGCCCTTTCCTGCTCAACTGTTTTTTCTAGATACTGGTCAGCGTATGAAAAATTTGTTTCCAAGCCAATAATTCCCATGACAATAGTTTTCTTATGCATAATTACCTCTTAGCTTAGTTTAGATGATTTCTTGTACGGTGTCTGTGTGTTTTTATTCTTGTATACGTCCATTTCATTGCTTGCCATATCCTGGGCTGTAGCAACAAAGTGCCCCTCACAGAATCTAAAGTAAACCTTAGTTCCTTTAATAGCGTGACGTGCTTTAGCAAGAATTATCTCTGCAATGTTTGGTGCTGACTCGTCGTGCGTCCACTGGCGGTGACAAAGTAATATTAAATCAGCATCCTCTTCTATCCTGGACGAGTCCTTAATGTCTTGCGCCCTCGGCTCGCGCTCCATAACTGGGCGTGCCATTACTTGCTTACCTGTCAATTGACTTAATAGGACCACTGGCGTTTGTATTTCTTTTGCCAAGTCTTTTAATCGTCTAGATATTTCGCCAACTTGTAAATCATGCCGGCTTTCATTTTTGCTTAGCTTCATCAGTCCAACGTGGTCAACAATAATCACTGAGCAATCAGGGTGATCACGTTTGTGACGCTTAGACCGGGTAACAATATCCTCGATTGATAAGCCGCTCTGGTCGTCCATATATATCTTACGGTCTAATAGCTGCTTATAGCCTTGCGATAACTGCGCCCATCCGCTTTGTGTTAAGTCAGCAGGGTTGCGCAGGCTAGACACCGGCAACTGTGCTTGTCCACTAATCGAACGCTCAACAACTTGTTGGTTAGACATTTCTAAGCTGAACATTAACGCGCCATTGTCAGCAGATGTTATCCCTCTAATGATTGATATTGCTGCCTCAGTTTTACCACTACCACTTAATCCAGCTAGTACAATTAAATCAGTCAGGTTGAACCCGCCAGTTTTCGCATCAAGATCGGGTATTCCAGATAAAACAATATGCTCGTCAACCTTGCCATTTAGCTTGTCATCGATCTTATCTAAGTAGTCTTTTGCTACATCTTTAAATAGTTGCGGCTTCTTGTCGTTTGTTTCTAGTAATAGCCCATCAAAGACGGCCTCAATAGACCCTGCAACGGTTTTAACTTGTGTTACGTCTGTTAGCTCGTCTATTACTTTTATCGACTCTAGAAGCCTTTCACGGGCGTTTAGTAAATATGATGATTGTCTAACACGTTTGGCATAACCAGTTATATTAACGGGCAATGCAGCACTATCCCCGATTATCTCAGCAAGCCATAAGAAATCACCATCCCCGCCCATTCGCTCACTAGTCCCGATTATGTCTATAATGCTACTATTGTCACGCAGCCCTTTGATCGCTTCCCAAGCCCTCATAGTCGTGTTGCTCGTGAACATATCAGCACTAATTTTATCAATAACTGTCGATTGTAGATCATAATCTTTGCTAAGAATTGTCGCTGTGATTAAATCTAGCTCGTATCTTCCTGTATTAATTTTCATAGTTATTCCTCTAATGATTTTAAGAATATTTCTTCGCTCATGTAAAAATCAAATCCTTTGTGCGGCCATTCCTTACCTTTAAGATCTGTATTTCCATTTCTCCAACTCGGCCAAAACCCTGAATCATTTCTTGCCATGTTATCGATATGACCTTCAAGCGATGATTGCATCTTTCCAACTCGGCCAGTATTAGTCAACATAATTATAATTTTATTTTGACGCGCCTTTGTTATTACAGCTAATTTATCTTCGGGCATTGACTCGTTGTAATAATCTTTAATTGCTTCCCAATCGATATACTCAAGCTGTTCCGCGTCATTCGCATCAAGCCAGCATTTGTTATTTAACCATGTAGCAGGGTGCTTTCTAAATTTAACGTCTGGTGTTGATTCAATGTAAAGTGGTAAGACTTCAAATATTTTATCTACATCTGTATCGCTTAACTTTTCAAACTTAGCTTTACACTTTGCCGTATCTTTCTTTTTTGAGTATAAATCCCAAAATTCTATGAAGCGTGAAACGCTGGTATGTTTATTACTCTCTTCTATTCTATTCTTATCTACTTCTAATTCAGCACATGTCTTGACTTGGTCAGCATCAGTCATGACTTGGTCAGGTGATGTCATGACGCTTTTAGTATCTAACCATGTTCGCATCTTTGGGCTGTTAGTCATTGATTTATCTAGCCTTTCTGCCAATTTAAGGCATGTTACAACCCCTTGAGAACTCTCGAATAACTCCGCTTTAACTAGATAGCGCATTATTTCCTCGACACGTTTCTCCTGGATTGATAGTTCAAACGCAATAGTCTCAGCGTCTTCTTTTAAGTCAAACGTAAGATTGTCTTTATCAACTTCATACGCAATTGCCTCAAGACAGAACCAATAAATAGCATAACCGTCTGCTCCGTATTTGCGGCGAACCTTGCGCAGCTTCAAAGAATTACGCGCATCTGTTTCGTGTTTAAACCATTTGATAAGCTATCTCCCTAAGGTTAATGTTAAAGACTTCTCTATTATCATGTTTAAATCTTTAACCATGAAGCACTCAAGATACCCTCCAAACTTTTTAAGAGGGCTGTATTGATGAAAGTTTTCGCTAATTGTATTTTCCATTGCTATAGACTCAGTAACACTGCAAAATATTTCGCTAACAACCTCCCAAGAATAAGGAATCTTCCCGCTATATCTGCGAGATAATTCAGATCCAGTTGTGCCTGTTTTTATAAAGCATTCATCGTTATCAAAGCACTTTATAATGTAAAACCTATTTTTTCTAATAATAGACATTAGATCACACCTTCATTTATTAACTTGCTGTTTATCCACTGCTCACCCTTTGTGCTAAACAAGCACTGTGAATAGCCTAGGTCGGTTTGTTTCATTTCGCCCATGCCATCGTCAATGAATGGCTGTAAGAATACGCGAGAGCGCTTAACAGACTTGCTATAGACACCACCTAACTCATCAAGAAAGCGGTTCAGTTTAACAGCTGATATCTTATGCTTCTGTGCTACCTGGGTTGCTGTCATAAGCTGACCACGCTCAACACAGTTATCTACAAATGCAATCTTAGGCGCTGCTAGTTCAAGCTTTTTGGCTTGGTCTGCTGCTAGTTGCAATGCTTCACCTAATGTTTGTGGTATTTGATGTGCGGGTTTATTTTCTAGCTCTTGCCAGCGATCAACTAATAAAGCAGTAAAGTGAGGGCATATTTGAGCAACAACAATATAAGAGTTTCTTTTGTTTACGAGTAATATTCTTACTGGCTTTCCTCCACCAGCGGTCGGTTCCACACTTTGTGTAACCGAAACAACTTCTTTACATCTTAATACTTCCATAGTGCGCTTGACACTGTCATGGCGTTTACCGGTTAACCCTGCAATCTCGCGGCTGCTCATTGTCATTTCTTTAGTTGTGCTGATTAATTGATTCATATTATTTAGCCTCTTCTTTTATTTTAAGTTGTTTTTTTAACTGACATAAGAAACCATCAATCACGTGATAGTCGCCTTTGTTGATCATCGGAGTAATTTGCTGTGCAGTCATATTGTTATCAATCGCAAATGCTCGCTTGTTTCCGTTGTAATGCTTTTTTATATAGCTCAATAATTTCATTTGTAATTCCTTTTTATAGTTTGCGGCCGAAGCCGCGTTTTATTACGCTCTTGCAGAAACAAAATTTTCTAAAGAACGCATAGTTTTAACTTTTTTGAATCCTGGTAAAAACTTACCGTCACATACTGCGTATAAAGTGCCATCTGTTAAGCAATAATCATCATCACCAAAAGAAAAGCTGATTGAATTTTTATCTGCTGGTTTAGTATTAAACTTATCAGCTACTTTATTAATTAATGTTTTCATAATGTTTTCCTTTGGGTTTGTATGTTTCGATTCAATAAGTTCATTATATACTAATATGCTTATATGTAAACCTTTATATGTACATTAATTTATTTACCCGCACAAAAAAGCCCCAGTTAAGAGGCTGTGTTATTAATTGGCTGCACAAGTTTCACCAGTTTTTAGTGCGCATAGTTAAACGCGCACTTGTTTTCGTTGTTTATAGTGCAGTGGGTAATAAACTCCAGCTAAGGGGCGGTGTTTATTTTAATTGCGCTTGTATTTATTAATACTTTTTATTATTTCATCCATTTGAAACCTGCTGCCTTTATTTATTTCTAAAATTTCTAATTGCCTATCTAAATTATGCAGCGTAACCTTGTCGTGAAGGTTACGCGGGTTAAGATTACATTTTAAAGCTACTTTATTTATAAGACGATCTCTTTTTAAGCTAAAAACTCTAGAGTTTTCGATTAACTTTCTTTCTAATCTAATGTAATTCATTGCCTATCTCCAGGTGTAAGTTGCTTAATTATTTTACGCTTATCTTGTGCGCTTAATTTAAAAAACGCAGAGCCGAAACAATCTGTAATTTTAATTACGTCATCGTCGCTCTCGTTTTTACCGATTATCAGCGACTGGTCTTGGTGGTGGATGGTCAGCTTATTCATAGTTTAACTTCCTTCTTATGCAGCTTACGAACTAACTCAGCAATAATATCCTGTTTGCTGCGGTTAACCTGGTGTTTCTCCTTCCGCTGTCTTGATATCTGATTAAGCTGGTCATCTATTACGCCACTAATTATTACTCTGTTTACTCTCATTTTTGCTACTCCTGTTAGTTGATGCATCTATAATAATATTATTGCATTATATAGTCAAATAAAGGCGCATAAAAAACAACATAAAAAACATGCAATAAAAGGTTGACGTTATAATCAAATGAGCATAGTATTACCACATCGCCAAGGGATTAGCCCGAAGCAACTAACCAATAGGAATTACCATGAACTTTAAGAATCAATTAAAACGCGAACTACGAATCAAGGGCGCAGCTTGTATCGTATTAGAAGCAATATTTACTGTTGCAATAATGGCGCTTTTTTGCGGCGTATGGGTATTACTTGGGAGTATGCAAGCATGATGACAGATAAGCAGCACAACGCGCAGTTAGAGGAAGCTGACGCTTTGGAAATACAGATTGAAACATTGGCGAATCATATCGATATGCAGTTAAAGTCACAAAAATTTGTGGTCGACTACAAAGGTAATCAGATTCATATAGAAGATTTTACGTCAGATGTTGAGGTAAATAATCAATATATGGCGGAGCTAATTTCTGGCAATGGGTACAGCTTCCAAGAAGATATGCAGCAAAAGCTATATGAGTTTTCTTTACAGATAGCAACAGAAATTATAGAGGCAGGTAAGTCATGATAGTAATTGACACGGAGCAAGGCTCAGACCAGTGGCACATTGAAAGATTTCGTCATGTTACTGGCACTAAGTTTCAATCAGCAATCGGTGCAAAGTATTCAGCAGCTAAGAAAGAATGGACATTGGGTGATAAGAAAGTACAGCAAACTTTAATGCTTGAATTGATATCTGATTATCAAAGCGAGCTAGAGATAGATGACTATTCATCTGAAGCTATGGAGCGTGGCAATGACTTAGAGCCTATTTCTGTAGCAAAAGCAGCAAGTAGATTAGGTGTTACATTTTCTAAGTGTGGAATGCTACAAAGCGATACAATGCCATCATTTAGATTTAGCCCTGACGCTGTTTGTTATAATAAAGCTGGTGTAATAGTTGGCGGTTATGAAACAAAATCTAAGTCAGGCAAAAAGCATATCGAATATATACTGGCTGATGAAGTGCCGCCGGAGCATCTATGGCAGTGTTTATGCCCTATGGTGATGGATGATGCTGTTAAATGGTGGGCTTTCGGACACTATGATGACCGCAATCACATAAACGATTTATTTTTAAAAGGCATTAAGCGCGCAGATTACGAGGAATCAATAACCCAGGCTAGAGAATTATTAACCCAGTTCTTTATTGACTTAGATAAAGCGGTAGAAAAATTAGGAGGTGTTTACCATGGCTAACGTTTCTCATGCAATACTTGCAAAAAGTGACCAATTAAACTTTGATGACTTTGGCAGCAACAAGCGAGTCATCTTAGTTACTAGCGTAGAAGTTTCTATGGCAGAGCAGCCAATTTCTATATTTTACACTGACCACAACGGCAAACCCTGGAAGCCAAGCAAAGGCATGATTCGCTTATTGTGCGAGGCGTACGGTGATGAAAGTGATAACTGGATAGGTAAAAGCATAGAGTTGTATGGTGACCTGTCTGTAAAGTGGGCAGGCAAAGAGATTGGCGGAATACGAATTCACGCATTATCGGATATTGATAAAGCAGGACTAACCGCATTTATAACCATGTCACGCGGCAAACGTAGAAAGGCAACAATCCCATACTTAGAAGTTAAAGAGGCTGTGATAGAGATCACGGACATGGATAATCAGTGGATAGCAGCAGCAAAAGAAAATATTGAGGTTCTTGAGCAGTTGGAAGGCGATCCTGCATATCAAGCAAGAATTAAAAGCTTACTTTAATTTAACTAACAGGCTGGTACAATTGCTAGCCACATAACGGAGATAAATATGTACACTAAATTAGTAAGAATCGGACGCGATGCAGAAATGAAATACCTACCATCTGGCACCGCAATATTAGAATTATCCGCGGTCTATGATGTAGGTTTTGGTGAGAACAAAAAGCCACAGTGGATTAAGCTGGCAATGTTTGGGGCAAGAGCAGAAAAGCTAGTTCAGCACTTTACAAAGGGCAAGCTAATCGTAGCTACTATGGACGATGTGAAATCCGAAGCCTGGACAAATAAAACTAGCGGTGAGGCCCAATCTGGTATGAGTGCTAAACTTGTAGAGTTTGAATTTGCTGGTGGCCCTGCATCAGGTGAGCAGCAAAATAGCAAGCCTCAACAAAGCGCACCTCAACAACAGCAAAGCGCCCCAGCACAGCAACAAGCTCCACAAATGGCTCCGGCTTACCAACCACAGTCAGCTCCTCAACATGCTCCTCAAAATCAAGGTGCTACAAATAACCAGCCACCATACGACCCAAACGAACCGCCTTTTTAAATAGTTACAGTGCCTATTGAAACTTAATATTCAATAGGCACAATCAATTAGACTTAATCAGCTAATAGATTAGTATTAGTACAACAACAACCCAAAAAGGAATGCACCATGGCGGTATCATCAATAGCAATCATAGCAGGGCGCGCACAATACCAGACACCAATCGCAGTGTTTGACGCGACTAAACTAAAACAGGGAATTAAAGATTCCCGCGGCAAAGATGTTAAATACAAACTTGGAGATCTGAACGCAGTGTTTGCTAGTACATACGCTGCGCAAAAAATGATACGTCAGAATCACTCTGCGTATTTATTTACAATTGACCGTAAAATGTCACTAAAAAAAGTGATTAAAATGCTTGAAGATGCGCATTCCCGTTTGATTTTTGGGCTAGAAAAGAGAGGCAAATAATGAGCTATGTAATATTGAAATTTGCATTTGAAACAGCAGAAGAAGCCGATGAAATTACCGGATATCTTAATCCTCTTAAACTTAGCGCTCTAAACAATATATTAATTGTTAGGTTTTTTCACAATCCAGAAGTTTCAGAGTTAATTGAAAGTATTATTTCTAAATCAAATGGCGTTGCAGTTAGTAAGATATCAGCCGCAGAAATAAATTCAGTAGGAGGGTATTAATATGTTATGTATGGGGAGGTGCATGAGAGATAGAGACGATGAGAACTTTAAGATTTGGTCTCAAGATAGAACAAAAAGCCGGCTGTGCGATGATTGCAAAGAGGGGATAAAAGACCACAACGTAATACTTAACGAAGAAAAGGAACGAGCAGAGAAGCGCAAAGTTGAATCTGAGCGATTGACACCAGCTCAGATTAACTACTCTAAAAGCGATGACGCGAAAGGGAAGCGTGAGCGACGTAGATTTATCGAGGACAGGAACGACATGATACAGTATCAAAAACAATACGGGGATGAAGAGCTATGATTAAATTATTAAGCAAGCTAGGACAATGGGCGTACTTTGGGTTTTATCGTGCGCTTTATTTTGCAATAGATAGAGCTGGATTTATTGCATTTTTAATTATAGGTTTAATACTTGGATCAATATTAACTTGGGGTGTGCTATGAATATATTTGTAATGTACGACATGCAAAATAAAACGTGGAATATTATGAAAAAGAATGGCGCTAAAAATATTGATAGTGAGTGCATATTGTATGGAGACATTGAAGAAATATGCGAGTGGCTAGATGACAATAAAGGTTTGTTCACAGAAGTTCATAACTAAAGGGGGTTATAATGCTAAAAGTAAAAACGTTATTATTTAAAGCTCTGATCTCAATTGATAGAATGTTTAATTTATTTACAGGCGGAGTATTTCAAGAAACATTTTCAACGCGCTGTTATATTAATGCGCAGATGAAGCCACCGGGTAAAGTTAAAAGCGTTTGGGTTAAAATAGAGAAATTAATTGACTGGATGTTTTGGGAATATCATTGCAAATATTCTTTTGAATTTGAAATGAGATTGAAAAGAGAGTGGGCGATTAAATACGGGGTATTAAATGAAAATTAAAAAATTTACTAGACCAGCGTTGCTATTAATCTGGTGTGTTGCAATTGCCGCATACATTATTATTTCTGAATTAGTGAGGATTTTATGAAGTATTTATTTCAACATGAGGGCGTTAACTGTGCAGCTAAGACAGCGTTTAGCTTAACGATGGCAACAATATTGGGCAAGATACTCATAGCAAGCTATACAGGCGCAACAATTGACTATGCCGGAATGAGTGTATTAATCGGTGCAGTCGGGGCGATATATTTCGGTCGCTCACACACAAAAGCAAGAGAGGGCAAATGATTAGTTTTTTTACTGGAATATGGCCTAAAATCACGGCGGCATTCGCTGCTGTAATTGGTCTAATGTTTATTCGCGCAAAATACCAAGCTGATAAAATCGAGGACTTAGAACATGAGAATAAAATCATCGAAAAGGAATCTGAAATTAAGACTGAACAGGCAGAGTTTAAGGCGCGAGTTGTGGATGCTGAACAAGAAAAAATTGATGAGGTGGTGGTAAATGACGAGAACGAAAGCAATTTTAATAGGCTTAATAAGCACTAGTCTTGGGGCGTGTTCAAGTGTCGAGGTGCTGCATGTGCCCGTGGGGTGCTTAGGACTTCCTTATGTTGATGTTCAGTATACTCAAGTAGAAGCGGAAAGTTTGAGTAATGAAATAGTAGATAAAATAGTGCGCACAGAAGCGATTTATAAAACTAGAATTAACTCGCAATGTGCAATTAATAAAAAACATGACGAACTACATGGAGATGATGATGATTGATAGTGAGTATTTTGAACGCTCTGAATTCGCTTGCAAATGCGGGTGCGGATTTGCAACTGTAGATGTTGAGTTGTTAAATGTACTAACAAAAGTCAGAATGCACTTTGACTCTCCGGTTATCATTAATTCTGGATGCAGATGCGAGCAACACAACAGAAATATAGGTGGAGCAGATGGCAGTAAACACAAGCTAGGCATTGCCGCTGATATAGTTGTAAAAGGTGTTAGTTCTGTTGGCGTTCATGCTTTCATTAACTTTAACGTTGGCAATAAGTACGGACTAGGATCTTATAATACGTTTACTCACATTGACGTTAGACCAGATAAGGCTAGGTGGTAATTTGTAACTCCATGATTAAAAATGGTATAATTTATATTTGAGTTAGCTATGGGGCGTTATGTTCAACTTTTTAACGCTGCATGGAGACTCATTGCTATATATTTATACAATTGTAATGATAATAATCAATTGGATAATCCCATTATTTAAATTTATCAGGGCGAAAATAAATGTCAAATCCTCAGACAACGGCGAACATCTTAGCGGGCGTAACGATAACGGGCGCTGGGATGCGGTGGATGGATTGGATAGATGCGAATTCAGTCGCTCTGACAGTAATAATCGTTTTTACAACGGGGTTGGGGTCAATTATATTAAGCGCTTGGGGAAAATATCGAGAGCTAAAATTGTCAGCAGAGCGAAACGAAATACTAAAAAGCCAAAATAAAAAATACAATAAAAGGGAAAGCGATAAATAGCTATTAAACAACACATTTCAATAGATTTAAACGATTGTACAAAGTCGGGCTGATAGTCAATAATTAACACGTCAAGAAATACAGAACAGATTAATCAAATGTTGTCATCGTGCTACGCTCTGTTATTCGGGCAAGGGCGCACCGTCGGGCTAACGTAACTCCTTTTACGTTCCAATTACTAATCTAATTAGTTATGGTCAACAGGTGATAAGTCAAACGATG
>Ga0307931_1001891_pt1 | contig 13643 bp, 12 predicted proteins | sample OrgLakmetageno47_FD_201816 | JGI IMG/M metagenome (GOLD analysis project Ga0307931, IMG submission 201816) | Saline water microbial communities from Organic Lake, Antarctica - #47 | ecosystem: Environmental > Aquatic > Non-marine Saline and Alkaline > Saline | place: Antarctica: Organic Lake... | reverse complement strand
CATGCCACCACGGGGAGGTGCCCGATGCAGACAAAAAGTGACTATTTTCAGTCATAACTCAATCCCATTCAGACATTTTTCGCTGTTTCTTTTACGACTGGGTAACTCTTCGCCTAATAAGCTGCACCGAGGGATGCCGTATCCATTTTTTCGTGGTAAACGTGAGGGATACTGTGAAATATATGACTTTTTGGACTAAATTCCAGTTTGATTCGGTCTCGAGGTACAGTAAGGACCAGGTTCTCGGCCCCATCGTGTCCACCTGCCCAAGTAATTACATCAGTGGATAGGTATAAAGGTATCTTACCTGAAAATAGCCGAAATTTGTATACTGAGGCAGTTCATTGGAGAACCAAAGATGATTATGTTCGAACTGGGGCCACCTCTGACGTGAGCAAAAACGGGCATTTTTTGACGTAGAAAGGGAGCAAAATACAGTAAGTTGAACCGACTAGGCAAAATTTTGGACCACAACCCCTTTATATAAGTTTTAATTGGCATCTGGCAACTGCTCAGATCTATTCCGCCTCACTAGCGCTAATACGTAGGTATCTACGGCTTTTAAATTACTGAAACGTGCCTGATTTTTTTCGGTCTCGAGGTACAGTAAGGACCAGGTTCTCGGCCCCATCGTGTCCACCTGCCCAAGTAATTACATCCATGGATAGATATGAAGGTATATTACCTGAAAATAGCCGAAATTTGTATACTAAGGCAGTTCATTGGAGAATCAAAGATGATTATGTTCGAACTTGGGCCACCTCTGACCTGAGCAAAAACGGGCACCTCGTTTACGCAGGCGGGTGATTTGAACAACAAAATGAAACCATTTATCAAAGTTTTGAATGCGAGTGTCTTTATATATATATTATCAAGAAGAGACGGGAGTGTCTTGGGAGCATGCGGCATCATAAGTAAATTTTACGCGACGGTAAGGGCTATGATATTTCCTACCAGATTGCGATGCTTTTCGGCTGTGAACCCCGGTGGCAAGCCTAAATTCCACGTAAATTCACCGATTTGGGTTGCGGCTTCGCCTCATTACTTGCTAGCATACCTAGAAAGGCAACTCTTGGCGTTGGCGCATCTTACTCAGGGCAGATTACTCAATTAGTGCCGTCTCGGTGGGAGCTTCGAGGCTGCCAGCCCGCGACCATTCTCATCTATTTCAACACTAACCGTGAATCGAGCGCTCGGTGCCCCCGCCCCCATCCCTCTGTAACACCTAGGAAGTCTTATTACACAAGAATATAAGAGATTGGCAGTAAACAGATGCTGAAAATTGCATTCCATGTACGTAATTGTGCCTCTGGATGTCGAAGGCATGCACAAGGAGAGTTGTGAAGCGAAGGACTGTTGCACCCCTCGATCAGGAAATACAACTATGATCTCATCGCCAGGGTTGTGTAACGAGACTATGTGATAAATTATAATCGAACAAGCATGCGATCAAGCGCGGCTAGACCGCTACCTCTAGATTTGGGCTCTCTATGCACCCTCGATGCCTCTGCACAAAGAGGAAATATACGAAGAATGCACCAGGAAGTGGACTCAAGGTCACGTTCTGCGAAAAACAAATACGCAAAATGAGAAAGATGATAGGCCTGAATTAAGTGGAGGCAAAATCTGCGCAAAAGCCGCGCAATTACCACTGGCAGCGTGATAAGTTGTGCGAACGTAGCTTCCAGGCCAACGCCAATGACGGTACATACCTGAGGCTTAGCACCTAAAGACGAAGAGCACGCATCTTCATACCAGTAAACATTTTGTAAATCGTATCAAGTTACTTCATAAAATCTACCCGGTAACTAGTTAGCAAGACGTCTGAGAGCTACAGGACCGGAGAAAGCGTCGTGGACAAGACAAATATTCTATCGCTTTAAACGGCTACAGATATTGGCGTGATTGATCATCAAGACTCTAGGCTGCATCTCTCCGCCGGGCATTTGAGATATTCCCGTTCGATTGAAGTAATTTGTTTAGGCCGAGCACGCGTCCTTACCGCCCGTCTAGGCAACTGCGCGCACCCTTCTAACGAGCTAATTTTGAGTCAAGTCAACTGTATACTGTATGAAATTACTTCACGAGTGATGAAAAATCACAAAAGTAGATTGCTCGGAAGAACCCTACCCTGTAGGCCTTTTGAATAACAAGTAATTTTCTATCCGGAATCTCGGAATCTGAAATCCGCAATCCGCAATGCGAAATGCGAAATGATTGCGCAATTTGCAAGTCGCATTTGATTCATATGAAATATTGCGCATTCGTATAATGAAAAGCGAAAGCCGAAAGCCCTCGGTTGCTCATGGCGACTGAGATAACTTCTCTCGAATTGAACAAAGCAAACAACGAAGAGCAGCTGGCACTTGATTATCATCCACAGTCCACAAGAAGCAGATAGCCGGCATTGCCGGTCCTTAATTTGAAATTGAAAGGCACGTGGGACAGATGGGAACCAGCATACGAGAAATGAGTAAATTAATTGCCCTTCCAATTACATCGAGTGTCGCGTTCTCCTGCAGCTGCAGCAGCTGTGAAAAACACGCCCCTGATCAGCGCAACTCCACGCCGATGTCGTCGATGATGTTCTCGAACCTAGTCTTCTTCTCCAGCCACAGCTTTTCCACTGGCTCCGGCCCGCCGCCCTGTATTTCCACCAGGCGCCGCTCTGCGCTCGCAATGGTGCGTTTGAGGAGCCGTTTCTCTGTACGCCGCAGCCGAATCGCATTGCGGGCGTTTACGGGAAGGATCTAACGGCCGAAAGGAAAAAGTGGTTGGCAGGTGTCATTGACAGGGCAGACAAGGGAGATATTGAGGTGTCATTGATAGGGCAGTTAAGAAAGATATTCGAAGCAAAATAAAAGAAATTCAATCTTTGACTTCAATTGAAACGTCGTGATCGCCGTCTCAACCTCTCACCATCGAAAGCGCACTCACCGTGTACATATTTCGGTCACTCATGAGGGCGGTGTCGTCGTCTTCGGTGGTGGGGTAGCGTGCCAGGGCCGCATAGCAAGCTTCCACAATGGCTTGGTAAACCAGCAACTAGAAGCACGCAGCAGATGGCGAACCGCCGCAGCAGATTTAAAAACATGTGCATGATTTAAAAAGATGTGCAGGGCGGGTTAAAACGGCGATAGAATTGATGGTGGGCTTCACAGAGGCACGAGGGCCCCATCGGGCACTCTTGACGCCACAGCAGCAACTGTGGGAGATGACCTCAAGTCACTGCAACCACTCTTTTATTTAAAAAAAATCCATTGCATCTAGCGTACTACATTCGAGCACATTTCCACTTGCCTCAATGTCGTCGTTGATGGGGGTGGTAAAGAGCACCGAGTCCAGGGGTACTCGTGACCCGTCGCTGCGGGTCACGTCGTCGGTTCGGCAGCTGAGCATCCGGAGGCACTCGAGCAGCTCGTTGGGGTACCGGTCGTTGTACAGGGGGAAGGTGAGGCCCTGGAATATTCGCACACGTCGGAGGAGGAGAATAACGAGAGGATTATATCTACGCGCGCGACACGCACGCATACGTTAGGCGTGCAGCCGCCAACATGAGCTGTCGGCATGAGCATCAAGAGCAACGGCACAATGCGAACAGGCACAACATCACAAATACTACCTAAGTTTGACCATGCATCACAAAATGTATTTGAGTGCCATCATTTTGATTACGTGTCATAGAGTGACCCTTACATCTCAATAAACACACTCAAGGGAAACAAACCTGTCCGTCAAAGTCGCCTCGTCCGGCTTCTCTCAAGATGTCGAGCTTTTCGTTGAACAGCGACTGGTCCGGGTCGTCGGTTTCGTCCCAGCTCGCGCCCACCGCGATTTCCACCGAATTGAAGGGGTTGCGGTCCAGCGCGAAACCGTACAAGAGCTGCAGTATGTGTACGCATCGAACAACACAAAACACCACCACCACACAAGAGTGCAGCAAACGCACACAAACGCGCACACGCATGTTTGTATGTATAAATGTAATGGATGAGTCAAGATTGCTTGTTTCTCACTTTAAGGCAAAGAATGAGTACCTGGAGTTCCGCGTTCGACTTTTGGCCGTAGCTGATGAAAACTTGCTCCATTTTCTTGAAAGCACGATCTGCATAGACCTAATTTAAAAAAGAAGGAGAATGTTTCATTTAAATAAACAGCAAAAGCAGTGCAAGCTTTAGGACAATGAGAATCAAGTGAAAAAAAAAAACACACACACACACATACACACACGTATATTCAGGCTCTCTCTCTTTCTTTCTTTTAGAGGATAAATCTTCATAGTTCCTACCACAACGCGATCGGGCTCGTCTCCGAAGATGGACTTTTCGCCCGGCTGGGCGTTGATGTACGCCGTTGAGAAAGGCGAGTGGTTAATCAAGTCGGCGTACGGCACCAGTGCCACCTTAACCAGCCAAGAAGAGGGAATAACGAACGATTAGGACAGAAAAAAGAATAAGAAGCCAACAATCATCACACTAGGTCAAAAGTATCAAAAAGTTGGTGCATTATTTCTACTCATTGTTGTATTTTAAAAGCGCTTGTGTGCTATTCACGGTGACAGTTGTAGTTACACATGTGGACAAGGATAGGAAAGGCAGGGCTTTAAAGAAAACGCATCTCATGCGAAACCAATGCTCACCGCGGGGCCGCCAGTCAATTTGTCGAGGCGAATGGCGCGAGAAAAGAGCATGGTAAACGCCCACTCAAAGTGCGCAAAGCAAAACGCGCCCGCTTGTTCTCGTTCCTTGCTCTCTTCGTCTTCGCCACCATCTGTTGGGGTCGCCACCGCTGCAGCTCCGGGACTATCCGTTCCAGTGAACACGTTAGGGTGAGCTTTGAAGACGCCTTCTAACAAGGTTTCGTACTCGGTGCGCAGCTTAGTTTGCATGCTTCGCGTGGCCTTGATCCCAGGCGACCCTTCCAGTAAAGCAAGCTCTTCGTCACTCCAGGTGAAGCTCGGGTTCACTTCGTCGGTTTCCGGCAAGATTTGAATGTACGGCCACCAAAAGCTCTTTTCACCGACGACGTACCGCTCGTGCACCAGCAAGAGCGCGATGGCAATGTACTCGGACATGGACGCTGGAATCACATCCTTGCCGAACACTTTTCGGCTGGCAGCGCGAGTCAAGCACAAATCAATCGGAATTGAAAACAACTTGTCTCCCTCGTTGATGCTCTATGAACCCCACGTATTTCACAGTGAAGAGCTGGTTAGATGATGCAGAACAACGGTACGAAAATGCTACTAGTGGGGCGTACTTGTTCAAAACAGGTGAGCTCACAAAAAGGAAGTTGGCATGGGATGTTATGTATGTTTGCTCCTTCGTATGCCCATAGTTGCTATACCTTGCGCGCAATCAACCCTCGGCCTGAGGCCTCGTTGTCATTGTTTTCATCGTAGGTCTCCGTGGACAAGCCTAGCGGGTGCGGAGCTTCGCCCCATGACGAGGCTTCACTCACGTACACGTCATTCTTCTGCAACCAGTCGAGAAGCAGGCGGTTCGCACGGCGAGAAGGGTCTTCATTTTCACTGCCCGTGGACCACATATCCTTTTTCACATCTTTTCCTTTGGCGTTCCGAAGCGCCTCTACCCAAGAGTCTTCGCCTGTGGACGATCTAAGCTGAAAGAAACGCCTTGGTGGGCTCCGCGTCACTGGCACTACGGGCGCAATTCCTGCCGCACTAGAATAAGTTGAAGGAGTAAAAGCGCGCACGGAAAGGCCAAGAGACGAGTAGATCCATAATTTCATAGCGAATGTGCTGGTTTGCATAGAAGTAGGCATTGCGTCTGTTAACCCTAGCTAGCTGGCTAGAGCTAGCTAGAGGGTTGTGGCTAGCTTCTGTATCTTTTTCTTCCTCAAAATTTCCTCTTCAAACGAAGCTGGAGTTGTTGCTGGTTGCTGGTTCGTCTGCAGCTCATGTATGTACCGTAGTTTTCTTATTCTTTGCATGCTTCCACGTAAATCATTCGAGAGCGAAAAAAATGGCTTCGTCGGCACCAGAGCCACCTCAGAGCATGCGCTCGCGCGAGCCAAGCATGGAAGAAGAGCTAGAGTGCCGTGTTTGTAGAAGCCCAGCCGAAGAAGGCCGTCCTCTGTAAGTTTGATGTGCCGAACGTTCGGGCTATGATGCGCTTATGGCAAGGATCAACGGATGGAATTGGACCTTCTTCCTAACTAGGGGACATTCATTGCAAAGATGCTACGAGACTTCTAGTATCAAATTGATGATTGATCCATATGAATCGTTCTCTTCAGGTTTTCACCGTGCCGATGCAGTGGATCAATTCAATTTTGCCACCAGGAATGCTTGGTGCAGTGGCTAGAGCACAGCCAGAAGGACAAGTGCGAGTTGTGTGACCACAAATTCAACTTCCACCCCCTTTACGCACCGGACGCACCTGAAAAGCTTCCTATGGGCAAAGTGTTACAGTCATGTGCGCGCCGTGCTGCCACGGAGTGGATTCCTTTCGTGGCTCGCATTCTTGTGGTGCGTTCCCTCGCGCTTCGCTGCTGCCTCTGAAGTGAACTTGACTTCTATCCGAACACTTCGAAAGGATCTTTGAAAACAACTGGTTCACTATGACTGTTCTTAATTTAGCTAACAAGGGTATTTTTGGACTGCATTACGCTAGGCGGTGGTGTTGTGGCTCTTGGTGGTGCCGCTGTCGACGTCGTGGCTGTACCGGATATGGATCCACCGAAGCCGCGTCTTTGCTGCCCGTTTGACCATGGCCTGCCTCTGGAGTGACGTCGTCTCAGGGCTCATCATTGCGGTAAGAAAAGGGGATCGCTAGGGTCAGGATGCACGTAGCTTGTTTTCCGGGTGCATCCCTGCAGTCGATGATAGGGCAGAGAATGGTGAACTTCATACCAGAAGCTTTACAGGCGAATCGTGGCTAGATTGCCATTCGTGCGCCTAGGCCCGCATATCTAGGCCCCATGTTTTCATGCCACCTGTTGTCTCATGGTGATTTGTAATGTGCGCGTTTGGCTTGCATTCCATATGTGCCCAGCCAGGTTCACTTTTGTTCTCTCTCTCTCTTTCTGTGCTGTCCACTACTTTCTCGCCAGGCGGCCATCATTTTGAGCTTCTTAAGCCTCATGTCGTTCGCCGACTTCCTCCGCTTCCATTGGGATGTGGATGGAATCGAGCGCCCCCAGCAGGCTATGCCTTTCCAGCAGCAGCACGAGCAACCGCAGGAGCCAGTGCGGCCACCACCACCAATCCCTAACCACAACGCTGGTGCTCCGAACCGCGGAGCCCCGCCACAACCTCCACCTCCCAATGCCGCAGCGGCTGCTGCGCCAGGTGCTGATCGCGGGGCACCGGTGCCAGCGGCTGGTTCAAACGAAGGGTTGGATATGACGCGAGGTGGTGGCCCTGAAATTGACTCTGCGCCAAATGAGAGAGCTGCGGCTAGGAGTGCTGAAAGTGCCAATAGAGGTGCTGCTGCATTACACGAGGCTGAGCATGCCGAGGACTACGACTATGGTAACAGCAACAATGAAGACGAATGGGGGCTCGGTGATGTAGGTTACGGAGACGACGAAGAAGAGTTTGTAGGAGAAGCAGCCCCTGAACAAGAGGTAGGTGGTAGTGCTGGCGAAGAGGATGACGACGATGAAGAGGACGACGAAGAAGAACAGAATGCCTTTGAGCGGCAGGAAGGTGGGCACTTCGACTTCGCCGACTTGCCCGGCGGGATGGATGACGGCCTGGCGGACGTGGAGCTCCACGTGGCGGTAAGAGATCGATATAGTGATGGGTTAATGATATTGCATCAGCGGAATTATGAAATACTCCGATGGTTGTTATCAAAATCATCGTCAAGGCTTTCTTCAGAATGCGCCCTGAGTTTTCCCCCTGTATTATTCTATTCTATTTTCAGGTGGACGAGCTGCTCGGGGTGCGGGGTCCCATTGTGGTGCTCTTGCGCAATCTGCTCTGGCTTCTGGCGTTCAACGGAGCGTACTTGGGGCTCTTTGCGTTTGTGCCCTTTTCCATTGGCTCTTCGCTCGTGGCAGCCGCCGCGCGGTACTTCGGCGATTTCGGTGATTTCGGCGGCAGCAGCCAATCTGGGAGTTTCAGCGACAACCAATCAGGAGGTTTCGAGGAGACTGCGGCAGAAACCGTCGCTGCAGCGCTGACAGCATCTGTAGAGGCTGCTGATGCTTCCGTGTTAGCAAGTGCAGGTGCAGACAGCGCAGACTCAGACTTCTCCACCGCTTCAGAAGCCACAAGTGCGTTGTCATCGTCCTCAGCGTCGGCCTCGGTGTGGGTGCTCCTGCGTGAGCTCGCAGCTACGGGGCGGGCCGAAGACCACACTCTGCAGCTGCCGGACTTGGCGACCATGGCGCTGGGGTACCTAGCGACCAGCGTGATGGTGTTCGCGTGGCGGGCTTTGCTTCGCGCCATTGTCGCCGACCGGCCCGGTGGGAACCTCGACCGCGTGGACGTTGGTTTACGGGACATGGGCCTCCGGGGTGCGAATGCTGGTGCTGGTGGTGGCGGTGGTGCTGTAGGCGGACCCAACGGAGGCATTCCTGCCCCTGTAGATGGCCTGCGCGGCCTTGCCGGTGCTGGCGGTGGGGGTGGCAATTTCTCACCACTCTTGCGCCGCTTGAGGCTGGTGCTGGAGGGCACGGCAGCGGTGGTGAAAGTGGGCCTCTTGCTCTTCTTGAAAATGCTGCTGTTGCCCCTCTTGTTGGGGGTGTGCTTGGACACGGCGACGTTGACCCTCTTCGCGGCAAGTGGCGCAAGCCGTATGCAGTTTACGGCGCAGAACTTGGTGGCGTCCCTGCTCCTGCACTGGGTGCTCGGCATCACGTTCATGCTCTTCGTCACTGTGAGCGTCTTGCAGTTGCGGGAGGTAAACGACAAGTATTCTATTTCCCACCTGACGTTACTGTACTTTTAAATTTTTCTTTTCTGTTTTTTTTGCATTTTTTTAAAAATAACCATTTTTCACGTGTCCTCCTCTGCGTTTATTTTTTGAACCATGCGCCAGGTACTGCACCCAGACCTCTTTGCGAGCATAATTCGTCCCCAGGAGCCCCACCCCGACCTCCTGGGCTCTCTCCTGCAAGAAAGCGGCCCCACCCACGCTCGCCGCATGGCTATGAGCCTCGCCATTTACCTCGCCCTCTTGACCGCGTTTGTCTACGTGCCCACGGCGATGGTGGAAGCCGCGTTTCCCGACGCGCTCCCCGTGCAGCTCCGCCTGTTTTACGTGGTGCCGCAGCTGCAGGTGATGCAAGCATGCGCGTGCGTGTGTGAACAGGCCATTTTTCCTGTATTATATATTCTTCCCTAATCGGTTCGATTGGCTTCGCACTTGACCCCCGTATTTCTTCTTCTACGAATCTCAGGTCCCTGTGGAGCTGGTGGTGTTTCACTTGTCCGTGCTTGCTTTTCTGGAGCGGTACAAGAACCGCCTCGGGGAACTCCAGCACGTGTGGCTAGTTGCTTCCACTCGAGCCCTTGGCCTTTCGAGGTTCCTCTTGCCCATGCCGAAACTTCAACCAGCAGGTGCTGCTGCTGGCGATGAGACTGGGGCAGCAACCGCTGGAGCAGCTCCTCCCCTGTCCCCCGACGGTCTAAGCAGCGCGGCAAACAACATTGAAAGCATAGATCAAAGGAACATTGCCGAAACCAGCGGCAATGATAACGACGACGACGACGACGACGAGGAGGCTCTGGTGGGGCCACCGATGCCGCGCCCGCCGCCCGGTTGGGACGACCTCATGGGCGGGGCCCAGGGGCGTTGGGCGTGGGGGGAAGAGCCGAAGTCACCGCTGGAACTGAACGTAGCCGCCCGCAATAGGCCGTCGCATTGCCTGCTGCGGCTCCTGGCCCTGTTTGCGGCGTCGTGGATCGCGGTGCTGGTGCTGGCCATGAGCGGCGCTTTCTTGCCGCTGTGGCTGGGCCGTGGGCTGCTCGGGCTGTTGCACGTGCCCTCGAGCCTGGGGCACGACCCGCTGGCGTTTGGTGGAGGCGCCGCCCTCCTGGTGCTTGCAGCGCCAACGTTGAAAACATGGGTCGAAACACTGGCGGGGAGCGAGATGGTGGCAGCGGTGCTTCGCAGGACATCCACGAGAAACAGGAGGCGCACTACAAGTGGCGAAGGCGACCGCGACCCTGGTGGCGATAGCACTAGTGGCAGTATATCAGGCAGCGACCCTGCAGGAGCTGACGGCGACCGCATAGGGTTAAGAGGCGTGCCCTTGCGGGTGTGGTGGGTGCTGGCTGCGTTTGGCGGGCTGTGGTTGGTTGCCACGCCGCTCTTGGTGGGCCTCTTCTTCGAAGCCGCGGTAGTGACGTCAGCCAAGGATTGGGCTGACTCTGGTTTGAGGAGCTTGCACCCTTTTCATGATTGGGCCCTGGGCCTCCTGCTGGTTCACCTGTGGGCAGCCGTAGCAGCAGCGGGGTATCTTGGCGACCCAAACAAGCATCGAGCTGCGCCTCGGGACGCTGGAGGTGCTGCTGCCGCTGGAGATGGTGTTGCTGGTGCTGGTCTTGATGCCGATGGTGCTGGTGAGAACCGAGGAGACGCCAACCCAGCAGTGGGTTTCGTGGCGCTGGCGGCAGGCGCGGCTGCTCCGCTTGGGTATGGCCCCGTCTTCGTGGCACCGCCCGTAGGCGGAGAAGCTGGCGATGGTGGCGCTCTCGGTGGCGGCGGCAGAGGCAATGGCGGTGCCATGGCTGCTGCTGTTGGTGGTGGGAGTTGGGAGACGAGGATACGCGCTGCGCGTTCAGCCCTGGAAGCTGTGAGCGAGGGACGCTGGGACGAAGTGACGTGGGACGTTCTGGTGAAAGGCTTAGCGTTGCCGGCTCTGCTTGGAGTGCTGCAGCTTACCGTGCCTCCCGCGGCGGCTGCCATCGTGGGAGCATCGCTTATGGCACGCTCCGACAACAGCGATGTCAGCGGCAATAGCAGCAGCGATGGCAGTAGCCTAGCGGATGACGAAAGTAGCTTGAGTGCGTCATCTGCAGGAGCTGCTGTAGAGTTGAGCGCTGCTGCAGCCTTAGCGACAGGAAGCCTGCTGAGCCTCTTTCGGCGCGCGCTCGCGACGAGCTTGTTGTTCTCGCTGGCAGCGCGGCTGGCGGCCCCCGCGGCGGCGATGGCGCAGGCGCTTCACGACCAACTGCGCGACGACGAATACCTCGTCGGGCTGGAGCTGCAAGATTTTGAGGGCCGCCCTGGCAATCCCTCTGAAGCCGCCACAGCAGCTTCATCGGCCACGGCTGCTGCTAGATCGTGGGAGGGTGCTGAAGCTGGAACAAGTGCGTCTTCTTCACCAGTTTCCCGAGGTGCTTCTACGACACCACCGACTGGAGATGGCTCAGCTGCGGCAGCTGCTGAAGTTGTAGCGGAAGCGGCGCTTGCAGCAGCGTCGGATGCGTCGGCAGCAGCAGCTGGCACGGGCGTTTGCTGATTGGCAATGCGCCATGCATATGCACTAGTGCGCTTTTGTATGCTACAATTTCTTACACGAAAAAAAATGAGCACAGCAAAGAGAAAAGAGTGGAGGAGTGCGATGGATCCATGTCGTTTTTCTGGAGAGGAATTATTTTGCTTTTGCTACTATACTTGGCCCTTTTCGCAAGTAAATGCAGTAGGCAACTTACAAATGCCCATGCCACCTACAGAAATACCAAACACAACAACACAACCGATTGGCATGTGGATATGAATATAGGAAGCACTACTAACCACTATAAAAACACGACGGCGAATTATAGCCAGCCACATCACTCTGATTTCTGGTTTCCTATGTGCTCTTCTTTTCGTGTATGGCGCGCTGTTTTATAGTCTTAGCAGCCATTCTGACGCTGAGTAACTTGGCGCTGGTGCCTCTGTGCTCTGTAAACACATAACTTATTTGTCTGGTTGCTGGTTGTGTTTGTGTGTTAACATGTACATCGTTATGTGAATGTAGATTGGACATATTTTTTTTAATCTACAACGCCTATTCAAAACAGATGAATCGGTGTCCCTATGAAGTGATAAATACTGAAGAGCTTGGCGAGCTCGTCATTAATCGAGCGAAATCAAACTCGAAACAAATTATCTCTCTTACGCCCCTATTCTGCCGTTCGCCGTAAAGCAGCTCATTGCTCCCGCACCTTCACATATCCAATCAGGCAGAACAAGGAGGACCAAGAATGGCATAAGAATGAGGAGAGCACTTCATACGCGAGCAAACAAAGCGAATGAATTTGCATTTCGCAGCGGTTGAGCTCTCGTCGGTGAACACGTAATCCCTATAGAGGTGATTTTTGCCTACACGTACCCGCTTTGACATCTCAATCGCCGCCTTCTGGTTCTTTCTGAAGTAGTCAGCAAAGGCAGGGGCCTGTGAGTTGGCGAGAGCCGCTAGAGCAGGCACTGCCACTACGAGTTCCTTAGCCATGCACAGGCTGAAAAACATGGGCGTTGTCAGCCATGTGTCGCTGGTCGGAACCACCATCGGAGACTCGACGGCGGCCGCAAACAGGACCGACACCAACGGCAACACTTTGGCTTTGGTCAATGGGCAGCCGCTGAGGCCTGCGGTCAGCATGCCGTAAGCTGCAAGCGCCACCAGAGCACTCACTAGTCTCACAGTCGCGGGCGTCGCAACAGCTGCGTCAATTTCGAGGGTGGCACAGGTCCAAGGCGCAAAGAGAGCGCCGATGAGCCCCCAAGCGAGCGCTATTCCCGGCAACGCCACTAGCATGAGCCATTCAGACACTTTGAACCCTAGACCAATGCAGAGCGCAACGCTTGAGCAAGCTGACGCAATAGCAGCCACGTACAGCACCAAGGGCTCTGGAATCATGGAGTTGTCGATAACTGCGGTGTCGGCATCTGCTATCATACGCTTCATGGGGGCGCCGCTTGCTGCTGCCTTAGCACCACCTCCAGGACCACCCATAGGGCAGAGAAGTGGAATCAAGTCGCTACTTCCTAAAGAGCCGCCTGTCTTGGGGCAAGTGCCGCCAGAGCTTAAATCTGCCACGCCGCAGATGCGAGGTGCGGGAAGAAATTAGCAAATTAGCACGACAAATCGAATAAGAATTGAACGGAACCAAGAAGCACAGCGACAGGCAGGAGACAAACAACAATTACATGACAGCAATGGTTACAAGCTTTGAACGAACCTCATCATTCAAAATTCCATTAGAATGATGATAGGTGAGTTGGAGAAGAAGGGTCGTTCTCATCATCGACTGTAGTCGATGATCATTATAGCAATAGTGAAGCAAAAATAACTTACGACTTTCGATGCACTTCTTGTCGTACACATAGCCATTTGGTGCGACAACCGGATCGCTCGTCTCCTTCTTGGAGAGCGAGCAAATGTAGGTAGCCATTTCAGTATGCTCCCGATGGCCGATAGCTAAGCTTCCTCGTTCCTTGTTCACTTTTTTCAGAATGACGACCGAAACGTGGCAATAGTTTTTTTTTCTTGTTTTCATTGTACGCGATTTTTTTTTTTTTGAATCTTTCTCTTATATTCTTCGTGCGTCGGTTAGGGTCGAAGTCGAAACACAAGAAAATGGAAACATATGAAACAAACCCGGATTTTGCGCGTGTTTCGTTTCTAAGAAACACAAAAAGCGCCGCCCTGGGCGTTTCTGGTTTCGAGAAACGAAA
>Ga0307931_1001879_pt1 | contig 13702 bp, 13 predicted proteins | sample OrgLakmetageno47_FD_201816 | JGI IMG/M metagenome (GOLD analysis project Ga0307931, IMG submission 201816) | Saline water microbial communities from Organic Lake, Antarctica - #47 | ecosystem: Environmental > Aquatic > Non-marine Saline and Alkaline > Saline | place: Antarctica: Organic Lake... | reverse complement strand
GAAATACACTCTCGAGTCCCTCGGTGAATCATCCCGACGAGTTGTCGCTATCGGCGAGCCAGAGCCGTCCATGGACGTATACGTGCATCAAGATGCATCCAAACCTCGCCCATATTTACACTACCCGCCGGTACTGCCGCTTTCATTTGTCGTGGATAGCGCCTCACCCGGTGGCCTCAAGCGAAGCTCTAGTGCACGAAATCGAGGCGATCAGAGCATCGGTGGAATTGGTGACGCCATTTCATCTGACTTCAATTTTCATCCCCTGGGAGAATCACTTCACAGTAAAGCAAGGCAAAACGTGCATGCTGCTATCCCTATCAGAACAGAGGCAGGAGTTGCGTGGGCAGAGACCAAATGGGGTGATAGCAGTATCAACCATGGTGAATGGGCTCACAGGAGTAACTACAGAGGCAGGAGCAGCAGGAGCAACAGAGTTAGTAGTAGCGACAGTGGCAACCATTATGACCTCACATGGAGGCAAGGAGAAGACAGTGAAATACACTGGCGGCGACTTCTTGTATCTAGTGACCACAACACTAATGCTACAGTAGTGCCAACTGTGCTGCAAAACTTGCGGTTCGCTGCTCCGGTACAAAATATTGAGCTATTTTTTGGGCCATTGATTGAAGAAAGATTGAAGAAGAGAATTGGCACTTTCTCTTTAGAGCGCATTCCTCGCTACCTCACTTAATCTTGATTCTCCTTTATCTCCTTTCTGCATTGGTTTGGTGCCATTCGTTGCAAACCTTATCATTAAAAGAATTAATTATCTCCCCGTGCCCCTAATAGGTGCGACAGCGTGCAGCAGCAGCTTTAGATGCACTTGGTGTTGCCACTACGAGAGACCGAGCAGCTGGACACGCAACATTCGGTAGATTGAATTTCCTCCTTCATTCTTTTTTATTATGAAACTATTTTCAAACAATAATATTCTGAAATTGCATGCGCAATAGATTGTATTTATATCTATAACCCAATGCATTTCGTTTCTGAAGTGTTTGCCATCGTAAATTTGTTCTCTGAAAGGCCTTCTCGTGGCATTTGTGGACGTTCTTGAGCCGACTGGCTCCAACTCTTTGCGTGTTGACGACGACACATTCAACGCCAATCGTGAGAATCGCGGCGCCGAGAGGCGGCACCTTAATGCTCGAGCGCTCAGGGCTGCAGGCACAATATCCAGTGGGAGCACCAGCAAAGGCAGCATGGCAAATGAATTTGCGCCTCCTTCTGCGATGACTAAGTGCGACCGCAAAAGCGCGCACAGGAGTAGCACCTTAAATTGCCAACCGACCTCCCTGCTGAAGATCGCAGATCAGCTCGCAGACGCAGCCTTGTCCACGAAAAGGCAAAACAACAAAGAGTTGGCTACCTGGAGAAGCAACAGCGGCGGCAGTGGCGCAGAGGATGAGCCTGCAATAGCGTACGTGTGTACGGACGCAGCACCTGACGAGGTTTGGTTAATCTCTTACGTTCACGAAAAGACATTTTCATGGTTGTTATTGAATGCGTTTCCCGCTTCAACTATTGCCCGAATAATGAAATTCTTTAAATGGTTTCAATTGCCGTTGATATTCTTTTACTCGCAGATTCGTTGTTCGTGTTATATTTTATTCATGCAGCATGCGTGCAGTGGTCTGATCTTTATGTTTCTAATCTACGTATTGCTCTCGTATCTCATCTCTGTGTTAGGTGCATCAGCTTGGGCATACCCTAGCTGCAAGGGGAGTTCAACTCGCGACCAAAAACTATTTGCACCCTCTGCACTCTTACCACCAACACCAGCGTTCGCAAGCGCTGCAGCATGCCTTATCGGGCCTTTCGCCAGCAGAAGTAGTGCTCGTTGAAGCTCATTTGGTGCGTTGTACGAAAGGCAACGTTTGGTGCAACGCAGTAACAACAATGACGTCTAATATGGACACATGCACCACAAAACTTCCGAAACACTTTTCTTTCGTCCAGTCCTCAACACAATTATATGCCTCACCATCGTATCTGACATCAATGCGTCGATTTCTTTCAGGCCTACTCTGCAGCTGCCTTTCTGGGCTCTCGGCACAGTGCGATGAGCGCAGCTGTAGCGCTTCTCCGACTCTCACGCCGTGGCCGTCCAGTGCTTGACGCGATAGGATAGTTCTGGTTCTCTGCTCGACGAGGTGATGTCGATGCGGTCTTGGTAAATCCCTTGACGAGCCGCTGCCTCTGCCTCTGCTTATTCATATATCACATTTTCAAGAGTATGGACGCTCATGAGCTGCGGCCTTATTTCAATGCTGCATTGCACTCTGAATACTCGCCACTTGGCTCGCCTTTTAAATACTCATAGACTCGTAGCCCGATAGCCCCACTTCGCTGCAGCATAATAACCAATCCGCACTAAACTATGGGCTAAAAAATTACTAAGCAGCGAGCACTAACAAGGCAATCGGCTATTGGTCTAGTCTAGTCTAGCTAATACTCCCCAAAATACAAAGAAACACCACTGTGGCATATAGCAACAGAAAAATGTAACCTTCAGAACAAGTCTGACTGGGCTGAGTGTCCTTTTGCGTAATGCAATTGTAATCATTTTCTCTCGAGGTGTCCTTCAGCCGTCAGGCGTCAGGAGGTCTGGGAATGGAGTGAGTCAGCTGTCTCCACTTCGACCTGTCCTTGGCAATGGCGATCCACTCAACGAAATCCTTCGAAATGCTATTGGTCATTGTTGGGTTGAAGATGCTCACATTCATTATTAAACTGAATTAGTACCGGAGTTGCTAAGTAATGAACGCACTTCAAACCTCAAAGTAATGGTGGATAAAATAGTTATTAATTATTAGCAATATAGCTTACTGTCTTGTCCTTCTTTTCTTTGGATATCCGCCTACGTGAAGTTTAAATGTGTTAGGTCAGTCTTGAAGCCAAGTGGAAGTGTAGCCATGCCTACTTCTTTAGATCAAAAGCGAATGCTATGTCTTTTTCCAGAGACGAAATCCGCCTTTTCTTGGCATTGTGCAGAAAGGAGCCAGTTTCTAGGCGGTCGGAATTCTCGTACGCTTTGAGGTCATCAGTAGCAGACTCCAGGCCCTTCATGAGTGCTTCCAGCGACGCATCCCGAGAGGCCGACGCAGCGAGTATAGCTGCGGTGGATTGCTCCTCGGCTGCTTTGGTGTTAGCCTGGGCCATTTGGTGCATCAGCTTTGCTTGCGCAATGCCCAAGCGCTCCCTCAAGGAGTCATTCTCGGCCTCTTTCCTAGCACTACTACTACATGTAGTAGTATTAGTACTAGAAGCCGTGCCACTTGTAGCTGCAGCTGTTGCGGTACTTGTAGAGGCCGCCGTCGTATTCGAGCTCGACCCATTACTTGCGCTCGATTGCTGTCTCACGGCCTGATTTACAATTGGAATGTAATCGGAATGGGAGCTGCCTCCTGAGTCACTTAGCATCCGTGAACTCGCAGGCTCCACGTGGCTGTCCTCGTTCTCCGCGTGGGGCACTACATTAGTGAAGATTATAATAATTCAATCAATTTCCACAGTGTTTATAGAATGGTGAAATAAGTACAAAACAGCACGATCAGGTCATGCACTTTCTAGGAATGAGCTCGTACCGGGAGAAGTAGCGTGCTCAGTTGCTGGCAACGGCTCATCGGGTGGTGGATGGCCACTCAGCCAAGCCACTAATAATGGTAAATTCATGTTATTAGCAGATGCCGCTTTTAATCCACGCTCAACGGCCGCTGCCACGAGGTGCCTCTTTTGTGGGCAGTCTTTCTTTGGGCTCCAAGCTTTGATGTCTTGTGTGACCCATCCAGGCTTGATGCTCCTTGCTGCCTCAAGTCGCCTTTCTTCTTTCTCTACGGGGTCAAGTCGTTTTGGCATTTCTTGCTCTTCTCACTTGGCTGCAACGCCAGGTGTCGATGCACTTGATGCGCTTTATACTTTGTACAATAATAAAAAGACACGGAAGCTCGAGGCTACAACTGCTGCTGCTGCTAACTTATACGCTGCTGCTGCTGCTGCTGTTCATGGTCACAAGTGAAGCACCCCACCAGCAGGTAACTGCAGCGGCGCGGGTGAGCCGCGCCACGATCAACGAAAGTGTTTTTATAGCGAATTTCTAAATTCTGTACGCAAGCACTTTCGCTTGAAGTACTCGCGTGGCTACCCGAATATATTCGGCAAATTCCGGGAATGGAAAGTTGCTCGAACTCGAACTCGAACTAATACAAACCCAAATGACACAGAAGCCAATGCTCAGTCGATGCCCATCCATACATCCTTTATCTACTATAGGTACGTAGTACGTATTAGTACTCTAACCAACTTTATGAGTTCCACCGGATGACATTTGTTCTTCCTATGCCTCCTTCCGAGAACTGATCCTACAGGGTTCATGAGAGTAAAGATGAACATGGCATTACACAAAAGGACACTCAGCCCAGTCAGACTTGTTCTGGAGAATTCACCAAAACGCAGCTTTATGCTATTTGTTGTTGTTTCTTTGCAATTGGGGAGTATAATCTAATCTAATCTAATCTAAACTAATCTAAACTAATCTTCAGAACACAGAGCAGTACGGAACATATACAGAACAGTACTCCTCAGTAAAGCAGCCTCACACATACATCGGCAGAGGTCGTCTCGGAGTGTAAACACTTTCTTCCACTCGCCACCACCTTTTGACCATCGTCACCGATTCAGGTCCTATTTAAAATTTAAACCATCGAACTGTATACGTTCGTCTTTATGTTTTACTTCCTGATGGTATCCTGTGTCCTCCTTCAATGTCTTTGTTCCTCCTCCTTGTTGTTTGTTGATGGCAAAGTACCACACGTCATCGTCTCGAGGTATATGCAGCCACATTCCTCGCGCTCTACCTTTCTCACCTATTCTTCCAAGCAACTCAGTGCACACTTCGAACTTCCTCGCGGTATCCTCCTTACTCAACCTTCAAAGCTTTAAATTCTCCACTGCACACATCATCGTTGATTTCACCTACTGCTGCTGTGTGCTACGTAGGATATCGAACGATAGGGAGTGCCTATAGTAACGCAGTAACTGCAACGGCACGGGCCCGCAGCTACCGCGATCAACGAAGAATTCGGTACACTGTAGTAGATACGTAGACGCGTTATACAAGAACCAAGTGAACAAAAAACATTTGTGAATAGCGAAGTGATGAAAACCAATCACAGTGAACCTACAAGTGGAGGAATTCGATGAGTTCATCGCCATTGCCAAAGATCGGATTAGGTGAGGTTGGATTAGGCTGGGTTGGGTTAGATAAGAAGAGATTAGATATGATTAGATTAGTTTAGATTGAGTTGGATTAACATCAACAAATAGCACAAAGCTGTGTATTGATAAAACCTCCAGAACAAGTCTGGCTGGGCTGAGTGCCCTTTTGCATAATAGAATTATAATCTTTTGCTCTCATGGACCCTGAGAAATAATTTCTCTGGAGGAAACAGGTAAAGATTACGTATCTCTGAAGTTGGATATAAATTTGCCAGCAGCGACGGCATTCAACGACAAAAAATATACTTGTTGGATGTTTGAGCTCCAGAGCACCGCAGCTGTTTCTATTTGCTGGCTCAGCTCCCTCATATTTTTGACACAGGCCCGGAAGAACCGGAGTTGCAAGGATTTTTCGCGCCTCCCCCGAGGGGAGAACTGGTGTTAAGAACCTACACAGAGAAGAGCGCCATTTGGGCGGCATCAATAGGAATCCCCTGGCCCGGCTCGAAAGCCGTGCTCGTGGTTCATGTAGTTACCATACGAAGCATTTTCGTCGTATACTTCTCTCGCCCATCTCCCCATCTCTTCCCGAGATATTAGCCATTGAGCCATCATTATCAAATTAATGTCCGCCGCTTGAATGGCAGCCGAAGAAGGGCATGTAAGGTGCCCGTCAACTGACTATGTCACTATGTCTCCCGTAGCCCCGTAGTAGGCCTCCCGTAAGTTGTTACATACTGTAGATCCCGACGCCCCGACGGGTAAAACGTGCAGAATGTCCGTTTGACCCGCCGCGCCGCTTCTTGACGTCAGGCTGCTTACTTTCATGATCCGAAAAATGGTCCGAACATTGAACATGGCATATTTACCCCGTTGTGTATCGTAAAGCTGCCATGCGTAAGCGAACTAATCCCAGCACTTTGCTTCTCGCAAGCCTTTCCCTGGCTAATGTTTGGGGCTTCGCGGGCAGCAGCAGCTGGTCCTCGCCTCCTTTGGCGACGCAGAGCGATGCTCGACTGTTCCTGAAGCGGTCTGCGGATGGAGCCTGCCTGGTGCGCGGCGCCAATTTAACCTACGGCGATTGCGAAGCTGGTGCTACATGGCTTCTTCATGGCCACCCTGAGAAAGGCTGGGCTTTGCGAGGTGCAGAAACTACTAATGATCCCGACGCTTCGACCCGGAACCGTCATTCGCTCAGGAACGAACCGCAATGTCTCAGTGGGCACTGGAGGCAACTTAAGATGGGCCCTTGCGACGCCAAGCACCGCTGGCTGCTGAGGCCTTCTGCTGACACAGCAGGCGAATGGCATTTGGTGTGGAAGGTTCTCTTCAGCAACTTTGGGCAAAAAGCGCTGTGCGTGGGAGTCGCGCCGGGCCCTGGAGGGGTTCGCGGGTGGAGAAGCAGCGGAGATGAGACGCCGCATGGTGCTGAGAGACTTGGCCTCACCGAAGGCAACTGCACTGCATTCAAGGTGCTTTTATTCAATTATAATGGCTATGTCTAGGATGGGCAAGCTTGCACTTCTGCCCTGAAGTTCTCGCTTCTGTCAGTCCTCCACGTGGAATACTGAGCAATCGCCATTTGCTAACTCTAGCAATGAAAAAAGAATGGCAAAATTTTTCATCTCTTTGCAATTGCTCAAAAAACAATGCATTTCTATACTTGTTTGCCATGCGCTAGCGCACAGGGCGCATTCTGCTTTCGCGTGCAGTCACCTTCTCGTGTTGCCTTTGGTGGCCAGGTGCACGAACCAGGCAAACTGTCAGCAGGAGCCGCTGAAGGGGCCTCTTGGTGGCTCGCTGGCATACTTGCTTCCACGCCCACGGCTGTGCCTGGTGGATCTGCGCCGGGGGGCGCCTCCGCTGCGGCCTCGGGCAGGGACGGCAGCAGCAGCGAGGAGGGCTCTGCGTCGGCTGCTGAGCGGCCGTGGTGGCAGCACACCAAGAAGGCCGAGCAAACGGTGGTTGCGCAGCTGCGCCGCAAAGGCTCGCGCGCGCTCCAGGCCTTCGGCTTCCAACGCGGTCGCTCCTCCTCGTCGTCGTCGTCGTCGTACTTCTCGGGCTACGCGCGGGGCCCCGCCGTAACCTCCGGCCGGGGCCGGGCAGGCGGCGGCGCGGTGTCGGGGGGCGGTCGGCGGGCGGCGCCGAGGGGCAGTCCAGGCCTTTCTACGCGAGCTCACACGAGTCTTGCTGCTGCTAGTACTTCGACTTCTGCTGCCTCCACGAGTGGCAGCAGCAGTGACTATTCCTCTTCAGAAGCGTCGGTTGCAGCGGCGCTGGCGGGGCGCAGCAGCAGTAACGGCCGGAGCGGCCACTTGAGAAGTGGTGCTGCTCAAACCTTGTTGCGAGAGCCTCGAGTCTACACATCGTCGTCGTCGCGTGGAGGTGGTGAAGTATGGACCGACTCGCGCACTGGCCTAACGCTTCCCCTCGCCCTTGGGCCAAGCTTTGACTCTTCTGAGATTGACAGCGGCAGCAGCAGTAGAGACGGCAGCGGTAACGGGGAAGGCCAAGTCCTCCTCGGCGGGGGTGCATTCTCGAAGTGGGGCATGCCGGTGTACGTAGTAGGCTTGTACGCAGAAGCTGCCTCACCAGCGCTCGCGGCCTCCCTGGTCTACGCGCGCGCTACGAGTGGTACTGTGAACTCTGCCGCCTCAGAGGCTACAACTGGCCACCTCTCTCACGGCGCGGCCGCTGACACGAACAGGAGCGGCGAAGGGAGTGAAGGAAGCAGCAGAAGGAAGCGCGAGAGCGCAGAAGCTGCTTACAACAGCGACAGCAACTGCTCGGGCCACACTGCCGTGCCTTCTCCACAGGAGCCATCGCCATCCATGGGCGAAGGGCCTCATCCTCCTCCTCATCATGGGCCCGGCCAGGCTGGGCGCGCCTCGTGGCTCGCGTCATTGGACGCCGACACCTTGCGAAACGACCCCGCGTTTTACCTGGCGCTCACGGCCCCCGCGGCTTACGACCGCACCTTACTGTTGAAGCTCGCCATGTCGGTGAACCCCAGGCACTTGCAGTCGGCGATGATGGCGAGCTGGCTCATGCCCCCACACCACAAGCGCCGTATTTTGGCGGCCACTACATTAGGCTTCGGCGGCGGCGTCGACGACGGCTCCGCTGATTCCAGCGACAGCACTACCAGCAGCACTGGCAGCAGCAGCGGCAGCAGCGACGCCACTGCTTGCTGCGAGCGAGGCACGGAAATCGCCTTCACGTGGCGGGGGCGCACTGGGGCTTTGGAGCTGCGGGTCAACGGCCAGCTCTTGTACACCATGCGGGAAGAAGTGGCCTTGAAGGAAGCGTCAGCCATGCTGCGATCCTCTGGTGGGAGCAGCAGTTGGAGTAGCAGCACGAGCAGCCGTACGCACCCAAATGGAGGCAGCTTAGCGGTGGATTTCTTTGGGAGCAGCAGCGACAGCAGCAGTAGCGCTAGCAGCAGTAAGGTACCCCATTCGGCCGCTGCGATGGCGTTTGCAGCCCCCGCTTCGAATTTCGACGACCTCAAAGTGGAAATGGACACGGCTCTGAAAGTGACCGGCGCAGCAACTTCGATGACGAGCTTAGGTCATGGCAGCAGCACTAGTCGCAGCAGCGGCAGTGAAAGAGGCTCCTCTTCTTTTGCACACGCGCCTTTTGGCACGTCGTTACCGCGCGCGCTCATGTACCAGTACCTGGCCGCAGACGAGGTAATTGGCTCAACACTGTTGTTTGCCCCTCCCTCGTGCTTCCTTGTATGGTTCTCCTGGGTGCGAGGCAGCCATCTCTGTCAGAGCGTGAGCTCGTTTAATGACTCATCTGAGGGTTCCTTTTTCTCGTCAGTACAGCTCACCCTCGCTCTTTCTCTTGACCCCCTGTGTCGTTTCTATCACTTTTGCTTTCCTCGCAGTTGGTGCTCATTTCGCCGACGGCTCGCGACGGGTTCGCCAACCGTGCCGCTGTTGCCCTTGGTGGTGCCGCTGCTATGGCCCCTTTCGTGCAGAGCGCCCTGGCACAGGTGTGTGCATGCACGTTTGACATGCCGCTTACATTCATATATGTATACACAAATGTGTATTTTTAGGGATGATAACTCCATCTCACGCTTTCCTGTGGTTCTCCTTATGTGTATATACTTTTACAGGACGCGCGGATGTTGGCTGCTCTGGAGTTGCAGGCGCCTCGATCTACTGCCACCTCAACCAAGGCTGCTGCGCAAGTTGCTGTCGCTGGCAGCGCCGCCACAAGCCACGCCACTGCTACTCCGTCTCCTTCGGTAATCAAAGGCCACCGCCAGTCCAATCGAGCGGCTGCGCCTTCTACCACTCCTACGACGCCGCGACAATGGCTTAGTGCAGTCTCCTCGTTCGACGAGGCCTATGAACTGCCCCCGACCGCCGCCTCGGCGAAATTGGCGCAGCAGCAAAAGAAACGGAAGACACGCGCGGCTTCCAAGGAGGATGGTGATGACGACGAAGAGAAGGATGAGCCAACGTCGCTGGCCGGGCGCCTGTTAGCGAGGGCGAAAACGGCGTGGGCGATGCGTGCGCGCCGTCGAATGGGGATCATGGGAAGCAAAGGTGGTAGCAGCATAGACGGCACAAGCAACGAGAAGCTCAGCAGCCACAAGCGCAGGCACCGCAACGGTGGCAGCCAGAGCAGTCGCAGCGGCAGCAGCAGTAGCTCCAGCAGCAGCAGCACAGTCGACGACAGTGAAGAGTGGTGGGATGTGTTTTGTCGGTGGTGGGCGATGAGTGCACGAGTGTCCATCGTGGTCGCCTTGCTTTCGCTGGCAGCTCGTGCATTGGGGCGGCCGAGCCCTGTCTTGGTAGCGGGTGCGTGGACCGTGTCCTTGTTAGCCTTGGTAGAGCAGAGAATCCGCTCGCTAATGTATGGCAGCGCGGATGCCTCATCGTTGGGAGGTTCACATCTGTTGCGGCGCAAAAGCTCGGCCTCGTTCGATGGCCTGTTCTACAACAGCAAGTGCAGCCCGCGACACCGGGGCAGGAGCCGCGGCAGCGTGCGGGCCGCAGCCATGGCCGCGGCGCAACGTAACACTCTATCGCCGCCTCCGTTGGCCCTCTCGAAAAGCGCTGTTGCTCCAACGGCTTCAAGAAGAACACCGAAGGCAAATAAGCCGGCCGAGGGTGTGAATAGCGCTTTGAAAAGCGACAGCAACACTTCTAGCAAGGATGACCAAAGCAGATGGACGTGGCGTAGTTGGTATGAATGGGCCCAGGAACAGCTGTTGCTGGTGCCGCAACTCGTGTGGCCTATTAGCAGCAACGGCAGCAGCATCGGCTTGTACAACAACAACTCATGGCCTGCTGCGGCCGTACCCGCTGCCAAGCGCCTCCAGCAGTGGTGGCGGCGGGTGCGCCCCCCTTTCCTCTTGACAGGGCGGGTCAAGCGCCAAACGGCCCGGCTGGAGCGCCGCGCCAGCAGCCAAACCCCAACCCAGCGGCGGTCTCCTTCTTCGAGCCGAACGATGCGCCTGCAAAGCCCGACCTCGCCACCCAGCACGCCGCCGCAGTTGCTGTTGTCGTCATCATCCAAGCACGGTCCACGGAGTGCTTCTTCTGGCGGCAAGAGATCAGCCTTTGGTGTAAACAGCAGTCAATGTAGCCAGGAAGGTCCGAGTGGAAAGAGGAACAATCATCGCCCTGAGCACCCTCCAACCACCACGAATGCTAGCAAAAAAACAGAAAGAGGGCGAGGGCCAGCACCTCATTTAACTTCCACCTCTTCAGCAGCAGCAGCTACTGCGCCGCGCTCACGCTCGTCCTCTGCCGTGCGAGCGTTGGCAGCGCGTTTCAGCGGAGGAGGAAAAGGCAACGGAAGAGATGCAGGCGAGGAGTCAAGAAGAGGAAACAGGATCAGTGGCAGCGGCATGGTTATGTCATCGCCTGCTTCCAATTTAAGATTCGTGGGAGCAGAGAGCCGTACGAGCAGCAGCAGCAGCAGCAGCAGTTTATCTCCGCGGTCATTAGCCTCACCTTTCTTGCCGCCCCCTAAGGGTGGAGCAACAGCCCACAGCAGCAGAAGCAGTAGCGGTATCGATGGTTCGACGAAGCCTCTCGGGCCCACCAAACCGTTTATTCGGCCGAGGCCGCGTTCGGTGGAACCAGCAGGACCTCCGCCGCCGCCAGTGGCCAAGCTGCCGACCCACATAACTGAAGGCAGCAGCAGCAGCAGCAGAAGCAGCACTAGCACTAGCAGCGCCGATGAAATGAAGAATGCTTCGAGGAGTCCAGGAATGTACGGTATAAGGAAGACTACAACAGCCACAACTACAGCAGCAACAAGCATGACAGCTCAGCGCACGGCGCGCGCCTCTACGTCTGACGTGGGCAGTTCATCACTGTCGTCGTATGCAGCGTTTGTCGGGGCGTTCGCGAGTCGCAGCAGCGCGGGGCGGGCTTCCGGCTCGGGAAAAGAAAGTGATCCTTCAACCTTGACCAAGGTGCAACAACTCCGAACCTGTTCTGTCGTAGCAAATGCGTCATCTCCTCTCTTCAAGCAATCGCCCAAAACTTTGCCTTCGTCTTCGATTTCGCCTGGAAAGAGCGTTGCTTCTGCTTCGGGAAAGAAATCGAGCGATGGTCGCATCTCGCCTGCACCTACTCGAGGGCGCTCGAGGGTGCGAGGAGCGCCGCCGCCCTCGCCGCCGTTGCCTACCGACACCTACTCGCGTGAGGGCCGCAGCCGATGCCGTAACTCGTCGTCGCGCCCGCACCATTCGCAGCCTCTGGAGATGGGGGCATGCGGCGACAGCGGTGCTGGGGCATCGCCTCCTTCTCCTCCTCGGGCAAGAGGCACCTCTGCGAAACGTGCTGCTACGCCACCGTGAAGACTGGTACGCAGATCTGCAGCGCCCTTTGGTCTGCACTAATGATCTCTCCGTTTTTATGCGATGTACGTACGTTTGGACCTTACCCAATCTGGTTAATGACCCCGATTAGATTTAGATAAGATTATACTCCCCAGTTGCAAAGAAACAACAGCAAATAGCATAAAGCTGCGTTTTGATGAATCGTGAATCCTCCAGAACAAGTCTGACTGGGCTGATTGTCTTTTTGCGTCATGAAATGCCCATCTTTTCTCTTTTATTCTCATGAACCCTGTGCGATCAATTCTCGGAAAGAGGCATAGGTTTCGAGTACGTCCGCGATCTCCACTCCGGCCCATCCTCTGCTATAGCACGACATTCCTTGAAGTTAGCCGCTAGCCCTTTGCACTTCAGAGCCTTCTTTAATGTCCGACCCCGTGTCATCTCAGGGCATCCATCCGGCCCTGTGTGTTCTTTTACGCTAAACTGCTTGGTCGGAGATATGTTTCGTATGGTTTCAAATTTCCATGAATGCCTCTTCTGTGCACGTAGTGACGAGCGAGGAGGTGCACTTTGTCTTCATTGTTTAAGGTTGTGTCGTGTAAATTGACGCGTAGGTTGATCTTCGTGCAACTCTTCACCGGTACGCTCCAGGGTGGAGAAAGCCCGTTGGTGACGCAGTAAGGCTGACAGAGGAGCGATTCGACCAACCTTTTACGCTGGCTGCTGCCACCCTGCCAGAGGAGCCATTTGATCTAGCAACTTCACCCTGCCAAACAGGCCACTTCTCCAAGCTTCAATGGCTGCCATCACTGTTGCCAAAATGTATTCAAAAATGATGCGTCGCTATAACCATCGCACGTTACATGCCACATAATCTAGCTTCACCAATATTTGCTGTTACTGAGCCAAGTATATCATTCGGCCTTGCATCCTTACCGGCTGCTCCCATCATGCGAAGAGCCATTCAATCTATCTATTCCGATGGCTGCTGCCACCCGGCCAGAGAAAACATTGGGCACATCTTTTCCACAGGCTGCCACCCTGCCAAATGGGCCACTCATCCGAGCTTCACTGACTGCTGCCAACTCGCTGCGGGCATTATCATCCTTCAGTCCGCTTGCTGCTTGCGATGCCAGCGCCTGCGCGCAGAAGAAAGCGAGTAACGAATATCTAAGGCGTACATGAGTTGCTGTGAGCCTACTTTTGGCAATTTCTAGTCAAGCTGAATGTTTTGTTTGAGCACTGAGACCATGAGACTTTCCTGCATCTATGCGGGCTCCTCTTGACACTAACCAGCAGGCGGAATAAGCGCTGCGTGCTACCATTTTTGTATACGCACTGTATTTACAGGATCACCCCCCCTGGCCCCTGATTGGCCAGAGAAAGATTCACATGAAGAAATGGGCGTTAGGTGGCAGTGATGAAAGAAGTGTCGAGATTCGGTGATGAAGGAACCCTCGATTTCGAAGGGGGTACTGGAAAAAAAAAAAAAAAAAAGCGTCGTTGTTGTTGAGGAGAGTGCGAAGAAGGAGGAGAGGCTGGCTGATTATACGCCTACTCGTGAATCGTAGGAAGGCAGTGAAAATGGTGTAGTCTAGTGTAGTTAATACTCCCCCCATTACAAAATCTCTCAACAGTGTCAAGGAGTGCATCTTGCCTTCCTCTTTT
>Ga0307931_1001875_pt1 | contig 13713 bp, 15 predicted proteins | sample OrgLakmetageno47_FD_201816 | JGI IMG/M metagenome (GOLD analysis project Ga0307931, IMG submission 201816) | Saline water microbial communities from Organic Lake, Antarctica - #47 | ecosystem: Environmental > Aquatic > Non-marine Saline and Alkaline > Saline | place: Antarctica: Organic Lake... | reverse complement strand
CCACGCCGCCCATGTCGACCTCGCCGCCATCGCTCAACGAGGAATCGTCGCCCACGCGCTCGGGGTTGGTCACGTCGAACCCGGCCCGATCGCTGAGATAATCGGTGTCGGTCTGCGAAATGGTGCTTGCTTATCACGGCTTGCTCGACGCTCACGCGCGTTCGGTTCGCGGCGCTGCGGGTTCTTTCCTATCCTGTAAGCTGGGGAACAGGTGTTTTTTCGTACTAAAGATACGCGCGCGTGGAGGCTGGCCGTTGAGACCGCATGTCCCTTTGTTTCTTGGCTACCTGCTGTGATCTTGTTTGGATGGATCGTCACGGAATTTCACCCCATTATTTTAGTCAGGTATTGGGGTTGTTTTCGTGCTGACCTAGCCATGTTTCAAATGCGTCTCGCCTGATGCGTTGCACTGCGCCAATCCGCACAATGGGGGGCGTTTGCTTCTGGGCGACGAACTTTTGCCAGGTGCTCCGACTGATCCCCATTGCTGAGATCACGTCTGCCACCGTCATTAGCTGATTTTGTGGAGCTTGGGCCATATTCCGCAATTCCTTGTGCCTGAGACCGTATCTTGTGGGTGCAAGTATACGCCAACAGAGGGCATACGGAAAGGGTGAATGGAACGAAAGGCGAACGAGCGTTAAAGAATATCTTCTTTAGAAGATAGTTAAACAGTTACGGCGAAACGGCGCTTCAGAATATGACGTCTTTTCATTGCCTTGCGCCTCGATCTCGTCAGATCGAGTGGGTGATACCCCGAACAAAAGTGGGTGATACCCCGAGTCCCAAAGTGGGTGATACCCCGAGTCCCTTTGCAGGGCTGGACCAAGTTATCCACAGACTCAGAGCTTATAGCGCCGATCTTGCCGCCATTCGATTTTGGCTGGATCACGATTGAAGGCCAGTGAAGGGCCGTTCGCCCCCTCGATCTCGTTCATGCTGTATTCGGGCAGGGCGTTGCGGGCGATAGCCTTGCGCAGGTCTCGGGCAAACTGGCCGTAGGGCTGGGCCGATCCGCTCCGGGTGTGCAGGTCCCTGAAGGTGAATATCCACCCAGCTTGCCTGCCCACATGGCGGCGGGCGAGGCGATACAGGAACCGATCAAGGCCGCTCGTCAGATCGAAATACTTGGGCGAGATTGATAGAATGTCCCGATCTTTTGTGACCGCCTCGAAAAGCCATAGGGGCAATTCCATCCATGCCGCCTTGGCTTGGCCGTCTTCGTTTTCCTCGATCTTGAATGCCGATAGCATATTAAACCGCCCAAGGTTGCGGCGTTTGCTTTTCAGGGACGGGCTTTCATAGGCCACGGATGTTGACCCAAGGCGATGTAGAGCCGCTTTCAGCTCGCCATATCCCTTGCCCCCCGTGTCGCGCCCTACCGCCTTCAAGAGGTTGTATGGGCTAAACGTGATCCTGGCCGAAACGGAAAGGCCAGCGTTCACCGCCTCATTGATCTGCGACACCGCCCACAACAGCACGTCATAATCCCAAATCGTTGCAATGCCGATATCTTCTGGGGCAGTGACGAGCACCTTCTGGCCGCTGGGGCCTTCCCATTCAATCCGGGTGCGCCTGTTCTTCGATAATGACACCAGCGGGGCGCTCATGGCCTCTCGCTCGTCTCTGAACGGAACATCGCCGATCAAGGCCACGAATAGATCAAGCTGGCTGTTTTTGCTCATGCCGCTTGGGCCTCGATCTCGTTTTCCCGCGCCATGACATTGCGCACTGTCGCGGCATACCACAGGCCACCCCGCGCCGTCTTTATGCCCCGCGTGTTCAACTCGCCTGCAATCTGGCGAAGGGATGCACCACAGGCCGCGATCTGACGAATGATCGGCGAGACATTTGCCGCATGTTGATCCGCCTTCCTTGCGTTGCGCTCTGCCCCTTTGCGGGCCGCTTGGCGCTGTTCCCCTGCCCTTCCCGGCATGGACCAGCCCAAGGCTACACCACGGGCCTTTGCCGCTGCCAGCGCCGCGCGGGTGCGGTCTGAAATGGCTTGGGCTTCGTGCTCTGCGACAGCCGCCATGACATGCAACAGGAAGCGGTTTGCCTCTGGCATATCTGCCGCTGCAATCTCGACCCCTGCTTCTAGCAGGTTGGCAATGAAGGCCACGTTGCGGGCGAGACGGTCCAGTTTGGCGATCAAAAGAATCGCGCCGATCCGCTTGGCCTCTGCCAAAGCGCGGGCGAGCTGGGGGCGGTCATTCTTTTTGCCGCTTTCGATCTCGACATATTCCGCTGCGATCTCGCCCTTACCTGCGACGTGATCCGCCACCGCCTTACGCTGCGCGTCCAAGCCAAGGCCACTCTTGCCTTGGCGATCTGTGCTGACCCGCAGATAAGTGACGTAGTGCATGGCGTGATCCCCCGAGCCTTAACATTTCTTAACAGATGTTAGGTTTTGTCAGGTGTATAAACACCCTACGTCCCGCGCGAGGCTTACACGCCCAACTTACATGCACTCTCGTTCGTTTGAAAATAGGCTGGAAGACTCACAATTCACTAACCACCGACGAAGTCCATTATTTAGGTTCTGTTGCCAGTGCACCAATTTAGATTCTACCTGAGCATCAGATATTGGAAACTTGCTAGGGGCATTGCCAGTCCAAAACTGAACTTGGCACATTGCCTTGCCAGCACAAGCTTCACCTACAGCTAGGCGATAGACGTCTTCATTGTTTTTCTGGGCAGAGCTAACATCAACAAAAAACATGATGCCTGAATTACCCGTAATTCGATAATCCTCGCCAGCAACCACACCAGTCGGTAGGGCGATTGCAATAAGAAAAATCACCTCGACAATCCATTTTTTCATTTACTCATTTCCTTAGGTTTTTAACCGACATTCCCCAAGTGGCCTGCCGCTTGATGCCAAGATCGCCGGATTTCGCTTACTGATCAAGCGTTGTGTGCCTTGGGCGGCGCTTGAATAGGCCAGGATTCGGGCACGTCCGGCCGCAAACTCGCATCCTGGGCCTACGCCACAGCGGCTTGTCAGGGCCGGGAGGCTTTCCCTTATGTGTTCCATCCCGGATGATCACATAGATCCTCGTCGTTCTGCTTTTTTCATGGCAAGATGGGTTTTGAATGAGGCTCTCAAGGGAGGCGAACCATGCTGATCCATCTTCACAAGCAAGCCACGACGACGCCGAAGGTTCGCGCTGCCATTCAGCTCAGCGGCGAGCCCGCCTGGGTGCTGGCCGAGAGGTTTGGGACGACTGAGCAGACGATTTACAAGTGGCGGCACCGGGACAGCACGGCGGATCGAAGCCATACGCCGCACCGACTGCAGACCACGCTCACGCCCGCACAGGAGGCCGTTGCGGTGTCCTTGCGCACGACACTGCTGGTGTCGCTTGATGATCTGCTGGCCGTGGTCCGCGAGTTTCTGAACCCGGAGGTCTCACGTTCGGGGCTGGATCGCTGCCTGCGCCGTCACGGGGTTGGCAATTTGCGTGACCTGAAGGTCAGAACTGCACGCCCCAAATACAGCGGCTTCAAAGCCTATGAACCAGGGTATCTACATATTGACGTGAAGTACCTGCCACAGATGGCTGATCAAACTTCGCGCCGCTATCTGTTCGTCGCGATTGACCGGGCCACCCGCTGGGTCTTTATCCGCATTTACAACAGCAAGACGGCGGCCAACGCGCGCCGCTTCCTGCGTGATCTGGAGCGGGCCTGCCCGATACGCATCCGAACCATACTCACGGACAACGGCAAGGAATTCACCGACCGTCTCTTTGGTCTGCGCAAGCGGGCACAGAGCGGAAAGCATGAGTTTGATAAGCTCTGCACCGAACTCGGGATCGAGCACCGCCTGACCCCGCCAAGATCGCCGCAAACCAACGGTATGGTCGAACGGTTCAATGGTCGGATCGAAGACGTGCTTCAAAGCCATCATTTCCGTTCAGGCGAAGAACTGGAAACCACGTTGCATCGTTACGTCTGGCTCTACAACCAGCAGCTGCCGCAATCTGCTTTGGGCAGCAAGTCGCCCTTGCAAGCCATGAAAGACTGGCACAAACTCAAGCCGGAATTGTTTAGGAAACAGCCATACTACCTTCCGGGATGTGACACATGAGCAAGCCATCTCCCGCCCGCTATCGCACGACGAATTGGTCCAGTTACAACGTTTCGCTGCGCAAGCGGGGGTCTCTGCTGATCTGGGTCGACAAGGACATGACCTGGCGCGCGCCGCATGAGGGTCGGCCGGGCCGCCCGCCAGTGTTTTCCGATGCGGCCATACAATTCTGCCTGTCTATCAAGATCCTGTTCAAGCTGCCGCTTCGCCAGACCGCGGGGATGGTGGCGAGCCTGCTGAAGCTGGCGGGGCTGGACTGGCCCGTTCCGGACTTGTCCACGCTGTGCCGGAGGCAGAAGACCCTGGCCGTCCAGGTCCCCTATCGCCGCGCCCACGGGCCATTGAACCTGCTCGTGGACAGCACCGGCATCAAGTTTCTCGGCGATGGCGAATGGCAGACCCGCAAGCACGGGCCACAGGGCCGACGCCAGTGGCGCAAGGTGCATCTGGCCATGGACCCGGCCACATCCGACATCCGTGCCGTGGAATTCACCCCCAGCAGGAAAGGCGACAGTCCAGTGCTGCCGGACTGGCTCGGCCAGATCCCGGAAGACGAGCAGATCGGAACGGTCACCGCCGACGGCGCCTACGACACGCGCCGGTGCCACAAGGCCATTACCGACCGGCAGGGCACCGCGATCATCCCCATCCGCAGGAACGGACGTCTTTGGAAAGCAGACTGCCCGGCTGCACGCGCCAGAAACGACACCCTGCGCGCCACCCGATATTACGGACGGGCGTTCTGGAAACTCTGGACGGGATACCACGCCTGCAGCCGGATCGAGGCGAAGATGCGATGCCTGAAAGCCTTCGGCGAGCGCATGCCCGCACGCGATCCCGACCGCCAGACCGCCGAAATCCACATCCGCATCGCCCTCATGAACCGCTTCTCGGCCCTCGGTACCGCCGAGATCGTCAGTGTGGCATGACGTCAATGGGGTAAGGGGAAGTCACGTCTCACGCCTGAATTGCGCAACAACGCCCGTATAAACTACCATTTTCAAACTCAGCGTCGTGCCGCTATCCGTCGCGATTTCATGCTTGGCCAGGCGACGAATGTGAAAGGCGCGTGGCGACGTGTCTGGCCTGTCGGCTCAGGGGGACTCGCCAAATCTTGACCAGGTGTTGACCAGAATTGCGCGCGCTCATACACAAGTGAAACACTCGGGGTTTAAGTATCTGATTTAAGTATATAATTTGGTTGCGGGAGTTGGATTTGAACCAACGACCTTCAGGTTATGAGCCTGCTGCTTTAGCCGTTTTCCAATGCGCGAAAGCGCTAACGCCGCATCTATCTCCTTCGAGGCCGATTTTGCCGCTCGACATTGATCGGATGACCGCGTCCGAGAGCGCGGTAGAACCCTGGCCCTTTCGACCAGTTCAGGAACTGGCTGAAGCTGTCGACCTGGTCGTCGTGCCGCCCCCGCGGAAAGCTTTGGAGTTCGTGTTTGAACGCCGGAAGCCAAGGGGCCTCGCGCGGCAGGTAGACAAGCCCCTCTTCGACCGGGGCGCAAGCCGCATTGAAGCGGACTTCCTTGTCCTCATGGGGTTTGATGTCCCGGGCCCGCCGATCTCCACTGGTTCGAAATTCCTGCAGCAGCGACTTGCCGCTGGCGGCGTCCTCGATCAGGACCACGTCTGCTTGCCATGAATGGCAATGCGCGAACGCCTTTCGCTTGAGCTCCGGAAAGTCGAGCTGCCTGCGAAACACATCGAGAAGATGCCAGCAGCGATCCCGAAATCCCCAGGTCGTACAGACGGAAAAATCCGACCGCGGGTCTGATGACATGCCGGTATCCCAGCTCTGGACAACAAGCTGGTAGTCGGTTCGTTGACCCGGTGCGTCGTAGATGCCGAAGCAATCCCACCGCAGGGGAGAGCCGTCGGGTGCGACAGGGTTTTGCTGGTACTGGCAGTTGAAAACGGCTGTCCCCATTTCCTTTCGCTGGCGCGCGAGGGTGTCGAGGTCCATGTTCTCCGGGAACAGGGCGTCGCCTTTGTTGCGCTGATGGATTTTGCCTTGTCCAATAGCGACGCGCTGATCTTCCTCGGCAATGGCCGGCAGGTTGAGGTGCCGGTATGTGCCCTTGTCGAGCAGGTAGCCGGGGGGATCGAGTTCGTGCAGGCGCTGCGCGATCATTGCGACCCGGCCCTCGGATGGCTTGTTGAAGCGCGACAGCAGGGTGCCTTCGATAAAATCCTGTGCGCGCCGGAGCTCAACTTCCGAGGCCGCATCCTGGGCTTTCAGCAGGTCGTCGATAATGATGTAGTCGGCGCCATGCCCGGTCACGGCTCCACCGAGGGAGACGGCCTTGCGGCCGCCTCCTTTCGTTGTGCGGAACTCGTCAACGGTGTTGCCACGCGCCGAGAGCCGGGTTTTCGGGAACGCCCGTTGGTACCAGTCGGCCTGCATCACGCGTCGGCAATCCTCCGAATGCTTGCGCGCGAGGTCCAGCCCGTAGCTTGCGACGATGATCTTGGCCTCGGGGCGGTGGCCCAGTACGTAGGCGACAAAGGCCACCGCGACGGTGATCGACTTCAGGTGACGCGGCGGCACGTTGATCACCAGCCGCTTGTTCTCGCCAGAAAGCAGGTTCTCCAGCTCGAGGCACATGGCCCGGACATGCCAGGCCGGTACGAAGCTGTCTTCCTGACCCTTGTGCAGGGTGGCGAATGTTTTCCAGACAAAAGAAAACATGTCTTGCCGGATGACCGCGTTCTGGACCTTTTGGCGCAGCATCGGATCGAGTTGTGTCATTTTTCGTCCTCCCCGCCCGCTTCCGGTCGGTTGAACAACGCGGCGCCGCCCATCTCGATGAAGCAGCGCAGGATGGCGTCATCGGTCTCATCCAAATCCGGCGCGGCTGTGATCTCGTCGCCTGACTGACCGTCGGTTGCCGCGAGGGGCAGGAGCTTGATCACGCGGTCCTGCGCCCGTGCATCGCCCTCGAGAGCGGATTTAAGAAGTCTGCCGAACAAGGCATCGACCGCCGGGATCTGCTTGCGACGCCCATGTTCCATGATCGGGATCTTGCTATAGAGCCGCTCCTTGAGGAGCGTGGCGATGTTCTTCGCACCCTTGGGGCGACCCTTGGGGTTGCCGGACTGGCCTTTCTCGAAGCGGTTTTTCTTGGGCGGTTTGCCGTATCCCACCTCGTAGTCGCGATCATCATTATTGGTGGTCATGGCGTTGCTCCTTCTCATCCGTGGCCAAGGCCTGTTCGCGGTCGACGAAGGTCTCGCCGGAGGTGACAAGCACGGCTTGCTCGCCGGTCAGTTGCTGCCACCGCCGGATGGCGACGTCGACGTAGAGCGGATCCAGCTCAATGGCGCGGGCGGTGCGGCCGGCCTTTTCGGCGGCCAGTAGTGTGGCACCCGAGCCGCAGAACGGGTCGAGCACGATCTCGCCACGATGGCTCACGTCACGGATCGCATCGGCCACCAGTGCCGTCGGCTTCACGGTGGGGTGATCGACCAGGTCGTTCTCGCGCCCCTTGCGGAAGGTGTTGACGCCTGCATAGTCCCACACATTCGTCCGGTAGCGACCATGACGCCCCAGCTCGACATTGTTCACATGGCGGGTGTCGCCCTTCTTGAAGACGCAAACCAACTCATGCTTGGAACGATAGAGGCTTCCCATACCGCCGTTGGTCTTGTTCCAGACGCACATGTTGATCAGGGAGAGACCCTCGGCCTTGCCGGCCAGAACCAGGTCCGCAACGTGCCGCCAGTCCATGCAGACCATGCAGATGCCGCCCTCCATGACCTTGGCCGCGCTTGCGCGGAGGAACGCTCCCAGGAAGTCCTGGAACTGGGCATCGCTCATCTCGCCCACGCCCATGGCAAAATCGCGATGGCCGCTGGACGCCCCCATTCGCACGTGACCATTGATCGGAACGTTGTAGGGCGGGTCGGTGAAGATCATGCGCGCGGTCTCGTCGCCCATGAGGCTGTGATACGCGGTGGCCTCCAGCGCGTTGCCGCAAAGAAGGCGATGATGTCCCAGCGTCCAGATGTCGCCGGGACGGCTGACGGGGATGGCCTGCGCATCCGGCTCGTCAACGGTCTCGCGTTCGGCCTGCACATCGTCACCGCCCGTGCCCCCAATGATGATGTCCAGTTGCGGCGTGTCGAACCCGGTGAGCGAGACGTCGAAATCGAGATCACCGGCGATATCGAGGTCGTGGAGATCCAGGATCTCGAGGCGCAATACCGCGTCATCCCAATCCGACAACTCTGCAATGCGGTTGTCGGCGATCCGGTAGGCCTTGATCTGCGCCTCGGTCAGGTGCTCGAGCAACACGGTTGGCACGGTCTTGAGATTGAGGCGCTTGGCCGCCTGATACCGTCCATGACCGGCGACGATGGCGTTGTCGCGGTCGATGAGGACCGGGTTGTTAAACCCGAACTCGCGGATCGAGCGGGCAATCAGATCTATCTGCTTGTCACTGTGCTGGCGCGCATTGCGCGCATATGGCTTCAGCCGATCGAGGGGCAGGGGGATTATCGCCGGTGCCTCGGCCAGCGTCGGGTTGGGTTTATGGACAGTCATTATCGTCTCCTGTTTGGTTGCGGCCCTTGGGCCATTCGAATGCAATCAGGATCCGGAGACGAGAAGCGAGAAGTGAGCAGCTCAACATCATCCCGAACCTTTCGATCCGGATCCTAGGTTGAGGCTGCTCCCTTTGGCCGCGAAGGGCCGGCGGGTTCTGCCAAGTATGGTCGCCCAAGCGACATTGGCTCTGGTGCGATGCGCCCTTGATGCCATCAAACGCGCGTGCGTGCAATAGGTCTTGAAGGAAAAATGGACCCTAAGGTATTGAATGTACGAAGAATTCAGGGTGTCCTACCTGAGATCGCCTTCGGAAAACAAGAGGTCCAGATCTCGGCGATACGGCGCTGGACTTGCCTGCCACAGCAAGCGTTGCTGTCTCCACGCCCGACACATGGTTCGGGCTGCTCTCGGTAGCAGGGCCGGCATGGGGCAGGCCTTCAAGACCGGAGAGCGACATGACCAGGACAAAGACCAAAACACCCCGCAAGACGAAAGCCGCGCTGGTGCGCGAGATGCTCGAACGGCCCAGAGGCGCAAGCATCGAGGAGGTTTGCAAGGCCACGGGCTGGCAGTCCCATACGGTGCGGGCCGCGCTGAGCGGGCTGCGCAAGGCCGGACTCAACATTGACCGTGCGAAGAGCGATGCAGGGACATCTGTCTACCGGATCACGGAACCCGAGGAGGCAGGGCAATGACCCCGGTGTCCGAGATCGAGGTGATGGACCGTCCCGGCCTCGTGGCGCTTTGGCACGATCTCTTCGGGGGTCCGCCGCCGAAAAGCCTCAGCCGGCCGGTGCTGCGTCGCATCCTTGCCTTCGAGGTGCAGGCGCGCGCCCTTGGCGGTTTGGCCAAGGGGTTCGAGGCAAAGCTCGAGCGGGCGACGGGTGACAAGATGCCCAAACGCAGCCCGGAGCTGCAGCCGGGCGGGCGGTTCCTGCGCGAATGGAACGGCGTGACCCACGTGGTCGATGTCACCGAGCAGGGGTATCGGTGGCGTGACCAGACATGGCGCTCGCTCTCGGCCATCGCGCGCGAGATCACCGGGGCGCATTGGTCGGGACCGCGCTTCTTCGGCCTGAGCGGGAGGGCACGCGTATGAACCGCAAGATCCGCTGCGCCATCTACACCCGCAAATCCACCGAAGACGGTCTCGATCAGGAGTTCAACTCGCTCGATGCCCAGCATGAGGCCTGTGCGGCCTATGTCACGAGCCAGCGCGGGGAGGGGTGGAGTTTGCTTCCCGCGCGCTACGATGACGGCGGTGTTTCCGGCGGGACGCTGGAGCGCCCGGCACTGCGCCGGCTCATGGAGGACGTGGATGCCGGCCGGATTGACATGATCGTTGTCTACAAGATCGACCGGCTGACGCGATCATTGTCGGATTTTGCCAGGCTGGTTGACCGGTTCGAGGCGGCGGGGTGTTCGTTTGTTTCGGTCACGCAGGCGTTCAACACATCGTCGTCGATGGGGCGCCTGACCCTCAACATGCTTCTGAGCTTCGCGCAGTTCGAGCGCGAAGTCACGGCCGAGCGTATCCGTGACAAGATCGCCGCCTCGAAAAGGCGCGGGCTCTGGATGGGCGGCGTGCCACCACTCGGTTATGACACGCATCCCGACCCGAACACGCGCAGCCTGGTGATCAACGACGCCGAGCGCGGCACGATCGAGACGCTCTATCATTTGTACGACGAACTGGGCTGTCTGCGCGCGGTTGAGCAGGACGCCTCGCGCCGCGGCCTGCGGTCCAAGCGCCATGTCTTTTCCTCGGGCCGGAAACAGGGGGGTGGGCTGCTCTCGCGCGGCCAGATCCACCATATTCTCTGCAACCCGATCTATGCCGGGCGCATCCGGCACAAGGACAATGTCTTTGACGGCCAGCACGCTGCTATCATCGACGCGGCTCTCTGGGAGAGCGTGCAAGCCAGGCTGCAGGCGGCGAGTGCGCGGCCCAGAACGCGGAGCAAAGAGACGGAGCACAAGACCTGCGTCGGCAGCCCGGCACCGCTCATTGGCAAGTTCCGGGATCCAACCGGCGACCGTCTGACCCCATCACATACCAGGAAGGGCCATCGGCGCATTCGCTATTACGTCTCGAACCGACTTCTTTCCGGTCGCGATCCGACCGGCTGGCGCCTGCCGGCAGGTCGGTTCGAGGCATCGGTCGCGACCGCGATCGCGGACCACCTCGAGCAATCGGCCAAGCGGCACGCGTTGCTGGGCGCGCCGGATGTCGGGGCAGGACCAAGGCTCGGGGACAGGGCAATGGAACTGGCCGAACGGTTGCGAGCGGGTGAGACCGATCTCCTGCCCGTCATCGTGCACGAGGGAAAGATCGGGACGGACCATCTGGCTATATCGCTCAACCCGACCGCGCTTTCAGGTCTTTGGGAAGTCACACCCGGTGACCTTTCCGACACCGTCCTGACTCTGACGCCTGCGTTTGAAACGCGCCGCCGCGGCGTTGAAACCAGGATCGTTGTTGGCGATACCGCGCGGGAGCCGGATCGCACCCTTCTGCGCGGGTTGGTGACAGCCCATAAATGGGCCGCCGATCTGCAATCCGGGTGTCCCCTTTCCGAGATCGCCCGGCGAGAAAAGGTGAGCGCCGCCCATATCCGAACGCGGGCACAACTTGCCTATCTCTCGCCCCGACTGCAGCGCGCGATCCTGCAAGGCACGCAACCGACGGATTTGACCCTCGAGAAACTCGTGCGCAGTCAGCTGCCGCTCGACTGGGACAAGCAGGAGCGTCAGCTGGGACTCCGTGTCACCCAGGCTTTCCCTGAAACATGAAATGCGCTCCCTGATCTTTCCTCTACGTTGCCTGTTCGCTTGAAATAATTCCCTGTTCCGATTGTAGGGAATTTGACTCCCAAGCTATTGTTTTCAAACGCTCCTACCGGTGCGGAAATAGCCGTGATTCGAACAATTCCCTGTAAATTGCATGTTATCAGGGAAATCTCACGAAAACCGAACCGACCCAAATGGCCGACTGAGACTTCGGGGATGAAGTTGAAGAGTTACGCGGATGCGGTGCGTCTCTCGGAGAATCCCCCACATGCAACCGCCGCAAAACACGCGGGAATTTCGGCGAAAACCGCACAAGGGAAGTGAGACTGATCTGGGTGGCGGAGAGAGAGGGATGAAGTCCGAACCTTCTCCATCCGCCAAGGGCATTTTTTTCTGGTGTTGAGATGTGAGTTGGAATCCCGGCCGATGCAGGTGGGCCCGACATCCAGATCCGGACTTCCATGCACCGTCGTCCTTGTAGCGACTGACCGCCAGAGACAGTGCCGCTCACCGTTGATCTCCGCGAACGTCTGGTTCAAGCGCCAGCGGCTGGATTTCATTCCCTCAATGCGCGCTTTCGGACCTCTGCGGTCAACATCGACCCGAACCGACGCCACCGGACCGCCTCGTGGCTCATTTCGATGCCGCGCTCGTTCAGCAGATACTCGACGTTGCGGAGCGAGAGCGCGAATCTGACGTAGAGCATAACCGCAAGGCGGATGATCTCCAGCGCCGTCGAGGAACGCGACCATCGCGTCGGATGCCGCATCCGCGCCGACGGCGGTGAAGTGGTCCACACCGAATGGCCCCCGGGCGAAGGCGGCGCAGCTACCACGCGGTATTCACCGCGTCCTTGGCAAAGCCCCGATCGCATAGGGTTCGGGCGCCTCTGCCGGTGCCATCTCGACCATGCGTTTCCCGATCGCGACGATCCGGATCATTCGTCCGCGTCCGCGAACCAGTCGTGGCTGTCGGCCTTCAGGGCGTCGATCTGGACCAGGATGCGCGACAGGTGGCCCGAGATCGCCACGGCGGCGGCGTCCGCGTCGCGCGCAGTCAACGCTTCCAGGATGGCGATATGCTCGGCCAGCGCCTTGTTCTGCGAAGAGGTATCCAGCGTCAGCATCCGGACACGGTCCATGTGGGCCTTGTTCTCGCGGATGACGTCCCAAGCGTAACCCACGCCCGAACGTACGCAGATTTCCTCGTGGAAACGGTCGTCAAGCTGGTGGAAGCGCTCGCGGTCGGAAGCGGCGATGGCGTCCTTCTGACGCTCGATCAGCTCCCCCAATGCGGCTAGTCCTTCTGAGGGCAGGACCTCGCAGGCCGTCCGGCAGGTCTGGATCTCCAGCGCCATGCGGATGAAGCGGGCCTTGCGGACCGAGGCCTCCGAGATCAGGCTGACATGCGTGCCGCTTTGCGGGCGAATGTCGAGAAAGCCCAGCTTCGCCAGCCGCTTGAACGCTTCGCGCACAGGCTGGCGCGAGACGCCCAGCCGCGCGGCGACCTCCGCCTCCGACAGCTTGGTGCGGGGCGGCAGCTCCAGCGTCAGGATGCGGGCCTGCAGGACGTCGAAGACCTGATCGGCAACGGTCGGCTGGGCCGCCTGGCGCAGCTGGGGCAAGACGAGGCCGCCCTAAGCCTGGCTCAGCGCGCTGGTCATGAGGGCCTCCTTCCGTGCTGTCCCTTTGCGGGGTCATCTTAGCGAAGCGCCTGGATCGGACAACTGGTTTATTAGTTGACAGTCGTAATTGTGGTTTACTAGGATATCAATCGAGGAGCCGGCGAACCCGCCACAGGCGGTTCACCGGCATGGGAGGACGAATGGCGCTTCTGGACGAGGATCGATTGTTTCCTGCGGACCCCGCGCTGCGCGGTCTTGCACGTGAGCTGTACGACACGGTCCGCGACCTGCCGATCATAAGCCCGCACGGCCATACAGATCCACGCTGGTACGCCGAGAACGCGCCGTTCCCGGATCCCGCCAAGCTGTTCGTCACCCCCGATCACTACGTCTTCCGCATGCTGCATTCGCAGGGCATCCCGCTGGAGGCGCTGGGCATCCCCCGCGATGATGGCGGCGAGACCGAGACCGATCCCCGCACGATCTGGCGGCTGTTCGCGTCGAACTATCACCTGTTTCGGGGAACGCCGTCCCGGATCTGGGTCGACCATGCCCTGCAGGAGGTGTTCGGCGTGACCGACCGGCTGTCCGAAGGCAGCGCGGACGCGATCTTCGACCATCTGGCCGATTGCCTCGGGCGCGACGACTACC
>Ga0307931_1001874_pt1 | contig 13716 bp, 17 predicted proteins | sample OrgLakmetageno47_FD_201816 | JGI IMG/M metagenome (GOLD analysis project Ga0307931, IMG submission 201816) | Saline water microbial communities from Organic Lake, Antarctica - #47 | ecosystem: Environmental > Aquatic > Non-marine Saline and Alkaline > Saline | place: Antarctica: Organic Lake... | reverse complement strand
CCGAGCCCGTAGGAAGGTGCTCCGTTGAAGCAGCTCCAGTGCCCTTGACACGCGTGAACTTCAAGATGGAGTTGTCTGAGAGGGCCTTGCTTGCCGCTAAACTTCCAGCGGGAGCACCACCAGGTTTGACCGATCCGGCTCCGTTGCTGCTACTGGTATTTTTGTTGCGGTGGTCCACGTTCGGGAGCCGGCCTTGCGCTTTGCCTGCGAGCTGCCACGCCACGTCGTAAGCTGGTGTGCGAAACCGCGACCCCAAAAGCGGCGCATCGCTGCTGCTGCCGTCTCCATCGCCGCCACCGCCACCACCACTGCTGCTGATGACGCCGACGCTGCTGCTGCTGCTGCTGCTGCCGCTGTTGTTGTTGTCAGCGGCCGGAGTCGCTGGAGTTTGGGCGGCCACTTTGAGGGCGTTCACGTAGCTGGCTTTGGCCGCTTGCACTTTCGCGAAACGCAGCTCCCGCCGGGACTCCCCGATGGCGCGCACGTCCCGGCCGGTCGCCCGCGCGGGGCCGGTGCCGTTGGAGAAATACCGCTCGAAGTCCGCCACTTTGATGCTGAGCAGCTCTACGACGCCGTCGGCCACGAAGGTTGCGGAATGCTTGCTGTTGCCTTCCACGAGAGCAATGTCGTCGATCACGCTCCCCACGCCAATTCGGCCCACCTTTTGTGCGACGAAGTAAAACAGAATACATTGGTTGGCACAACTTCGCAAACACACAGACGATGACAATAAAATTAGAACAAGCCACACCACGACCCTCGTACTCTCCCCCCCTCACCCCTAACAAAAAGAAATTAAACAAAGGTTACCTCCACGTCGAAAAAGTTGGGTCTCGCTCCGAGCACTTTCCCTGAAGCGGCTGCAGCTGCCGCTTTGCTCACTAGACCTGCTCGCTTCAATGCGGCAGCACCACTGCCTGGAGCCGTGCCGGTGCCACTGCTCCCACCTCCGGCTGCTGCAGCTGATGGGTTGGCGTCGCTGTCGCCGCCTCCGCTAGCGCCCTTGAGTTGCATCACCACCTTGAGTACGCCTTCTTTCACGAACCTAGTAAATTGAGACACGCACATTGCAAGTCAAAATAATAAAGGCCCATTTGAAGTCATGGGAGAAGTACAAAGGCATCACTTTCTCTTCGCTCTTATGACCCAAGTAATGAACAGAAGATCTTCCATTCTTTGCAATGTGCGTGCGATCAAGCCTATGTACTCACACGTAGTTTCATACGCTCAAGACATAACTCACCAATAGCGGTCCACAGATGTTCCTTGCACGGCGATGACGTCACGGTTGAGGTAAGTTTCAGGATGCAGCACATAAGCCAGCTGGCTCAGCTGGGCTTGCCGCCAATTCTTGAAAAGCCCTGTTGCGTGTGCGCGGGAAGAAGGTGTGGCAGTTGTGGCGAGTAAATACGCAGAAGATCGCGTAACTATCCGCATTCTTCAAACAACTTTTTTTTTGTTTCTCCTCGGCGACATTTGATTGCGTTCGTTCTCTATTTATATTGTTTTTTAAATAATAACATCGCATATTTCAAGGCACACCTTGCGGCCGCTCCAGAAAAGCCATTTTTCCGCGCACGTCCAGGTCTTGGCCCAGGTCCCGCTCGAAAGTGCGCGCGAAGCACGACGGCCCCACCACCAGCACCATGGAAGGTTCCGCTACCACCCCCGCGGCGGTGCGCACCTAAAAATGTGTTTTTAGGGGGAGAGAGGAACCAAGAACAGCACACACGTACATGCACGAGGTAGGTTGGCATGGGATAAGGTGATCATGAGAGAAAAGTAGAGGAACATTTACGAGTCGTTTCGACAACAGCGAAAGCATTTTCACGGAGATTGGGGGACTATAATAAGTACATTTCAAGGAACACCATAACTATCAACACACACCGGGTTGGACTTGTCAAGCAAAGCAATTTCCCCCAAGCAATGGCCGGGGTTTGAGGTCGAAAAAATCAGGTCACCCAACACCCCCGAGGTCAAGAAATCCACCCCAGGAAAGTCGTCCACCGGTCCTTGCGCTGCTTTCTCGGCCGCCGCCGCCGCCGCCAACTCTGCCGGAGACTGCCCCTCCGGCACTTGCGCCATTTCGTCGTTGCCGTTGCCGTTTCCTCCGTGGGCGCTGCTGCCGCGCTTCCCTCCCGCAGCCTGCAGGCCAGACCCGTTGAGCTTGATGGTGGAGCGGCGCGCCCGCATGTCGGCCTTGAAGCTCTGCTTTTTCTTGAGCATGGCTCCGCCGCCGCCAGGTGCGCCGCTTGGAGACACCGTGGTGCCTCGGCGAGAAGCCGAAGTAGGCTGGCCGCCGCCGCCGCCGCCGCTGCCGCCGCTGGTTGGGGTGACGGAGGAGCTGCGGCGATCCGCAGGGGACTTGGGCGAAGCCGCACCACTGCTCTGGCCAGCGCCGCCGCCGCTGCCGCTCTCTTTGTCCACGCTGCTGGCGCGCCGCGAGGGCCGCCGGTTGGGGGACTCGCTGGTGCGGCGCATGCTCGGCGAAGACGGCTCGAGGGAGCCGCGGCTGGTGCTGCGCCGGCGCGCGCTCCCCGGAGACGCGGGCTCCCGCATGCCCCCACCGCCACCGCGGCTGCCCGAGCGCCCCCGCCCCCCACCGCTCTTGGGGCTCGGAGGCTCGTTGCCGCGAGCCGAGCCCGGCGTCCTGGACTGCTGCTGCTGCTGTTGAAACAGCGACGCAAACTCGCCAATCCCCAAATTTTTGCCCGTGCCCGAAGGCGAATTGGGCTCAAACGTTAAAGGCGACACAGGGGTGGAGGGGTCAAACGCACTACTGCCAGCCGTGCTGACATTTCTCCCTGTAGCAGCAGCGGCGGCACCACTCGCGTCTCCTCCTGCAGGGGCATTCGCGCTGCTCTCCACGGGCACTGTGGGGTTGTCCAAAGTGTCATAGCCCTTCATGCCTGCCAACGAGGCCGCTTGCGCCATGGAAGCCCGCCGAGCAGGGGGTGCCACCGAGAGGCGTTTGAGGTGCACCAGCGACGAAGGCAACTGCATCATGAGGGGAATCCCCCCTTTAGTGAGGGAAGGCGCCCCAGACCCGTGCACGAACGAATCCCGGTTGCGCCCCCCACTCGACGGTTGCTGCCCTCCAAAGTGCGAGTGCCGCTTGCGGCTGCCCCCGGGAGTCGTCGGCTCCGGGCTCATCCCGCCCTGGTGGCCTTGGTAGCTGCCGTCGTCGGCTTCGTCGTCGGCCATCCATTCGGACACGGCCCGAGCATGGGCGCCCTGACGGGTACCTGCAGCGCTGCTGCTGCTGCTGCCACCGCCCCCACCGCTGTTGCTGGCGACGCTGCCGCTGGCAGTGACGGCGCCTTCTCGGCTGCTGCCCGCCTTGGTGCGTGGGGGCGCGGCCATCACGAACCGGCTCAGGGCTGCCGCTTCTTGGCCCTTGTCGGAAAACGAGTACAAGTTAATCTTCCCCGACACTAGGACGTAGAAGCCCCACTGCCACCACGCGCTGGGGGCTCCTGGCCCGGCGCCGTCACCGCGCTGGCCCTGAAAGAACATGGGCTTGTTGGGTGGGGCTTCCCATAGCGCGGACTCTTTCGCGAGCGTAAGCATGGCCCGCGCCGTCAGTTTTTTCGGCAGCAGTTTGGAGTGCCGAAAGTAGGCGACGATGCGGGAAATGTCCAAGGGCGACCGGTGGTGGCATGGCGTCAAGAGCGCGGCGTGGGCGTACTCCTTGAGCTCTTCTGCCGACTGCTTCTTGTTCATCTTTGACTGGGCACGGTACATCATGTGCAGGTAGTTGCACCACGTCGACCATCCCTTCCGGAGGCCTTTGGTGACGTTATCCACTGTGGATGAAACAGAAAGAACGGCACCAGCGTGATGAGCAAATAAATGACTGAAAATGAAGGCAATGACTACAGCACTTTTGAACGCGTCTCATCTTTTATTTTTCAATTGAATTTAACACCGCTTAGAGATGCTTCTATTCTCTTATAGAAACTCTTAATACGAAAGAACGGCTTGGGCTAGTACTTCGAGAGGTGAAGCTGGCGTGGGTTCAATGTTTAAGCAGAAAAATGCACAGAGATGGCAGGGTCTTGTACCAGTAGAATTGCGCCAGTGGGCAAGAGTTCGATGCAGGAAAATCTTATGGTATTGGCTCAACGATGTAACATAGTGTTGGATGTCCTCCAATGAGAGTTCGTCGAGGTTGTGTCCCTTAATAGCGTTTCGCGTTTTCACTTCCGGCGGCGCCATCACGACCTGATGATGAGCATGCAAATCATATTAGGAACGTAGGGCGCGAATTAATGGCGACGAAGTGAAGCTCATCGGCACACACCGGTGCAGGTGACGCCTATAGAAGCGCTCTTCTACGCCCAACACCCACTGCTCAACAGAAAGCTCGAAACCAACAACTCCCGAAACGATGCGATGCCCGCAAACAACGCTACATACTACTGTACGAAGGAGGTTTCGGTGTGCCATGCAAATCCATCTTTAACACCACCCTGTACTGCGGTAAGCACGGTGATTTCGACATTCTTGCGACGTTACAAACGACGTGTTAGACAGACTACTGATGAGACAACTGCTACTTATTATTACTGCTACTGCGCTACTGCTACTTCAGCTCTTCAGCACTGCTGTTTGTAGAAGTTTGAGGAAGAATGCTGCGCTCTGGCCTGGTCCGTGGGCTACTCGCTGGACCGAGAGCGGCTGCACGTCACCAGTCTCAGAGGCAATCGTCTCGCGAGCTCCCAATTTTGATTTGTCGCTCATTCTATGGCTTTGGGTCTGGCAATGATGACAACAGCAATGGCAACAAGACGCATCAAGAGGTTTGCAGTGCGAACTGGCTCATCATAATTGACTAGCGTTGTCTGATCCAGATGTATAGTTTATTCGTTTATTCGCAATATCATGTTTTCGATTATTCTTGTTGTGTCTTTCAGCAGTATCTCGTCATTCTGCTATGTTAAGCTCACTATCAATTGGCTTCTGTGACGACTAATGAGTGTACTCAACAGGATGGCGATGGAGACCACAGTAGCAGCGGTAGCGACGGCAGCAACGATGCTGGTAGCAACAGCGCGTCATCGCTAGAGGCTGTCGGCACCGGTGATCGGGCCCCACGCCCAAACCCTCTCTTGCTCTTGCCCGTCGACCGCAAGCCGCTGTTCCCAGGCATGGTGCAAGGCCTGCACTTGACGCACCCGCCGACGATTGAAGCCCTCGTCGAGATGAACGCGCACGGTGCCAACAATTACGTCGGGGTCTTTCTGAGGCGGGCTGGAGAAGCAGGCGGGTACAGCGGCAGGGAAAACGGCGAGGACCAGGAGCAGCTCCAGTTTCCTGAGCTCATTACGGACCCTAGCCAAATCTACAAGACGGGGACCTTAGCTCAGGTGAATGACTAGATTGAGCTCAAAAGGTCTTTTACACTCGCTTTTAGGTCTAGTTTCTCTCAGTTGCTTCTTGAGAGTTCTTGGAATCGTGGGCTCGCTATTCCATTCGTTTTGTCTGCATCTGTCTTTCGTCGTATTTTCTTTGTTTCCAAGCACGGTCAGTGTGTCCATCCCTCTTTTACTGCCCACGCACTTCCTCGTCTAGCCCTCCGCTGTTCATTTCTCACCTGCATTGTCCTCCGTTTTGAACGCACAGGTGCATCCCGCAACGGCCACCCGCAGTGCGAGCGGCGCGCTGGCCTCCTCGCTTCAGGTCTTCTTGACGCTACACCGCCGCGTGGACTTTGAGAGCGTGGTGCACCACGGCCCGCCTCTGAAAGCACATGTAGCTCACTGGGACGCGCTCGCTGCGGTGAGGGTTTGAACGGTTACATCAATGGAATTCTTTAAAGTGTTTTATAGCTCGAAGATATGCTGAAACTGCGGGCTTCGACGTGTAGATATCATCATGAATGTGCATTCCTCTTCATAGATCCCTGAATCTTTTGTCTTTTTTGAGATTCCCTCGCAATTTCCGAGATACAACTGCATGTTCTTTACGTATGATTGCACATCTTATGCCGTTCTTCCATTAAGGTGGACCCGATGAGCGAAGACGCCGTGCTAGTGAAAGCCCTGAGCAACGAAGTGGTCTCGGTAATCCGGGACCTGGTCAAAGCGAACCCCCTGTTTCGCGAACAAACCCAGTACTTCACGTCTCGCGTAGACCTCGGGGACCCGTTCAAGTTAGCGGACTTTGCGGCGAGTTTGACTACGGCCGAAGGCTTTGAGCTCCAGGTGTGTGTACTGAGAGAGGTAGAGAGTATGAGAGAGTCGAAAGGTCAGGAGAAAAGGGGGAAAACACACAGGTGCTCCCACACATGCCAGAAAAAGGGGTGTTCTAGAACACACACGCGACTAATAGAAGTGGCACCTGTCTCATTGTACCAAATGCGATTATACTTGGGTGTGTGTTTCACTGTGATTAATACACGTTGCTTGCACTACACAGGCCGTGTTAGAAGAGAGGTCTCCCGTGGAGCGGCTTCAGAAAGCACTCTTGTTAGTGACCAAGGAGCGGGAATTGACGCAAGTGCAAGCCGAGATCAAGAACCAAGTCGAAGCGAAAATGTCCAAGACGCAGCGCGACTATTTCTTGAACGAGCAGCTCAAGTCCATCAAGAAAGAGCTAGGCCTGGAGAAAGACGACAAGGAAGCGCTGTTGCAAAAGTTCAGAGACCGAATGCAGCATGCAGTGGGTTTGCCGGAGAAAGCGCGAAAGGTAAAGAAATTGCATTCACATTCAAAAGTGAGAGTGAGAGTGTTGTTGAAGTCGATTAAGAGAACACCTGCACATCTACGACAATAGTGGATTCCTCAATTTACTTTCACGTGTACCACAATTGAATTCACCTTGTCATCCGGACTTTTGTTGTTCTCATCTCATGATCATCAAGGTGATTGACGAAGAGCTTTCCAAGCTAAACCAATTAGAGCGCAACAGCGCGGAATTCAACACCAGCCGGTCGTATCTGGACTGGCTCACGCTCCTACCGTGGGGCAAAGGCACCGAAGATTGCTTAGACGTTCGGCACGCTGCTAAGGTGAGAACACTTAAACCCAAATAGCGTTTATTAGGCTCTTATCGTTGCACAATGCCTTTTTTGTACTTCTATTTTAAGACGAAAGATATAATTAAATGATTTGCACTTCCCTGTTTCGACAGATTCTTTTTATTTTCCTCTCTATCTCCATACTTCGAACATTAACAGGTTCTAGACGAGGGCCACTATGGGTTGCAGGACGTCAAAGAGCGCATCTTAGAGTTCATTGCCGTGGGTAAACTCCGAAGTTCATCTTCAACCTACGGATATTCGTCGAAGACCAGTGGCAGCGGTGGCCTCAACACGGGGAGTGGCAAAATCTTATGCCTCGTGGGACCTCCGGTAAGAAGAAGGTTGAGTGGATGTTATCTCAACTGATTGGTGTGATGCGTTGCATGCTATATTTGTGCGGTATCATTATCATTCTGCTATTACTACGATGAGCCCTTATTCTCTTGACTTCAACTATGGGTGTACCATCGTCATTGCCGTTACTTCGACTGCTAGCGCTGCTTTCCATCTTCCCATTCTATCTTCCCACTGTCCTCCCCCTCTTAATAGGGTGTGGGCAAGACATCCATTGCCCAATCCGTGGCCGACGCTTTGGGCCGCAAGTTTTTCCGGTTCAGCGTTGGGGGGTTGAGTGACGTAGCCGAAATCAAGGGCCACCGCCGCACTTATGTCGGCGCCATGCCGGGCAAGCCCATTCAAAGCCTGAAGGAAACCGACAGCTGCAATCCCCTGGTGCTCATCGACGAAATCGACAAGCTCGGCCGGGGCCACCAGGTCTTGTGTGCGCCTGTAGTTGCTGCGTTTGCCCTGCTCTGTAAACATGTTATCCATTTTGATTCCTTCCAGAGTATTTGTTCCGACATCCAAGCTGTGTGTTGCGTACCGTCTATGTGTACGCATTCAATTACCTTACAGATACCCATTCTTTCATTTTAGGGCGACCCCGCCTCTGCACTGCTCGAATTGCTGGACCCCAGCCAGAACAACACTTTTCAGGACCATTACGTGGACACCCCTGTAGACCTGAGCAACGCCCTCTTCCTGTGCACTGCCAATGTACTTGACACCATTCCCGCTCCGTTGCTCGACCGCATGGAAGTGGTGAGATATTAACTCGTGCACGTTTGATTGAGTGCTGAAACTATGCGCATTATAGTGTGTGTCTCATATGTTTGTTACTATTCAATACAACGAGGCCTAATTGATGGGTGTATAGTCCTTCTTTTGTTCCCGCACTATCATGTCTTCTCGACATCTTCGCGGTGCACTAGTTTCATTATTCTCGTCACTTCCTGGCTTTAATGTGTGCGTATTGAATACTCCCTCTTCATCGTAGGTGCGCATTGCCGGCTACGATTTGCCGGAAAAAGTGGAAATTGCCAACCGTTACCTCATTCCCAAAGCTCTGAAAAACGCCGGGCTCGTGCCACCAAGGGCTGACTCTACTTCTGAGGCCTTCACAGCATCAGGAGCAGCAGGAGCTGAGGCAGCAGCAGGTAAGGAAGGCTTCTCCACAGACGACGACACCAACGCTGCCATGAAAATCACACCTCAAACCTCTCCACCGCCAGCGGAAGTGTTGTCCGCCTTGCGCATCACCAAGGGCGCCGTGCACAGTCTGGTGCGGTGGTACTGCCGGGAAGCCGGCGTGCGGCAATTGGCGCAGAAGCTCGAGCGAGTGGCGAGGAAATTAGCCCTCAACGTCGTGCGCTACCAGGAAGAACTGGAGTCAAAAGGCAACAGCGGCGACGGAAGCAGTGGCGGCAGCAATAGTGGCAGCAATAGCACATGGTCTACGCTCTGGCCTTTTTCGTCGTCGTCGTCGTCCAAGAGCAAGCTCGGGAAGGGTCTAGAGCACCGCACCGGCGACGATCGTTGGGTGGTAGACGAGGAGTCCCTGTCGTACTACGTCGGGAAACCTCTGCACACCAAGGACCGGCTGTACGACGGCGCACCCCCGCCGGGGGTCGTGATGGGCTTGGCCTGGACCAACTTAGGGGGCACTTCGCTGTACATCGAGGTGTGTAATTGGGGGAGGGGGTTGCGTGTGTGTGTGCACGCATGCCTGTACGAGGCCGTAAACTGCGCGTGGTGTGCAGTGGCAAAGGGTCGAGAATAACATTCATTTGATACGAGCATCTGTCGAACCTGATTTGCTCATAGAGAAGACTTGAACAGTGGCTCTTCCGCTCTGCATTTTCTCCCTCTCTTTTCCTCCTTCGTTTCATCCATTCTCCCCTTCATGGCACTGCCTTCATGCTCTACTAGGTCACCTCGGTGCCTGGCGCGCCCGACGGCAGCGGTGGGCGGTCTTCTCATGGAGCAAGGAGCCGCACCAACTTCAGCGACGAGGACGACGACGAGAGCGACAGCGAGGGAAGAGGCAAGAACAACGCGGCGACTGGCGGCTTACAGGTAATTATAACACTCTTTGAGGTTAAGTGAAAGATAGTTGACAATGTAATCGAATCTTTAACAAACACAAATTTAAACGTGCCGCCGCACCTGTGCAAGCATCTTTTGCGTCCTTTCTTTAATGTGCGCCCCTCATCACAGGTCACGGGGCAGTTGGGGGAAGTGATGCATGAATCGACCAAGATCGCGTACACCTTGGCGCGCAACTTCTTGAACACGCGCATCATTGGCCACCGCGACAACGCATTCTTGGCGACTCAACAGGTAAAACTGGTAATCCTGTTCTTGCTGTGTGGACGTTCAAGCTTCTCTCTCTGCCTTCTTTTGCCGAACTATTTACTTCTTCCTGAAGCCCAATTTAACTTCCAGCTTTCTTCTCTTACTTGTTCGTTCAACTGCGCGTGTCTTCTTTTTTTTTTACATCCAATTGATTGATTTTTTTCAAGTATCTGAACCCAACCTTGGGTCCTCCAAGTGTCCCCATGCCTTCTCTACTTCACCCTCTTTGTAAACCCTCTTCTGGTTCCACCAGTTGCACTTGCACGTCCCCGAGGGCGCCACGCCAAAAGACGGGCCTTCTGCGGGGGTCACCATGGTCACCGCGCTCTTGAGCTTGGCCATCAACAAACCTGCGCGGCCGGACTTGGCCATGACGGGTGAAGTGTCCCTCACAGGGAAGGTATGACACGCGTTTCAAGAAACTTCACACAAGCCTTTTGTGTACAGTAGAAATACTTGACGACGAGTAAATTTGCACGCGTTTCTTTCTTCTCGTGGCGCCACTGATTTTAATTCGTATCGCAGGTTTACTTTCGTTCTTTTTGTCTTTATGGTTCAAGTCGTGTCCTTCTTGACTGTACATGCATGGACTCTTCTAAATCTTGACATGCCCTTTGTTTTACGCCCATCCGAAAATGGAAAGGTGCTTCCTGTGGGCGGCATCAAGGAAAAGACCATTGCCGCGCGCCGGGCAGGCATCACCTGCTTGGTGCTCCCCGCAGCAAACCGCGCCGATTTCGAGGAACTCCCCGACTACCTGACCGAAGGGCTTGAGATTCATTTCGCGGACATGTACGCGGATGTGTATGCGATTGCGTTCAGCGAAGACCCAGACGGCCAAGCAGGCGCGTTTGATCCGTAAGTAAGGAGAAGAAATCTAACCCCGCGCGCTTGCGTCTGGCTTTGGTTTATATTCTCTTTGCTATTTGCTACTAGGGGGTCCAAACCCGTTTCAGTACTAATAGGCCTAGTGGTCAAAGCCAGAAATTCCGAGGAATTATTTGCCCACGCAGCCTACGATCCCTCCGTTAGACGTTAGAAGTCTGGGAGGTATCAGAAGGCAGAAGGAATTTTCTTCTTGCCCTTCTCCACTTTAGTGAATCAGCTCACCCACCTGATACATTTTAATTCAAAAGAGCGCACCCAGCAGTAGCAGTGATCCACATCCAGCTGGTGCTCGGTGCTCGTTCTCCTCGGGACGTCTGACGTCTGATGTCTGTCTGTGTGTGTGTGTTTGCACCAATCTCTTTCCACTTTCCGGAAGCTTCTCTTCCCGTTCAGCACTTCTTCTGTAGTATGTGACATCATTTTTTGTGACCGGCCTTGCAGAAGCTAGAAGCTTCCGGCCTTCACCAAACAATAGCCCTGTCTCGCCCGAACACTTCTCGCTGATGTCCATCAGTGTAGAAGCTCCGGCCCATCCAAGCCCTGCGCTACAGGATTACCTCCCGGTTTGAGGCTATAAGTAGAGTTTGCGCCCTTTGCTGAGTACGCGCTTTTGTAGAAGTTCGAGTGGCAATTCTCCAAACTACATGCCTCGAATACACATGAAATGCCGGCTAATCGCTAAGAACAGCTATGCTTCTTGGAAATTTCACTTGACCTAGGCATCAATTGTATTTGCTTTCTTGCCAGGCGTTTCGTGGAGCGCCGGGCGAAGTATGCTTGACCTACTACGCCATTGGCCCTAACAAGGTCCTGCAGCCGTCCTCGCTCACACGAGCTGAATTGTGGCAGCTTGGCCGCCAGGCTGCAGGTGTGCTGAAAGCCAACGGCGTTGGGAGAGGTGATCGCGTGCTGCACTACTTCTCGGACAACCGCATGGAAGACGTTGCGTGCCGGCTTGGCGCGTCTATGGTTGGAGCAGTGCCGGTTACAGTCAATTGGCAAGCCGATACTGAAGCCCGCATAGTGTTCAAGGCGACGAGCACTAATGCTAAGCTTGCTCTGAGTGATGCTAGCGTACCTGCTCAGCACTGCACTGCGCTGCGCGCGGCGTCCGTGGTGGTGCTAGATGCAGCAGCAGCACTCGTGACGGCGACGCCACTGCCTGCAGAACAATTCGAATCCAGAGTGGAGCTCGAAGACGACCGGATGGTAATCTTTACCTCAGGCACTACGGGGGACCCAAAAGGGGTGCGGCTCCCGTACCGAGCTTACGACTGCAACCGGTCAACCTTTGAGTCTTTCTTGGCCCTCGAGGACCCTACGCTGAAATTGGCGTGTGTGTTGGCCAACCCGTTCCACCACACCAATTCCACAGCCATTTCCGACTGGTGCCTGAGGCGCCCTGGCAGCCATTTGCACATCTTGCAGCGCTACTCGACTGGTTATTGGGCAGCCCTTGCCCGTGTAGCGAGTGGTAATGCCATCGGTAGCAAGGGCGTAGTCAACACCGCCGATGACGACGACGACGACGAGGAGGAGGAGGAGGAGAGTGTGGTGTCGGCATGCGTGAGAGCTTGTGGGGCAGCAGCAGCCCACGGTCTGCGCGTGGTTGCCCCCGTGGTGTCCAAACACTTTGACTTTTTGGAAGCGTTGATGGAGGAAGCCCGAGCGGCTGAGAGAAGCGAAATCGACGAAAGGAGTGGTCACAAGCGCGTTAAAGCTCACGATGGCAGCGCCGTGCCTTTAGAAGCTCCGAAAGACGAAGCAGCAAGTGAAGAATCTGCTCCATCGAATAAGGCGCGGCCAGCTCGTAGTGTGTTTGGCATGCCGCACGGAGCAGTGTCAGCAGCGCTGGGCTCGTCCCACGTGACCTTGCTCCTGGGGTCGGCCCCAGTAGGGCCTGCCACCGTGAAACGCATTCAAACTTACGCCAACGGCGCGCTCCCCACGGTGCGGTTTGGCTCCACGGAAACGTGCTTGCAAGTCGTGGGCACTCCTCACGTGCAGCACGCGCCGGAGCTCGACAAAGCGGCCATTTTGAAAGCTTTCCAGCGGGGGTGGGCCCACACGCTCCCCAAGAGTGATGAAAGCAGCGCCAGTAGCAGTAGTAGCGCGAGCGCGGACAGCAGCAGCAGCGCCGAGAGAGTGGCCCAGCCAGGCTACTACATCGGCCGCTCGCATCCGCCGTTTGTAGAGTGTGCCATCGTAGAGTCGGTAGATGCTTCCGCAGGCGAAGCCTACCTCAAATCAGTTTCCGAAGGGGTGCCAGGCTTACTTATCACGCGCGGTTGCAACTTGATGACTGGCTACACCAACGACCAGGAGGTAGTATAACAACTGTTTTTAAGGCAATACGCCCCCTCTTTTTCATTGTTGGCCAGCCGTTCGCTTGTTTTCTCTGGATTTATAATCCTTCATTGTAAAGTTGTTCTCTCTTGTTCTTGTTTCTTATTTTGGCATTGTTGCTGCCCCTCAGGCGGTTGCCAAAGCGATTCACCCCTCGGGTTGGTACGTCAACCTCGGCGACGTTTGCTTTTGGCTCAAGTCAGACGCCGACGGCCAGCACGACTTGTACTGGGTGTCCCGCGAGTCCGCGCTCTTGATCCGCGGTGGCGCCAACTACGCTTACGACCAAATCAACGACGAGTTGTCGTCGTGGGTGTCGCAAACGTTCGGCTTGCAGCCCGGCCTGGATTTCGTGCTCGTCGTGGTGGGCTTACGCCTCAAATCCGAACACGACGACGACTGCTGCGTCACCATTGAGCTGTTCGAGCAAGGTCCCAGTGTGCGTGCGTATGATGGTGGTGCATCCGCACTGAAAACTGCCATCCGAGCGAAGTTTCTGAGCGGTGCCAAGCAGGCTTGCAGCAAAGGAGCCGCACCAGATCGGTTGCGGTTTGGTGCCGTCTCGCGGAATTTCAAGGGCGCTGTGCTCACGAAGGAATTGGCGCAGGCTTGGAAGGATCATGGTGGGAATGATGATGCACAACTCAAGTAATGCGGAAGAGGGATTTTTATATGGCAATGGCAATGATGATTCATAAATTTTACTTCAGCGCGTTGTATCGTGGTTGATCAGTTTATATGGCTGTAATGTTATAATCATA
>Ga0307931_1001865_pt1 | contig 13747 bp, 17 predicted proteins | sample OrgLakmetageno47_FD_201816 | JGI IMG/M metagenome (GOLD analysis project Ga0307931, IMG submission 201816) | Saline water microbial communities from Organic Lake, Antarctica - #47 | ecosystem: Environmental > Aquatic > Non-marine Saline and Alkaline > Saline | place: Antarctica: Organic Lake... | reverse complement strand
ATGAGGCTTCTGACAACTAAGCTCATTAAATCAGGTTGTTGTAAGAATAAAGCAGTTGTCACACACCATGAGCATGCCCTCCGCATTGATCAAGATCGTCATCGCTTCCTGCTTGGACGCCTTTTGAGAAAACAAAAGGATGGGGCCAGGAACTTCATCAGCTTACGCACGCAGACCAGTGACGTGTGAGCTCTATACACTGCATAAGGCTAAGTCAAAACACGTAATACCTGAAGTGTATCGACCGTAGAGAAGAAATCCATCTGCAGCCCAGCCAATAAAGGGAGGATGGTCCGTTGCACCTCCGTAATTCGATTGATTGTACATGCAGAGGTCGCCATATGGATCCCCTGACGAAGAGATAAGAAAGAAATTAGAGTGAATTGTAGTAATAATCCAGCACAATGAATACAGAGCGAATTCAGTACCATGGTAGTGATAATTTCCACCCTTCCCAGAGTGGCTGCTGCAGGCATCGCCCTCGCAGACTTCCCAAACGACGTAGTCTGCGTTGTCAAAGCTAGGGTAGATTGGAACCCCATTTGCTGCAACACCGATGGCTCCAGACAGCGGCAAACGAATGCCGACAGAGTCACGGCTACCCAACTATTAAAATTTGCAAATACGATAAAAAGCAGAAGGTTAGGCTGCCATAATTTGATGGGGAATTTAACAATTACGACACTCACTTCGATATCGCTAGGGATTTTGCTCCCTCCGCCAGGGCTAAACGCTGGTGAGAAGCCATACTCGTTGGTGACGTTCAACGGAATTTTGTACACTTGGTACTGCTCGTAGCGTGAGCGAACTTTGCAGTCAGCTCCGTCCGTTTCCGTTCCACCAGGCGGGACTGGAATTTTATCCAACGTAGAAATATGATCGGGGTAACCCAGGCTCCAAATGACAAGAAAGAGGTCCGTGCAATAGGCGGCCTTGACGCCAAAATGGCTCGTGATGAGCATGTCGCTGAGTTGAGTGCAGTAGTTTGTTGTACTTTGGTTGCAGTAAGGATTGCATTGAAGGCTTTTGAGATCATTTAAGAGCAATGCTTCAGCGTCTTCTTCAACAGGCAGCGAAGCCAGGCTGCAAGAAGCCTCGGTAGAAAATTCACACCTGTTTTATAAAAGGAAGCATTTTCAGTATATATCATACTAGTACATGTAGCCAAACGAAACACAGGACCTAAGCTGGTAAAAACAAGATCAGATCCAGCGATGTAGAAATGAAGCCACCTACCAATTTGGGCTGCAAGGCCTGGTTTCTTTTGTATCGCACGTTTTCGTCCAGTAATTTACGACTTCCTCAGTTGTCAATGGGCTAGCCGTAGGCGCGTACGAAACTTCGCACGATGTGCAATCTGTCGAGCAAAGCGTCTTCGGTGGGGTGCCATCATTACAATTCGCCCCACCTGAGACCGAGTAACACCCACCGTCAATGCACATCTTATCGGAGCACGTGGAATCCGTAGTGAGGCACGTCAAGAGCTCGCGCGTGAACGGCAAAAGGGCCCTGGGGAGCGATAGTTCAGCCTCATTGCCTTCGTGGAGCGCTTCATCGTATGAGTCGATCATTTGAGGTCGTTGCATGCTGTGCCCAAGGGCCGGCTCCATAACGAAAACGTTCACAAGAAAGATCCATCGGGACGGAGCCATCGAATGCTCAATTCATGCCACCTATTTTTTTATATTTCAAAATAAAAATTGAAGAGACAAAGACGATATTCAGGTTCAATTCCAGGGTAAATTATTCGTTTGAAAAGCACTCTAGAAAGAAGCAACCCCTTCCCCCTTCCGTGCTGGGAAACGGGTTACTGGCACGATCGCCGAAAAATTCGCAACTCACACTCCCACTTCTCAGAATGACAGGCATTATGGTGTCCGGCGGTGCTTATGTGCGCCTACGCCCAAGATTGCCGCGGTTGTAAATAAATGTGTAATGTAACAAGAACCAGTACAACTTTTTTGTTGTGCAGGAAACTCTAGGACAACTTTCCCACTAAGTTGTGCATAAATACATGGCATGTACCCACATTTACACTTCCTACTCCACGTTATCACTTTATCAGGCAACATTGAAATCCGGGATATAGTTATCCAATGGCGCTCGCGCACACACCTGCGCTCAGATTTTGCCGCAGAAGTTCATTAGAGATAAGTAAAAAATTACGTTACTGTACGCGGAAGTACGCGTCGTCAGGAGGTCAGAAGTAAGGTACTCCACAATTCCCGATCCCCGACCTGAGTACGTAGGAGGAGGCTGTAGAGTTGTCTACGTTCTACGAGTTCTACGTACTGTTAAAACAGTACAGTAGTACAGTACCGACAGTACCGCCATGTCTTCGAAGGCTGAATCTGAGTGGACGGTGGCGGCTGTCGTCGCCCTCTTCGTTGCTGCAGGTCTCCTTGAGATAGGTGGAGGATGGCTAATCTGGCAACATCAACGCGAAGGAAAACCATGGTGGTTTGCTCTACTCGGCGCATTTGCGTTGGTGCTCTATGGCTTCGTACCAACTTGGCAGCCGCTTGACGCTGGGAATTTTGGCCGTGTGTATGCGTAAGTACGCGTTGCAGCGCACGTTTGTTTGTCTCGATTTCATAAACTGTATAACAGTGCTTTGCTTGCCTCATACAGCGGCTACGGATGCTACTTCATCATCCTCTCCTTGATGTGGGCGTGGGCTCTGGACGGCCAAAAACCAGACACAGGTGATCTCATGGGCTGTGCTTTTGCCGTGGTTGGAGCTGCCTTAATTACTTTTTGGCCTCGGGATTGAGGCGATTCGAGAGCTGCAAATCGCCGTCACACACCCAATGGACTATCGTGAAACCCACTTACATTCCTCAACAGCATTGCTATGTACGTGCTACTTAGTAGCTAAGGCTAAAAGACATCGTGACTGCAACAAAAATGCGATGGAAATGACTATCGAGTTCACGCCCTCAGTGTGGCATCAATACTGAATTTGCTCACACCAGTATGCTCACTCTTCGAATCATGTCATAATTGGCTGTGCTGTTGGAGAGACCACATTTGTACTTTTGAGTTGGGGAGATAATTCGACTCCTGGATTAAAGATACGAATTGCACTGAAGGATAAAGGAGCTGAAAAATTTGGAGCACTACTGCAAGCGATTCTTCATATGTGGACCAGCACTGCAGTGTTCTATTCGGGTGAATTGCTTCGCGTGTCCGGAGCTCTCGAAGGCAAGCTTGGTCATGAATGTCGGTTGTAAATGGTTGTAGACGAAAGAACAATTGGCCATGTTCTATGCTAATGGGCCATAATGGCCTCAGCGATTGCGCCTTTTGGCTTCTCTGGAGAGAAGGGCGAGAGAGACCGGGGCGAGGTTTTCATGCTCCATCTTCCTTTCGAGATACCCAGACCGATTTCATATTAATGTCTAACTGGCAGCTAAAGGGGGGTCACTTTTTGCAAAAGCGGAAATTTTGCGCATTATCGGCCATTTCGCATCATAGACGCAATTTATTTATCGACCAATGCACAGATTGGCCGAGTTTAGTATACCCGGTAGGGGTAGGGCCGCGACGTAACACCACGGAAAATTTGTCCGTTGGTTACCAATATTTTAACTTTGGTGCTCATCATCTAGCACACAGCCAGTGCAGAGTGCAGAGTGCAGCTCGGCCGCACGGATTTCGAGCAATTTTGGCCTATTCTAGGCCCCAAATATTGTCAAAATATCGGGCCACAGTGGTAAGACCGTATGAGCTCAGTTAAGGGGAATCCCGCCTCGATTTGCATATGCTATGGCCAATAAAGGTGATATTTCAAAAGTGACCCCCCTTTAAGCTTTAGCTGCCAGTTGGTCTAATTCTGGATTAGAACTTATATCAATAACACCATACGCACAAAACACCTCTGCCACTTAAAATTTGAGCAGTCCACGAACGAGGAGAAGAACAAGCATGGTGTTTGCATATAATATCCATTTAATTCCCTTATTGAGATTAGTCTTGAATTTCCCGGGCCTTTCTTCCGTTACACTGCGTTTCTGGGTTTGGAGTTTGGTGCTTTGGAAATAGAAAATCTTTGATGTCCGATGTACAAAACCGAAATCCCATTTGGAATATCGGAATCAAAGGCACTTGCCACTTGCCTCTTGCCATTTCCGAAATCCCTCTAACACCAACATCAGATATTCCATATTTCGACAGCTCACTCAGCGAAGGCGCAACTGGGCATAGGGCGCCAAACGAACACTGGCCCATGCACGAAATGTGGGTCGAGCACATAACATTTCTCAAAATTCATCAAAGGAAGAGAGAGAGAAAGGGATGCCTCAACACAGGCGGTTTTTAGTCCTTGCCGCCCAGCGCCCGCCCGCTCCGCAGCATTTGCCGGTGCTCGTGCTCGGTGTAAGGCAGCTCTGGCCCGTGCTGCAGCAGCGCCCGGCGGAGGCCGTTCTCAGGTTTTGAGGCGCGCTCGCTGGCGACAGGGCCAGTTCCGGAGCGGCGGCTAGGGACGTACTTGACTTTGCCCGCTTCCGAATCCTTCCATACCTAAGTAAATAGGGTGGGGAAAGGAAAGGACTCGGATGATATTTCATAAGGAATTGACTTTGAAAGAACAAACACACCATATACTACGACATCCTTCAAATCAAGAGAGCGGCAGGAGGAATATATATTTATCGTACAAAATAAAAGGAACAGATAGAATGGGATGGAGCAGAGGAAAAGTGCACAATTTATACCTGAACCCAAGTGCGCATTGCGAGGCCGAGACGTTCGAAGTACCTATTATCGTACACAGAAATGAGCCCAAGGTGAACCACACGTTTAGCAACACGCTAAATTCATCTCGCATGTAAGCGGATGCATATCTACACAGGAGCACAAATATGATATATTCGTTGCGCGCAGTAGCATCATCATCATCAGCCGCGTTGCACTAGAGGCATAGATTGCATTGTTATCATTACTTGTTCAGTTTTCCGAGGTCTTCGTGCACACGCCACGACAGCTCAACGTAAGCTGCACCGGCGTCGCCGCGGCTCTTGGGCGACAATTGCACCTGATATTGAAGACATTCGTGAAATGAGAAATGGGAAAGGCATAGAGGATGAAAAGAGCCAACTCTACACGAGCAAAAAGGCAAACGCTGTGCAACTGTAGGCGCTGTGTTTTGCTCTGCGGATGTACGAATACGTCGCACATGGTCACCTTATCGAAGAAGCGAATCACGTCTTCTTGCCACTCGAGTCCCTTGTACTCTTTCAGCAAATTTGTGAAGGGGTTGGATGCCTGAAAAAGCAGAGAAAAGTTGAGTAAAGGGTTGGTTGGGTAAGTTGTTCAAAAATAAGGAAAGACTGCACAGGGCACACGAAGGACAGAAGAAGAGAGAAGGATGAGTAAAGGAGGAGAGACAGCTAGCTACACATTTTTTTTCTTTGATCTCGTGCCAATTTACGCAAACAAACGTCAAGGTCTTTCAAAAGCGGCAACGCCAAAAAAACAAGTCTCCATAAGTTTGCCACCTTGTTGTGCTTGATGTAGGGGTGGCCGGTTTTGCTCCCCACGCCCATATGGTCCGCCACCGTCTTGGAGGCCCACCCAGCCCACCTGTGGAGTTTGAGGTTGGTTGTCCCACACAGAAAGGGACCGATACACGTAAAGCATGCGCCGTAGTATTTAAGATCGTTACATCGTCAGAATCAAAGCTTTAACAGATTACATAAGACAAGCAAGAAGAAGAAGAAGTAGGAATTGAAAAAGAAAAAGAAAAAAGGCCATAGCTATTACTATCACCATCGTCGACTGAACTTACATGTCATCGTAGCGCCCCCACGGTTGCCCCACTCCCATCAAGCCCTGCATGAACGCGGGGCCAATGAGAGCGCGGTCAAAGGCCACATTCATCGAGCACAGCGGGTACAGCATCCCTTTGGGGACCGTTACGGTGGTCGCAGCGTACACCTCGTTCCTTTCCTCTACTTTCAAGAGCTGAGCACAGAGACAAAAGCAAAAACACGCGCGCATAAAGACGTTCAAAGTGAAAACAAAGCGCGCGCACATACTTATGAGCCGTTCAGGCTAACAAAGCATAACCGAAAGACTGTTGACCATCACCATGAGACCACCAACAAAGCAGCGTGGAATGCACTCAATTCTGAAAGTACTAGTAGATGCAGACACAGCAACTACTGGTAAGAATTCTCAAGGGAATCAACGGCACTCACTTGAGTCGGCGCGTCGTAGTCGTAATTGTGGAGCCAGAGGCCGTGGCTCACAGCAGTGGCCACTCCACGGCGCAGGGAATAAGGAAAGCCCCGCACGAAGTCGGACCCGGGCTTGTACGGGTCGTAGACCGTGTTGAAAAAGAAGGGCGTCGAAGGGTTGAGCAAGTTCTTCGCGTGCTCGCGGACGGCGTCTACCAGTTTGCCGTCGGGCCCTACTGCGGGGCGGCAGTCGTCGTCCACCGTGTACACGAGCTTCTTGCGGCTCACCAGGAACCCGAAGTTGCGGATGGACGCGTCCTTTTGGGAAATGATCCACGAGTGGTTCCCGCCCCCAGACTCGTGCGGGTAATTGTCTAAAGCTGCTTCGATGTCTCGGCGGTTGTACAGCTCGTAGTCCGCCCAGTCGGGAATCTTGAGGTGCTTGTTCGGGTCGCCGTCTTGCACCAAAATCAAATGAAAACCCTCCAGAAACTGCCGCCATTCGTTGAGGAAATCCAAGTCGCGGATGCTCGGAATGACAATGTCCATGTACCTAATATTAGTGACATAATTCATTACTTTATCCTTCAAGGCTACGAAACTTACAACAAAATCCTAAGAGACGGAGTACACTTGTGGTGCACAGTCTCAGGTGACACTTCAAACCTCGGAAGCTCAGCCAACATTTGCTCCGCAGCCGTGTCGGCCGCTGAGAGGCCGGCTTTGCGCAACTCGTGCACCGGCTCAGGGTTCACCGAGAAATGATCCAAGTCCCAGCCCACCTAATATTGAAACAAAAATAATGATACGAGAGTAGACATAACCATGAGTCAGACGATACCATGAGCCAGCGCAGAACAAATACTCAGTGAGATTATTCTATTTCTAATTCAAGGACTTGTTTTTTTTCTCGTTTATTTTTTGTTGTTGTGTGGAGCGCGCCTCACCTCGCGTTCGAGTTCGCGAGTGGCCTTCTCTGCTGGCAAATAGTCCGTCGCTTTCTCGTCAATGTCCCCGCGCAACCGCAAGGCTTGTCGGAATAAGTTTGGCACGTCGGGCGTGGTGGTCGACGATAAAGGAACGTAGCCAACGTGCTCATATTCTTGCACCTGAAAACAACATACGCACTTCATCAACACATCTCCCAGCCACCATAACATCACATCCAAGCCATTACATTGAAACATTAAAACGTGCCAGAGATAAAAATATCGTTCCAATCCTCTTCCTAGATTGCGTGTGCCTATTGGTCTAGGATAGCAGCAATTTAATTCATTGTTAAGCAGGGGCGGCGTGGGCTCCACTCTAAAAAGATCACCTCACGAACGCTTGGTATCATTCCTTCGCGATGCTTACGCTCCAAATCAGCAGGTGGCGTCATCTTGTGCGGGTGCTCCCATGGTGGTTTATGGCTATGGTGATGGTGCTCCTTTTTGAATAAAGAGAAGCCGCCTTTCGAATCCTTTTCGTGATGATGCTTTTTCACGTCTTCAGCTTCTTTGATTCCCAGTGGCAAAAAATCTGCCTGCACCACAACGACAGCTACAGCTAGAAAATTTAACACGCGCGGCAGCATAATCTTTCTAAGAAGTGCTATCGTCTGCGCAACGGTGTCTGGGACTCGTTTCCAAGCCTATCTTTTGCAGCAACCCCGTCCTAAACTGCCTGAAGTCGTCAAAGGAGTGAAAGGACGACAAATGACAAACTCAGGGAGTGGTGCCTGGCGGCGCGGGGAGCGGGGAGTGTCGTTCTAATGTAGTATTCACTTCAACCCTCAAAAAGACAAACAAGCAAACAACACAGCAAAAGTGAAGTAAGTAAAGAAGTTAAGTATTAGGCATCAACGAAAATGGTTACCAGGAGAAGTAGCATGCGTTGGAGCGCGAAAGTAGCCTTTGTGTTTGCCCATACTGGCGCAGCTTTTTGTCCCAGTAGGCTGGGATTTCTTAGTCATTCGAAGCTGAGTCATTTGCCAGCCTTGAGGTCGCCTCTAGTGACCTCATCTCATGCTGATGCCAATGATGCCGTATCTTCGCCATCTCCGCTCGACGCAGCTGCTTTGTCGACCATGAAGGTAGCTGACTTGAAGTCCCTGGCCGCAGTTAAGGGCCTCAAAGTAGGGTCAATGCGGAAAGCTCAACTTGTAGAGTTGCTGGCACATCAGTCTAGCCAGGTAAACGATGGCGAGGCCTCATCTTCACCTCCTCCACGGTCGATGCCGTTACGGATGGCGGTTTCAGAGGAGGCCTCACTGGAAGAGAGCGGCACTGCTCAGACTGAAGCTATGACTTGGAAAGAAAGGTGGGCAGCAGATGGCGCAAAGAATCCTGACTCGCCCGCAGGGCGCCTCAGCCAACTCCCGCGGCTTGATCCCGAGGGTCTTGTCGTGAACCGCACCACACTCCTGCCTGCCTCCAACGAAGCCTCCATGGAGCTCCAGTTCATCGGTACTGCGAGCTGCATGCCGAGTTCCACACGAGGCGTGTCTTGCTTAGCTTTGCGACGAGACGGCGACGTGATGATTTTCGACGCCGGTGAGGGCAGCCAAACTTTGCTTCAGCAGTCGAGTGTTACGGTTACCAAAATCAGCCGTATCTTTGTGACCCACGCCCACGGCGACCACACCTTCGGCTTGATCGGCTTGTTGTGCATGATAGGCCAAGAGTGTGACCGCAGCGGGTCCCCCATCGACGTGTACGGGCCTGACGGCTTGCGGGACTTTCTGCGGGCTTCGGCTCAGCTGAGCGTGTCTCGGATAGTCGCTCCTTACCGCGTGCACGAACTCAAGGAGGTGCCGTGGATTATGCCGCTGCCGCCGCACATGGCGCCGCCAAAGGTGATATTAGAGGGCTTGTTTGCGTGTGTGCTTGCTTGCGCGAATGTATGGCCTTTGGTAATGATCGTTGAAAACCTAGCGAAACTATCCTTTGTTGTTCCACCCACACCACTCCTTCAATCAACCCCCTCCACCTTTCCTTCGTGTCCCATACAGGTGCCTCAAATGAGCGGCTTGCCAGTCGACAAACGCTTCGGTGAAGTAGGCGGTGGTCGCGATATCTGGCCTGATGCCGATGGTAAGTCTCGCTAGCTATTGTCGTAGCAGATGTCTAAACTATTCAAATTGCAGTGCAGCTGTTTTGGCTCTGCCATTTTCTACCTCGATGGCTTCCATAAATCTTCATTAAGCACATCCTGTAGCCTTTCTTATTTGTATGGTGTCCGAATGTAATGTTTTCAGGCGCCTGGACGTTGGTCGACGAAGCACAGGGGATTGGGTTACTCGGCGCTGACCACCAGCCGGCACGCAACCGCAAAGACCAGCAGACTAACAAGCACAGTGGGAGCGTGAGCATCAGCGGCCCTCGCGACAACAACAACAACAACAAACCGGAGAAGTCCTCGCGCGGGCAGCGGGGCCAAGCCTTCGACGTGGGCTCGAAAGCCACTTTCTCGGTGCGCGCCGCCCCCATGGTCCACACGGTCCCCTGCGTGGGGTTCGTCGTGGCCGAGTCGTCAAGGCCGGGTGCGCTGAACGCTGGGCTCGTAGATCCGCTCATTCAGACCAACCACGATGCCCTCAAGGAGAAAGGCTTCAAGGTAAATGTAAAATGTGATGCTAGTGGTGGAATGTACCTATACGAATATGAATATTGAATGCGCGGTGTAAGGCATCTCTTCTCTTCATGTGAGAAGGATTCAAAGAAGTACGTCAGAGCGGTGAATTTTGTTGACGAAAAACAGATTAAGAGAGGGAAAAGAATATCGAGCGTTGGCATGTGCACCTGCAGTAAAGCCTATCTTTATGCTTTTTTGTCCACATGGCGTGTTGTAAATTTCGGGGGTTGCTTGCAGGTTCCAGCAAAATTGAAACAGGTGTTCAAAATGATGAAGCCGACGGACGAGTTCAAGTTTCCCGACGGGACGGTAATTACCGGCAAAGAGGCCGTCACGCCGCCGCGGCAAGGGCGCAAGGTAGGAAAGAGGCACATATTTGATTATACTGCTGTATACCTGTGCCACCTAGAGCCCATGGGTAAAGATGACAAAAAGTACTACCGCCGCGAAAAGATTAGGGCCTATATTGATTCCTGCTAACCATTTTCTTTGTATTTGAATGCAATTTCGATCCCTTCCTCTCTCACCTATTTTTTCTTTTCATATTCCCCCCCCCCCCTGTGAAGGTGGTGGTTTGCGGAGACACCGCTGACGCCAGCCACATCGCCCCTTTGGCCATGGACTGCGACGTTCTTGTTCACGAAGCCACCAATGCTTTCCTTAGCGGTAATTTTTACTCCAAGATCTCCTCAAGACTTTCAGGCAATTTCCTACTCTTTCGACACGGCGCTCTCTTTTTGGTGTTACAGGACCCCGCGAAACATTTAATATCTGAACCTTCTGGTTGCAACTAAGCAGTGAAACATACTTGGCCTTTGCCATCGCCTTTTCCTTCCATACTTGATTTCCCTGCGTCTTCCGTGCTGCAGGCGTCGACAAGGGCACCTCGGCAAGTGAAGTGGCGCGGTCCTCGAGGAGCCACGGCCACTCCACACCAGAAATGGCGGGCAAGTTCGCGAAACGAGTGGGTGCCAAACGGCTAGTGCTTCACCACTTTTCACCGAGGTGGGTTGTGCGTAGTAGTATGCATGTATGCACACGTGCGCACTCATGATATGAATGTCGTTCCAATATCATAGTAAGTACGCGACGCCGAGAGTCAATAGCGCTACAGATTTAAAGTCTGCTCTGATTCTCTTCCGCATACATGTATTCACAGGTACAAGGGCGATGCCCATGAGATGTCAGTGTTTACGATGCTCCGGATTGAGGAGTTAGCGCGCAAAGCTTCGGGCTTGTTGCCGGATCAAGTGCACGCAGCTTGGGACTTGTCCAATTTCGCCATTCCCATGCGGAGTGAAACAGTGAGCGACGAAGACGGTAAACCGAACTAATAGAGAACCGTAAAGCCACAGGGTTATTTTGGACACATCTGGTATAACGCCGAGGTATACATTTCGCTTCATTTGCCATCTGTTGATATCAACCGACTTAGCGACTTAGCACGGAGTGCCACGAATATTTATGATTATGATATGCTCACCTTGCTGCAACCATCAACCATAATGCTGAGTGTAACTTATCGAATTGGCATAACTGGAATAGCCCCTTGCTCAAATTGAAGGAAAGCACCCTTGTTGTGCTTTATGGCCGCATGCAAAATGTGTTATAAACCTTTTATTTTACGAACTATGGATTTCCTGCTTCCTGTGTTTTGTGTTTTAGTCGTTATCATTGACGTATTTGAGTCATTTAATTGACGCATTTTAGGCTAACATTGTCATCCTTTCTATTAAATGGAATTTGGTGGTTCGTGGTTCGTGGTTCGTGGTTCGTGGTTCGTGGTCGTCGTTTTTTATGTACCTACAGTACCTACAGTACTACAGTACAGTACAGATCTGTTGTACATGTGCAGTAAACAAAAACACAAGGAAGACCACGGGCACAAGAAGGGACACGCACCACGGGCACAAGAAGGGCACTCACCCACGGGCATCTCAAGGCCGTGCACGGAGGTGCTAAGAACACGCACCTACTCCTCCGCAGCCGCAGCAAAGACATTGCTCCGAAGCCGCGCATCGCGCGGGCACCTGAACTTGTTATTTGTTGACGAGCGAACTGAACTGCTTTGCATTAATTATTAGCTCGCCTTAAGTAGCACAATTCATAGCGAGGCAATATGGGGATTGAACTTGTCCCTTCTCGATTTGCATCCTTGGTGTAGAGCTAGAAGCTAGTACTAATACTAGCTGAGTCGTTCACCTAGTCCTCTAGACCGGTAGATCTTCAAGGACTACTTCAATTATGGACCCCGCCTTGAAGCTTGTAGTAACCTCAATGCGAGGACGAGGCCTGCTAGCAACCCGCGCATTGCCAGCTGGCTCTGTTTTATTCGAAGAAATGCCTGTAGTTGCGCACCGACCTCAGCCTCCTCCAGTTCCACTGGTGAAATCGTCGCAGAGACGTCGTGGTGGCAGTCGAGCTACAGCTCACTCTAGCAAGGGTAGCGTGAATGACGAACCTCTGTCGACTTCGTGCCCGCAATGCTACCGACCATTAGCGGATTGCAAGGCGAATCCATGCCTCGATCCCGCCTTGCCCTCCACTCCCCGATACTTAGCTAGCCTGCAGGACAAGCCTTTTCGGCGCCTTGTGAGCACGTTTGCTTCAAAAGAGGAACGGTTTCCTGTGCTCGCAGCACGCTTAGCACTGCGATGCCATTTCGAAGAAACCTACGACGAGCCAGGCTCAAGTGCTTTACGAAATACCATCAACACTCTTGTCGCACCTTCTCAGACCGTGGGCTCAGACTTCCCTCCGGACTTCGTTGCCGCACACACCCTAGCCTCACACCTCCTGAAGCCAATTTTATCTCCGCCAGAGAGCGCACAGTTCCTAGGCTCAGCTGCGCCTACCACTGTACAGACAAAAACGAGTGAACCACCGGTGGATTTGCCATGGTTCGCGGGAGTGCTTGGGCGGCTCCATCTCAATGCCATGCGAACAGATCCGGGCAGCCTTTCAGTCCTCTACGCACTTGGCTCGTTCTTCAACCACGGCTGCCGCGAAAACGTGGCACCCGAATGGCACGGCGCCACAGTGAAATGGACCGCCACGCGAGATATTGAAGCCGAAGAAGAGTGCCTCATAAGTTACCATGCTGGCGGTGCTGGAAATGCCGACGCTACGTCGTCTGTTGAGACGCCACGAGCTCGACCAGAATCGGCGAGAGACGAGTTCCTGTGGTAGGTGCTCACTTCACAATCATTTTGTCCGTGAATTTGCATGATCGCGAATGAAAATCGTGTTTCATCACCAGGTGGAACTATGGATTTCGGTGCCAGGATTCTTGCTCTTGCGGGCGCTATGATGTGAAGGCTTAAGAAGGTCCCTCAGTTGGGTAAATACTAGTAGGTTCAATTGGGTTGAGAGCAGCCCGGCACTTCCGCTTATTTCCAGCGGCCTCTCCCCAGCAATGGAAACACCAGCACAGGAAGTTTATTGATAGCATTAAAAATTCTTTATCGAAAAGGCGAATTCTTGTTCTGAAAGCCCTCTGGCCTCTGATATCTGATGCGCGAGGCGCAAAATATGAAATGTGCTTTTAAATTTCAAAGGGGCGTGTAGCGTGTAAGAAACAGCCCTCCGCCGTTGTTGTTCCTCGGCCTATGCCGCTAGAACTAGGAACGAAAAAATTAGGCGTGGAGGGCTGGGGCTGGTGCCGGCAAACGCAAGCCGGAGGCCGGCAGGCCCCAAGGCCGGCCCGCGGCCCACGGCGGCCCACAGCCACAGCCCGCAGCAAATTCCGCAGCTCGCAGCAAATTCTAAAATTATTCCTCCCCTGTAACAGCTGACTGACTCAGACATATTTTCATTCAGACGCTGCTACTAGTCTAGTCTAGTTAATACTCTCCCAAAAACAAAGAAAGACAAGCACACAGCAGTCACAGAGGCACATATAGAATGCACTTGAGCTGCAAATGCGCTAGCGAATTCGCTCCAGAAGGCCAATT
>Ga0307931_1001863_pt1 | contig 13752 bp, 15 predicted proteins | sample OrgLakmetageno47_FD_201816 | JGI IMG/M metagenome (GOLD analysis project Ga0307931, IMG submission 201816) | Saline water microbial communities from Organic Lake, Antarctica - #47 | ecosystem: Environmental > Aquatic > Non-marine Saline and Alkaline > Saline | place: Antarctica: Organic Lake... | reverse complement strand
AGCGTGCCTCCCTTTGCGCCTCCTTCACCCACGCTGCAGCCAGTGAAGTCGGCTCTCAAGAGAAAGCGCAATGACATCAACAATGACAACGCTGATGTCCCTGAGAACTCGAAGAATAAAACTGGTTCCGCCGATTCAGCCCCGACTACGACCTTGCAGTCTGAGGATGATGGCAGGGGAGCGCGCCTGCTGTTAGCGAAGCGCGCGAGGCGCGTGCATTGGCCAAGCATTCGCCTCAGTAACAACAACACAGAGGCAGCCTATGCTGCTGCTGCTGCATTTTCTCCGTCGCCTCTTGCTGCTGCGGTCTCGTCCGAGGTGTCGGCGTGCTTCGAGCTCGAGGGCCTCGGCCCACCCAGCGACGCTGCCTTCGCCATCCTCAACGGACCACATGCTGTCTCAGCGGCCTCCACACAGGTGAATGCTTCAGAGATAAAGTTATCGCGTTTGCGATTTCACAGTAATCTCCTCACTCTTTTGGATCAGTTGCTCTTTTTTTGTCTGTCTCACGTTGTAACCATCTGCACCTATGCATGTGTTTTATCGTGTTCAGAGTTCGGATGCAGCCGCATCAGTGGCTGAAGATGCACTGCTATCGCGATGGAAAGCCGCGCTCACGAAATCGAGTTCCTCCGCCACTATTGCGTCTGGTAATACACCGGAGCAGACTCCTCCTAACGGTAGTAGCACAGCCAGTGACAGTGGAAATGGGGGCAAGAGTAGCGGCAACAGTGGCGTTGATCCAGTGGCCGCGCTCGTGAAAATCGTGCCCCATTTGCGGTCCGACAAGAAAGCGGCCAAAGCATTGAGCTTGCTCGCGGCCCTGTTGCGCGCACATGTACCGCCCGCTGACCCGCGCCTCGGCGAAGCGAACAAGCCCACTTTCGACAGCAGCAACAGCAACGGTCGCCGAGCGATCGACCACAAAGCTTTAGCGCTGGAGTTTCACGGAGCGTTGGCTGTGGCTATGGGCGAGTCCCGGCGGGTGCACGACCCAAGCTTACGGTCGCACTACGCAGCTTTGCTCACCGCCGTCTTTGGGTCAGCTCCAGGCAGTGAGGGGCCGGGAATTGGCAGTGGTGGCGGTGCCAATGGAAGCGGCCAAGGATCGCGTCGAGCCATGTCCTACTTTTGGCCCTCACAGCTGCGCGGTGATGTGGCTCTGTGGTGCATTGCCGGCTGGGTCTTCAACGCTACATGTGCGCCGCCAGCATCCTCCTCTTCATCCTCATCGTCGCAGCAGCAACCTCAAGCACAGGAAGCTCAAAGCAATATTTCGGAGACGTTTCCAGTCCTAGTGCCCGTGCTTTCGGCATGCGTCAAGGTCTTGCTGGAAGGAACGAGTGGCGCAACTTCCGCTCCCAGAGCGAACGCTTCCGCCGTGTCCTCGTCCACGACCGAAATGTACAAAGTGCGGCTGTTCGACGTGCTGCAGAGGCTGTACGACCGGTTTCGCGAGCCGTGGACCACGATGGCCTACCGGGACCAGTGCATCGAGGTGTTTGAAGTCGTGCTCGCGCTGCCGGGGAGTTGGTGGCCTACCCCCACCGGGAAAGCCAAACGCAACCAAGTGGAAAGATGGGCGAGCTCCATGGCCGCACGGAGGTGACAAATGCGTACCCTCTCACTATAGCCCTCCCCAATCGCATGAAAGTTTCCGTCTTTTTAAACTTCTCGGTCCCGAATCAAATCAGCTCAAGTGTATGGATATTGGATATGGGAATTGTGTTGATCCGGAGAGACTGGGAAGTGACCAAGTATCGCTAACGAGGTAAGAGCAAGCATCGCCAACAACAGGAACCCTCCCTGTATAGCTCTGAAGCTCCTAAAGGAGACTGCAAACCCCCACTGTTCTCACATGAACATCATGGGTGCACGACATCCGAAAAACACGGAGTTTCGCAGTACTCAAAAACTTGGTCATCCATTCACAGCCTCCCTGGCTGAACTCTCCAGGGTTTCACGAAACCGTTCCCGCGTCCTGAAAGGAGGTTAATATTAATATGCTACTCAGAGAAAGCCGGCCCGAACTGCGCTGACGTCTTGGCAAACATATTTCTGAGGAACTTAACTATAGAGCCATATCTCAGCTTGCCACCATGACACCAGCGCTCCACCGGCAATACTGTGGGGATCTTACCCACTAAATCTTTCACGCAGCACCCGCATGCTGCAACTTCCTTCTTCGACTTCGCTTCCTTGCCCGCCTTGCAAACTTCGTCCACCGCTCTAGCATCTCCAGCTGGCTTGGTATGCTTTTTCCTCACATGCTGCTTCCTAAGCCTCTTACTGGCACCGCCGCCTCGATTCTGTTGTCCACCGCACTAGCACCCCGAGCTCTTCTGCCTTCATCTGCTTCAACTTCACTTCTTCACCTCCTAGCCGCTTCACGTCCAACAAGGCCACTGAGCCGACAACTTCTCCCTCATTGCACTTCTCCTTCTCCTCCTCCTTCACGGGCGCGTACCCGAGCCTCGAACTGGCGTCGCCACCCTGCGAACTTCGCCCACCACAGGAGCATTCCCAACTCACTCAACATGCGGTGAACACGTGAACACACACATGCTTTACACTGAGCTTCACGTTTGTCCTGCCGCCGCGCGAACTCCATCCACCGCTGTAGCATCTCCTCTCCTCCTCCTTCTCGGGCGCGTACCCGAGCCTCGAACTGGCGTCACCACCCTGCGAACTTCGCCCACCACAGGAGCATTCCCAACTCACTCAACATGCGGTGAACACGTGAACACACACATGCTTTAAACTGAGCTTCACGTTGGTCCTGCCGCCGCGCGAACTCCATCCACCGCTGTAGCATCTCCAGCTGGCTCGATCTTCTTCGTCTTCTCCTCCTCCTTCTCGGGCGCGTACCCGAGCCTCGAACTGGCGTCGCCACCCTGCGAACTTCGCCCACCACAGGAGCATTCCCAACTCACTCAACATGCGGTGAACACGTGAACACACACATGCTTTACACTGAGCTTCACGTTGGTCCTGCCGCCGCGCGAACTCCGTCCATCATTGTAGCATCTCCACGCGCTGCCACGCCACGTCCACCGAGGCCACGAAGCCGACAAATGCTCCTTCACTACACTTCACGCGCTGCCTCGCCACGTCCACCAAGATCCCGCTACTACGATATCCGCACTTCTCCGAGATCCCGCTTCTACGACATCCGCACTTCTGAACTTCACATCTCTAGCATCGCGCCGTCCACACTTCGACCGTGGCTCGCCAAAAATGTTTTTTTCTCCCGTGTGCATCGCTAGCGTCCACGAGGCCGCCCCGAATGAACTTCCCTCAGCATAGGTATCATTCGCAACAAAAAATCTTCCTTCTCTTCTTCTACCCCTCAATCCATGGAACGAATATGTGGCCGTGCATATTTCGCTCCCTCCTGCGCACATCCGTGTGCGCTACTTCCCTCTCCTTCCCAAGATCCTCACGTGTTCGTTTACGAATCGAATGGATTGAAAATTTGACCACATTTCAACCATCGAACGCGACGTTACAATCTACCGCTTGTATAACACCACCGCAGGGTGCGTAACTACGAGCCCATACCTGTTGATCTGGAGAGTTACAATCTACCGCTTGTATAACACCACCGAAGGGTGCGTAACTACGAGTCCATACCTGTTGATCTGGAGAGACTGGGAAGTGACCAAGTATCGCTAACGAGGTAAGAGCAAGCATCGCCAACAACAGGAACCCTCCTTGTATAGCTCTGAAGCTCCTAAAGGAGACTGCAAACCCCCACTGTTCTCACATGAACAAATTGAATAAGAGGCTATAAGAGGTATATGAATAAGAGGTATATTTGGCGAACTCGCGTGTAATTCGAATTGTATTTCGGCTCTGGCTCCTTCCCAATTAGCAATCCCGCAACCCTGTAAGATGCCGTGAAGGGAAAGGGTTGGAGCCAGCAAGCAGCAAGGGCAAGAGCAAGAGCTTTATATTTCATTCGAATGGTACCGGTTCCGAGTCGCAATTCCGCAATTGGTCCATTTCCGATTGCCTACTAGATCGCCAATTGCCATTGCCACTGCGAATTCAACAGAGATTCGAGAATAGAATTCGTCCTTTGCGACCTTGAGAACACGTGTCTCTAAATATTCATTAGCCATTTGTCGTCTACTTATGACCATTCACAGTTTCGCAACTGGCAACTGAGGCTACTGAATTCTGAATACTGAATACCGGATACGGAAGGGAAGTAGGATGCTCCTTTATAAGCTGGGAACTAAGTAAATAAGCATTCACGTGAATTGCCATAGGACCTGCTGAATAATTCTAACGCCATAAAGCAATGTGGCGCTCAGTAGAAGAAGCCGATGATCTTGCCACCAGTCTTACGCCGGCGAGCCTCATCGTGGTCCATGATCCCGAAGGTGGTTGACAGCACAATGTGCCCGAACTGACGGGAAGGCAACAGGCTGACGATCCACCGCTCCAAGTCGCCGTACGGGCAATCGAATCGGGGTGAGATGACGCCGCACTTGTTGATGCGGCCGTTCAGCTCTACCACAATCTTTCCTGACCGGTGGTCGTCCACAATGGTGAATTCACCGATGTAACCTGATAACATTGAGTGGCAAGAGACAAAACCACAGGAGGAATTCACAGTAAATGGAGACGTCAAAGAGAACAAGACAGGAGCACGATTCAAACGTGCGTATGTTGCGCAGATGGAGGAAGGCGACTAGTGTCCGGCTAGGCTCATAGCACCTTCCCGCACAAATCCATATCGGGCTCTCAGTAGAGCCTCGTAATCACACACGCGTAAACTAAGCTCAAGGAATAGACACACATGGTGCAGCGAATAATGTCTAGGAAAGTGCGCAGGAGTGCGCGCTCAGCAGTGTAAATGTATGGGCCAGCGTACACTGCGCCCAGACAGGAAGCTTTTGGTGAGCCTCCCCACGAGCACAGTGAATACAAGCCAGTCCAGGCATTGTCGCATGCATCAAAATTGGAATCGGTAATTGGGGCGAGCCCTGACGAAAACAGAGTGTAGCATGCTGGCTTGTGGTGTGTGCACATGGCAAGTGTGCGAGGATTACTGTGTATCAAGAACTCAAGCAAGACAGGGACGGGGGGGGGTGGGGGGAGAGCATGCTTACCGTGTTTCTGCATCACTTGCAAGAACTTCACGATGACCTTCGACGATGGCCGGATCATGACCTGGCGCTTGCCACGCTTTTCAGCGTTGGACATGTTCTTGAGGCAGTCAGCCAGCACGGAAATCTTGACCACTGTAAGGTGTGATGGTGCAGCAGCAGAGGCGGAGGCGACATCAGTCGTGGGTGCAATCATACATTTAAAAAAAACTTGCGCGCCGCGGGCAAATTAATAAGGCGCCATTCACGCTTCACATTAGGTATCAATGAAGGGTAAGTAGGCACGCGCGGCACTCACTCTTAGGGGCAGGAGATGTGAATGGGCTGAGGACTGGCTGGCTGTGAGAGCTGGTTGGGTGGTTCGCAGGTCGAAACGTGGGCGATAACAAAATCGGCAGCAATCTTTTACCGATGGTATTTTTACAGGCACCGTAACCGTAATTTTGTTACCGTTTTTACAGGGTCGTCTAAATGCTTTTATCAAGAATTGGCCATGAAAATTGAACATGGCCATGATCCCGCGTAGCTGCTGGTAACGCCCGTGCAGTCCAACAAAATACTTGTGATCTCATGATGGCCAACAAAACGATATGGGAGCTTACCGAGTTAACAGATACCCGTATGCGCCACTGGCATATTACGAGAAACAAAAGCCTCGTCGTAGGGAGGTGGCCTTCAAGGCCTGGAATTCTTAGAGCTTCGAAAAACTTCCTAGGAATCAATTCGTATATTGTGGCTATCTTACCACTCCGGTATGAAAAATCGATATGAAATGGGATTTCAGAATGGCCTGCTATCAGATAGGCCCTGATTTTCTTTGACGCAACTCTCCGACGCTGCCGACGGACGGTGATCGGAAAATTTTCATGGAAAAAGTTTCAATACATCACAGAGTTTCCAAATACGCCAATCCAGAGGGGTCTCAGAGGCTCAGAGGCGAGGTAAATCTAGCGTCAAAAGAAGCCCGGAATAGGCCGGGATCAAAGCCAACGGGAAACAGGGGAACGTGGTCTTTGCTGTTGTCCAAAACGCCAATTCGTGTCACCACTTGAACTTCACTTGAAAAGAAAATGCGTTCCTTCTTGACGATTTCGGTGGTCGCCGCGTGTGCCAGCTTAGCAGCCTCGCGGCCGCAATTCAATGTTCCGCGTGTGCTAGCTCCATTGCTGTCTCTTCGCGGAGGCGAAGATGCTGGGTTGCCGACGTACCCTGCTTTGACGGTGAGTTGCAAAGTCGCCGAACAGCTGTTCAAGCTACTACTACCACTGCACAACATCCGCATGCGCGCTAGATTTCATGGATTCAATTGAATTTCTGATTTCATTTTCCTTGTGTCGTATCATTAGGAAGCGGAGGTGATGGAGAAGCTAAACACGATTCCAGTCTTTGGTATTACGGACCAAGAAGGCAACTCCGTAGCCGTAAAGACACCGGACGGGGCCACTGTCAATTGGGTATTCTTGCAAAAGGACGTGGCAAGCCAACTGGTCGAAGCGTTTGAACAGCAAGGCAAGTCTCAAGATCCGCTGGGCGACGGCGTAGGCAAGCTAAAGGTCTCTGACGTGCCTCTGGGCATGATCTGGAAGTCTCTCTCGAGGCCGGGGGACAATGCCACCACCGATGGCAAAGCAGTGGGCAGTGACGGCGAAGCGGTAGCGGTGCAGCTGCGGCTGATGGCAGACCCAGCAGACTTGCAAGTTGCTCGCAACATGAGCTCTCGGATGGAGCTGGAGCCTGCGGCGGCCAATGACGTTGCAGCAGCCAAGCAGGCTGCTAAGGTGGGCGTTGCTTTTCTTCTTCAAATCGCTGTGTACTTTTTTTCAATTGAATTCCAATGGCATTCCAGTCCGCAATATTTTGCCTAAGTGGCTCGTTAACTTGATTGTGCATGTGCTAGGTAAAGCAACTGAACGAAGAATGGGGGGTAGTGCCGGTCTTCACCATGGCTGGCATGAAAATTCGGGTGAAAAACGGCACGAGCGACGAGCCCGTCGAGCTCCGCCCTTGGTTCCTGAGCATCGCCGGCTGCGTGGAGTCTTTCAAAAAGGCGTCGGCAGGGGCCACTGGCGGCGATGACGCAGCAATGAAGGAAGCGCTGGAGGCAGCCTCCCTGCACATGGCGACCTTGGACGAACTGGTGAAGAACATGATGCAAGAATCGCCCGTAGACTTCCGCAACATCATCTTCATGCCCTCCGAATCGGTGAGCGCATTGTTTTAAGCTTCTTGAGGGCTTCACAGCTAGCGGTCAAAGTTGCCTTAAAAGAATGTATTTGATTAGACTTAGCGTGTTGCCTTTTGGTGTATAAATAGTAAGTTCGCCTCACCTGCCAATTTCCTTACGCGACTGCCCTGTTCTCTCTTAATATTTCAGTCGATCGCACACATGCGCACCAAGGTTGAAGGCCTCATGAAGTCCATGTCAGCTGCCAAGGGAGTTGAGGGCGAGGCAGGCACCGCACCAGCTCCTGCGAAGCCAGCGGAGAAAGGCGGCCTTTTCGACGAAGATAGCGATGATGAGAATGACAACCCGTTCAAGAAGAAGTAAAGCCGATGGGAGAGAAAAGGCAAGTAGACAGATATAGAAGAACCCTTTGCTAATTTAGCGCTGGGGTGTTCCTATCGACCAATGTGAGCTCGTGAGTTTCGTCAATATTTTCTTCCAACCGGACTGTGCGACTTTTTGTGTGCGTACAAGTGCAAGGGAGGTTATAGGTTATTCTAATTCGAATCAACGCAGATGCGCAGATGCAGATTTCTTTATTGTTAATCATAAACTAAATTTGCGTTACCACATTTATAACAAAGAAAGGGCACAGCGGCGTGGTTCACCGTGGTTATGGTTATCATTTCTATTTTGCTTTGGTTTTGATTTTAGTTTGAAAAAATAGACCCCAGGTGATGTATAACATTGAACGACATCAACCAGGAATATGATTTACGCCAAAAGGAATCATCCGAGCAAGGAACACGAGCTCCCGTGTGTCCAAATGTGAAGTATCATCGGCGCAACCGAGGGCGGAACTCATCCCTCGAAATGCAGCCCTCCGAGTCAAGGGGAGCGGCCACGTACTCGCCAAGCTCCGTGGCCACTAAGTAAGCCACCACAGAGGGCAGCTGCGGATTGGCGGCTTTCCACTCTTCGTCTTCCACACAGTAGTGGCACCGCACAACTTGTCCTCGCAACAAGAGCCCCGCTGGGTCACGAACTAAAACGAAGTCCCCAGGTTGAAAGCGCAGCGCTTTCTCGGCCTCACTAGCAGCAACAGAAGACATGTCCGACATTGAAGGCACCAAACCAGCTGGGTCAGATGCTGCTTTTGTTGCTAATTCCTCTGTCGCAGCCTTTTGGTCCGCTACCTCTTTTGCTTGAGCGTCCAATTTGGCCCGCTCAATTTCTTCGCCAAAGCAGACATAGTCCAACATGTCTTGCGTGACACAGGTAGGGTAAGTCGAGTAGCACTCCATCCCACTGGCGGACTGGCTCAGAGCTTTGAGCTCCACGTCACCTAATGGGCGTGGTGGAGCTCCCTCAGCGCCCTCTGACAGAGCAAGCATGCCTCTGACGTGGCCAGCGCCCACCACCACTACGAGTTTTTTCGCCCGAAGCACGACCGCTGCTTCACGAAGCCTCGCGACCATATACATGTCACGCTCGTCGATCAAAGTACGCACCAGGGTAGGAAAGCTTTTGCCTAGCCGTTGAATTTCCTCCGAGATGACGTCGCCATCGTCCAGTTGTTTGTCGAGCCATTTCCGGAGCGCGCGCGGCGACAAGAAAAAACTGGACCACGCCACCGCTATCAAAAGCCGCACTCGCTGCCAGGTGCCTAAGCTTTCGTACATGCGCCGCAGAGTTACTTGGCAAGGACGATCGGCGAGCAAGAAGTCAGCGCCGCACGCACGTGCTTCAGCGAGGGCAACCCGAAATTCTTCGCCTGGCAACACGTCGAGCACGCGTGCCGAAGAGGCTTGCATCCACATGAGCACAGCTTCTAACGGGCCCACCTCACCTCTTCGTACGGCGCGCATTGAACTCCATAAAGTGACGTTGCCATTGTCACCCTTTTTATTGCTGCCCTTGGTTTCACTACTTTCGTCGCCGGTAGATCCCGTGGTGTCAAGGGCACGCGGATCTTTGAGCATAGGGAGGCGCTGGGAGCAAAGCTCCACCATGACCACCTCTGGCTGCACGACCCGAATCACTTGAGCTACCTCAGCACATGAACGGGTGGATACATGTGCTGTGCCACACAAGAAAACTTCCGTTTCCTCCTCGCCGTTCATCCTGTGCCTTAAAACGAAACGCTTGGTTGACGGTGGCAATAGTGGCAACGAGGATCCCGGAAGGGCTGAAGCCATCACGAAAGGGATCATCCACGCAGAAACCGCTAGAAGCATGGCTAGAGCACGCGTCGGAGGCATCGCCTTCTGCTCTTCAAGAATATACAAAGCCTGTGTTTTTGTAGAACTTCTGAGGTTATCTGCGTCTACGCGCAAGCCCTTTTGTTGAGCTTTTATGTATTGTGTATTGTGTCAGAATAACGAAGCAAGCGCGCAGGAAGGCGATAAGCGTGCGTAGGTACGTACCTCACCCAGATAGAAATATAGTCTAGTTAATAGTACTCCCCAAATACAAAGAAACAAGAAACACCACTGTGGCATAGCGCAACAGAAAAATATATCCTTCAGAACAAGTCCGACTGGGCTGAGTGCCCTAAGGCATCAGGAGGTTTGGGATTGGAGTGGGCCAGCTGTCTCCACTTCGATCTGTCCTTGGCAATGGCGATCCACTCATCAATATACGTGTACGCGTATTCGTATCAGCCATGACTATATGGCAGCCTCTATCTCATTTTCTTTGTTGTGTTGGGCTAATATTAAACATTACGAATAAATAATGCCATTTATCTACCGCCAGAGCCAGATGATTACATATCGGCCACTGCCCTCCCTTAACAGAGCTAGCTCAAATAGAAAACTTAGAATTGGGGATGAAGAAAAGATAACGATAACAAGCAGCCCATTCGTTTATTAAGAAAAGTATTACCTGAATTAGGTTTTGTTCCTGGCTCGAATCAAAAGGGAATTCCTTTCTATCAGCGGCTACCTATTATTCTTTGGCTCGAGAATTGCTTCCATGCTCGAATCACCATATTCCCTGGTCAAAGAAAGCACATGAGCACAAGTATAGCAGAGCGGAGGTGAAACCTAATCCACCGTGCCTAGAAATAGCAGTGATGCGTGTTCTTGATCGACATGGAAAAAAGAAGTGCAAATGCGGGGAGACAGAGGTTTCCACCCCACACAAACCTGAGTGCTTCTTCGATCAGTGCGCCGTGATCCTGATGCTGAAGGCTGTTGCGTAGTCTGAGACGACCCTCCAAATCCAGTGAAGCGATAGTCGCCACCACCACTACTACTACCCCTGGCGGCCGCTTCCTCAACGCCGCAAGCGAAAATGCGTGCATGGGTGAGGCGGCTGCGCGCTGACAAGGTCGATGCACTCGAGCCGATGCTACGAGATGAGCCAAGAGACTCCTCGGAACCCGAGTCGTCGTCGGACCCGTCAGAGTCAGGCGAGTTACGCCGAGAAGCCGCGCCCGCATGAAGAGCCAGCTTTGGCACAGCAGGCTGCGAGGACCGGAGCGGTGAGAGGCGGAGCGAAGAAGGCCGCGGTACGTCCAGCTGGCTTGCATGACTTCGCAGAGGTGCCAGGGTTCCCTGAGGGCGCAGAAGTGTAGTTTGTTGGCTTCCAGATGAGGCGACATTGGGCACTGGCCGGGGTAAAGTTGCTGCCTGCCGCTGAGCTTCGCGTCGCCTAGCCAAGCGCTCAGCGGAAGCAGCAGCAGCAGCCTCAGCATCACGAGCTGACGAATCGGCAGCTGGTGAAGGCACCGCAGCCGCTGCTTTGGTGGTGCTGTTCTTCTGCGGAGAAATGGTCCTTTGAGCAGCCTCGTGAGGCGCGACAATGGATGTCGCTACGCGGTTCGATTCCATGCTTTCAAGTTCGCTCGAGAGCCGAGCCAGCAGGGCAGGAGGTGCACCCGCCGTAACTAAGCCCATCATCGCCGCAGGCTCTCTCGGTGACCTCACCAGAGGGCTTCTTCTGTGGTCGTGTACTGGAGCCCCCTGAGGCGTCAAAGGCTTCGAAGGCCCACGAGAAGCTTCTTTGGCACTGGGCGATTCGGTGCCATTATGGTAGCCTAAGGCATGGATAAAACGCCAAGATATATAAACATTAAAAGCAAATGGGGGCACACGTGATTTCATGAATGGCACATGACCCATTAGAATATTGAACCGAAAGAAGTAAGACAAAAGACGGTTGTCCTGCACGTACCTCTTTTCGCTAGCAAACTATTCAGACGCTGTTCCAGCTCATTGTTCTCATCGGCACGTGGGCCTAGAGGCTCGCCCTTATGCCCTTGGAATACTATGGACGTCGCACCAAAATCAGCGGTGAAGTATTCGTCGTCATCGCTCGCAGAAGCCGAGTCGGAGGAAAAGTCCGACGAGCTTCTCGACGTGTTCCCGTACCTGCTCCTGCCATCACCGCCGTGAGCTCCTGCCCAACCTTTTGCAGCTGTGTGAGTTGCCTCCATGCTACCACTAGTTTCTCGCAGGTAATCTCGTCGAGCAGTGGCCAATCCCTGCCTTGCAGTCGCCAGCGAGTCGACCCCGCTCGCCATGCGACTTTCCACTGCGTCGAAGTCCGAATAGGTGCGCGCCGTAGCAAGACCGGCGCATAGTTCAACGTCAGCAGCAGATGTGGTCTTCAAGCTGACTTTTAGAGCGTGCGCCATCAATTGTGATATTTTTTTATCGACCCGCAGTCTAATTCTAATGTTAACAACTGCTCTTAGCTATTAGCCGAGCTAGTACGAATCGACAGTTGATATTACTTCTCGAGCTAGCTAGCAAACCTCAAGCTTACGCGTCGAATTTTAAAGAAGAGGAATACCATTTGAAGCCGCCATTAGCTTGGTTATGCCTACGGTAGCCTTCAGTTGTCTTGGGGGGCTCCTGATTCCAGACCTTCCCAAGTTCTCGACGTAAGTATCTCGCCTCGCGGTGTGATCGAGATGATGGTAAGATTTGTGCGGAGAGTTTGTGCAATTTTGAACTGTGATCGCTATTTTGCGTGTAATTCGATCCAACGTCTTTTTCAACTACGTCTTCGGAGTCTTCGTCTCGTCTGTCTCAAGCAAGATGAAAAGATGATGCACACGTTGTGCTCACGTGCTGCGTGTTTCGATACTATGAGAAAAATAGGGGCATTATATTGACGCCAGCGTAGCTGTTGCTTGCGCATAAGCTCGGCATTATGCATAAATTAGCTATACTTCGTACTTTTGAAGCATAGCTGGCCGCTATGGAGGACCCCCGCTTGCTGGTGAAGCGCTCGCGCGATGCACTGGCCCGGACCGAAGCGGCCTTTTCCAAGGTTCAGAGCATTGGTAAAGCAGGCAACGACCGGTGCACGAAACTCACGGACAAGCTAGCGGTTTTTTCGGCGAGCTATGAGAGCTGTCGCGAGGAAGTCAATGCAGCGCTGGCGCTTGTTGAGGCTCAGGGAGCGGGTGCTAGCAACGGCAGCACATCCCATAATGATCATCACGGTGGGACTGGAACAGACTCAACAGCCGAAGTTTCAGTGCACGAGGCTATGGAGCTAGAAGCAGCCGCAGCACATGAGCTCAAACACGCACGAGACGCAAACCTAGACTTTCAACGGCAGCGCAAAGCAGTGCGCGATTTAGTGGTCGACGCGTGGGACCAATTAGTCGCCATCGCGAAGGTTGGTCACAGAGCTCGAGTCGTTTGAGCTACGCTAGCGCTTGGTTGCTTGAACTTCATACGTCTAATCCAAAAATTGTTTGTATACGATTCACGAGATGCCTACTGAGGTGGTTAATTACCTCCTTCTTGCTTTTATTTCTTCTTTTTCCCAATTGCATAGTCGGTGGAGGAAGCTGACAAATTAGCACTGAGAGCGCTGAGCGAATGGGACGCTGGCGATGAAAAGAAAGCGGTCAAGTATGCCGATAAAGCGTCTCGAAAAGCGGATCGTAGCTACAAGAGCGCCATCGAAACAGAGCGTGCCCTTGCCAACATCATGGCCGGGCTCAAAGAGGTGTTTGCGCGCACCTTTTTTCTAAACCTTCATGCAATGCCGTGTGCATTCCCAACATTAAAGAGATACATGTAGAGATGCTTGAATCAGATGACAGTGTTTAAATATGCTTCGAAGTGCATCGCCTCATCATTTTGCTGTCTGTTCGTCTACAGGGAAGAACGGCTTTACACGCTGCCGAGTCTCACCTTTCGTCTGGGTCTGTAAAAGCAGAGCAAGCACGCAGCGTTGCCCTAGGAGCATGGGAAGCTCTTGGGTTGCTCCCGCCGCCCTCCCCGCATGCCGCCAGGCAGAAGCCTTTCAACGAGCACTCATCGCGCAACCGTGAGCGCCGCCCCAAATCCGCTTCGCCCGATCGCTGTGATCCCACTAGCACACATTCGTCTGTGCGAGCCTCCAAGCCCAGTAGTAGGTCAAACCCTCAGTCGACCGCCACGGAGTCTCCTGCCTCAGGCAGCAGCGCTGGCCACAGCGGCAGCAGCCACGCCCATAGCAGCA
>Ga0307931_1001859_pt1 | contig 13777 bp, 13 predicted proteins | sample OrgLakmetageno47_FD_201816 | JGI IMG/M metagenome (GOLD analysis project Ga0307931, IMG submission 201816) | Saline water microbial communities from Organic Lake, Antarctica - #47 | ecosystem: Environmental > Aquatic > Non-marine Saline and Alkaline > Saline | place: Antarctica: Organic Lake... | reverse complement strand
TGCTGCCATTTCATAAAGATGTGACCACAGCGCTCGACGTTCGGTGGTACTAGATACCCTTGGTGGCACGGTGGCACCATGCATGGCCAACAAAGACTTGCTAACTTTTCACGAATGGTGAGTCAAAAAGTTGGCAGATGCGGAAATAGGTAGAACGTATTTTTCTTCATATTAGTAGCAGAGCTCGTACCCAGATGTAGATACCCTTGATATAACGAGAAGTCGGCCAATCAGCGATCAGCAGAAGTAAAATTTTACTAGCTTGCTTATGAACTTATGAATCCGTTTTTGTTTTGCCTACTACAGTAGTGCCATAGATCCAGAAATAGGCTTGGCTTGGGTCCGAGAATTCTCCTCAGGTTCCAAGTCTCACCACGGTCACGTTCCCCAAGAGATTATCTCACTATCTCACTGGCTTCTGTATCTCGGGAAATCGACAGTCGACATCAACAGATCAACCGCAACCTCGAACCTCGAACCTCGGCACCGGCACTCCAGGCAAATAGGCAAAGGACAGGCAGTGGAGCAAAGGCAAAAAGCAAGACGCTGCGCTTGAACAACTCGTTCGTTGATACATATAGTTGATCATTCGACTGGCCGAACGATGGAGCTAAAGTGGTCAAACAACCGTTCGGGCCTCAATGAAAGTAAAGCAACTGAGGCTGCCGTGCTGAGCACAGCACCTTCCATGAAAGGTTGGAGCTTTTCGCCTTTTGTGGACTCTACAAAATACCTAGACTGGACCGTATTGGAGTACCAGGGTATGCTCAATACCCTCAGTTCTGGAAAGTTATGTTCCTATGGAAAGGTTCTTCGATTGAGGCCATTGTCAAATGCAACTGCACCCACTTCTACCTCCTGATTCAGACAAGTATCTTTCTCTGTTTCGCGTTCAGCGGCTACCCTCTGGGGCTCAAGGCAGCAAGCATTCCAGCGGAAATGTTTTCTACATTTCGGACACTCACCGTGTTCATTCTCACTTTCTTCATTTCTCAAATGTTGTCAAAGTATGATAGGCGCTTCGAGAACGTGTGCAAAACCAACGGATTCGTTACTCGGTTGACTGCTCTCGCAGCCGCGTTGTACCCACGCCCTGAAGCTGAAGCACTAATGCGCTATACCAACGGTATCATGCACATTTACTATTTTCTCATGAGTCCCGGGGGCATGACTTCCGAAAAGTGGGGGCTCTTGGTAAACCGCGGCATTCTTACGGAGGAGGAAGTGGAGAGGCTGAAGCGACAGGGGAGTCCAGGTGTGGTCCTCTACAGTTGGGCCCTCGACATTCTCAAGTGCGCGCCATCTAAGACAAGTGGAAACGCAGAAATAGAGTCATCTCTAACGCAAATGAACAATATGTGGACAAGCGGCTCCTTGCCTCTTCAGCTGAACATGGACGAATGCATTGGGGGCACGCGAGGTGCGCTGTAATTTACTTTGGTCGCAGAGCGGGCCATATCATCATGCTCTGCTTTAGGTCGATACACAGTGGAATATACTGAATCACCCAAATATCATAAATGTGTGCACTCTGGTGTATGTTAGGCTTGGCGGCGAAGCAAATTGCGTACACGCTCCAGCAGCCTTCCTTGATTTACTTCCATGCCGTTTACGTTGTGACACACGCCTTCCTCTTTGTCTCTGTTTGGAATGCAGCGCAACTATTAGGGTAAGCACTTCCTCGTATTTTTAACACGTCTAATAGCGCCTTTGATTTCGAATCTGTCTATTAGCACCTCGAAGCGTTCTTGAATTGAAGCCATGGTAACTGTCGCACTCTCGCTTGTAATGCCATGGAGGCCGTCTATACTTCCTGCGAGGATATTTACCTTACTGACGAACTTTCAAGCGGGAGCGGAACATCTCCTTGCTGGCCGCGCTGTGTCATGATTATTCTCGCTCAGCATGTTCTGTTGTTCACGTTTCTTGTTCTCCTTAAAAGCGCAGAGCATCTCTCCGATGCGTATGGCTTCAAGGCAAGTTATGCCCGTCCTGCACAGCAATCACAACTCCTTCTTCGTAAACTTTACTTTGAGGATAGTCTTGCAGTCCTTTAATCTGGATTGCACGTTTATTCTCATTTTCTTCCCGTTTCGTGTCAATTGTCATCAGGCATATCACTACGATCTAGGTGTGGACCTCGATAACCTTTGGCAGGAAAGCATTAATGTCCTGAACAGCATGGATGGTGCAACTCGCCCGCCATTAAAATCAGCTGCTCTAGGCACGGCTATTCCCGATGCTATGCCTCCTGCGCCTCCACTCCCGGGTTGCGACTGCTGAATGAAGCGCGTGCTGGAATGGTATCTTCCTTTGTGGTCACTCAACTTGTTCACAATCAAGAGCCAGTTTCAGTGTCTCCGATCTGAAGATCTGAGGTGCGGATTATTTTTGCAATCGACAGCTCAAATTCTCAGCATAAACACAATACTCATGTCCACCATGAGATGTCATAGGAAGCTATTTTCCATGTGTTTGATTTCAGATTTCAACGTTATAAAAACTAGTTATTTGTATCTATTGTTCTACTTCTTGTATTACCAAATATCTGTCATCTTGCCAATCATTTTTATATTAACTGAAGTCTTCAGTCAAAATAGGTATAACTTATAATACAAAACCACATGCTAAAAAAATAAATGGCACAGTAACAGTGACGCGGAATCACAGGAGCCAGAGTTCTACGCATTACGTATATGATAACGAGGTACGCGAATGGAAGGGTGCGATTCACGTACACGCGAAACTCATGCGCAGAGGCTAAAAATTTCCTTTTACGCGGTATTTGCGCGTATTTCTGCGGAATTTACGTGGGGTACATATACGGCGATATCCTTAAATATATACGGGCTATACGGCAAATAGGGGGCTTTGGTGTTCTTTTTGGTAGCGTTTGGTCGTTGTGTGTTGTGTGTTGTGTTGTCTCGCTGTCCCCACCTAGACAATTTTTACTTAAGATTCACATTCAAGAAGCAAATCCTTCACAAAAATCATATGAAAGTTCCATTCGTCACTTCGTCACAGAAGGCTCAGCCTTAACGATAGCCGTGGTTTCTTTTCAGAGGGCAGCAGTATCCACTGCCTTTTGCTGTTCCGTGAGTCTGAGAGCGCCATTCATACAGCTACAAAGAGCCCTTCAGCTGGTGAACTGAGACACACGAATGTGCTCTTAGGTTCCCTGTAGTGATTTCGCTCTATTGTGAGCGGACTTTCGCGACGGAAATTGCGTCTGATTGGTACACAATTCACTTTCCGCGTGATTTCCGCGGAATCACGCGCGTGAATCTTGCCCTAGCGCGAATGCGATATGATTAGATCTTTATTTATCCCCGAATTGCAAAGGGATTCAGGAAATAGCACAAAGCTCCGTTTTCATGAAGACTCCATGGTCCAGGACAAGTCTGATTAGGCCGGGTCTCATACTGCTCTTTTTGTGTGCAAGACAAAGTACAATACTGCACTGTACCGTAGGAGTACTCCAGTGGGGCTTGTGACGACTGTGCCGCAAAGGCATAATGCCCTCCTTGGTGCCCTGGCGGCCCTGGGAATGGGCCAAGTCTAGAAAGGCGCCAGAGGTAGTTGGCAAATAGTGTAGGGCCCTCTCATGGGCGTCGTCGCCAGAGTCGCACCATGCCAGTATGTCGCTCACGTGGCTTGGGAGCCTGTTTGCCAGAGGACCTAGCAGCCTAGCAGAAGGCTCAGCAGCTCAGCAGCGGGAAATACTTAGATGCAGGTGAAAGCCAAAAGAAACAACTGAGAAGTAAGTTACTCACGGTAGCACAGTACCCCCTTGTAAATACAGGGGCCAGTTTAAACTAACCATCGGTTGCTATTTTTATACCAAAATTATCGTCGCCCGTCCGGAAAGAAAATACAATGAGCCCCTTTCATGTGCCTTTCGTGCGAATTCAAGTTAGATATAGTGGGTCTTAGAGCACACGCGAAATTTCAGAGAGCACAGCCTCGATTGTGCCTAAGAAAAGTTGAAATCCCTAATTCAAATGAAATCGCTGTGTTTTTTAGGATCCAGACTAAAAAAATGCCATATAGCACAAAAGCATCAACTTTTCACCCAAATATTTTTGCTGCGCTGTTTAATGCATCTGATTTCCTAAGTAATGTGACCTCACGGGCCTCTCTAGGTGCCATTTGGCCCTCTTTGTGACCATATTTTCGTGTTGGCAACAAAAACGGACGTGCAGCCAAATTTTGTTTCGTGGGGGCACTTATTTGCGCTTGATAAAAAAAATGAGCTTGAAGACCAAATTTTATGTGCCTTTCATGCGAATGGGAGTTGAATAAGGTATTACTTGAGCCCCATGCGAAGTTTCAGACAAATCCGCCCGGATACGCACGAGTTATGGCCCATGGCCCTAGCGCCCTAGCCCCTGGTTAGTATAAACTAGCCCCTGTACGTTGCCGTTGTTCGATTCTTGGATTCTTGGTTTATTCACCGACTCACTCACCCACGCCCAAGCTAGCCCTTCACCATGCGAATGTTATGCGAACGATGAAAGGAACGGCTATCGTGTCAGCTCACACTGACGTTCATGTAACACGCGCGGATTCTATGATGGTGTAAGCTGTTCATTCAACAATTAGATAGAATGAAGCGGCTCAAGGGTGGAGTGACGAGGGCTCTAGGTGGTAGCTCGAAAGCTGTCCTCTTCAGCTTATCAGGTGAACAACGATTAGGTTCAAGTAAGGAGCGTCAAGTTCATTTAAAAAAAAAAAAACTGCGAGCTTTCAAGTTATGAGATTCTACATATGGCATACGTTGATTGAGAAAATTGTATACTCTAGATCCTGCTCTAGTTAGAGTTGAGCATCTTCACATTCGGTATTTCGCAAGTCTGTGCAGACAAGCGTGAGAGTCGTCTTACGAGTCTTTCGCACCTTCATCATCGTGCTTAAGAACTCTTAACACGTGCTCTCTCCATTCATTTTCTATTCGATGGCAGTTAAAATCGATGCAATTCGAGTGGCAGGCCCACTAGCAGTTGACGAGCTTGTCGTTGTCGAGCTGGAGCGCGGGCGGCACCGCTCAGAGACAGAGCCTGTGCCCGCAGGTGCTGCGAGAGCGGCCTGGCAAGCGCTACCGCCACTAATGGTGCCGGTTACCCTCTTTCGTGATGCGAAGGGCCACTACAGGGGCAAGCAATTTACGCTGCGCTTGAAACGAGCAAACGATCGAAAGGTAACACAAACCCCCCCTCTACCAACTCGAGACTAGACTTTCTTCGCCGCGAATTATATCATGATCCGTATGTGAATTATATGCTTGCTACAACTGCGCAAGTGCTTTTCACGCTGCTCTTGTAAAATTTAAATTGCACGCTCTTGTTCTCTTTTGCATGAATGGGTACATACACACTCTGTGCAGGCGCCGCCTCTCGCCACCATGGCAGCTCTTGACGCCGCTGACCTCGCAGTAGGCGACACCAGCCATCCGCCACCTTACCAATGGACCACATTCAAGCTGGAGGATGCAGACGCGATGGCAAAAACGAGCCAGCCAGGCCGTACTGGCGTTGCTTCCGTGGAGAGCACTAGCAGCAGCAACGGCAACCCAAGCGCTGATACGGCGGGCATGACGGTGCGCGTCTGCTGTGCCTTTGAACGCGAGGGCGCTCGCAGCGTGAGTGTAAGCCGTGGCAGCAGCAGTGCTAGCACTGATGGTGATGGTGCGAACAGCTCACACGTTGACGACAGCCAGCAGAGCATGGGTGAACTACGAGAGGACTACGAAGAAGGCGGAGAAATGTCAGCCAATGGTTCCGCGTTGTTGGATGCAGCGCTGCTGGAGCAATTGTTGAACCGTGGGCCTGATGTCGACGAAGAGCAGGTCTTCATACATGTGCAGTTTAGTAGGTTGATTGTCACTTATTGAAATTCACTAATGGAAAGAGGACATACCCGCGTGCCACGCTACTCGCCTCCCCGTCCCGTACCCCCCCCCCCCCTCCCTGCATCATCATTGTCAAGGCCGCTCACTTTTCTTATGAACTTCCTTGGGGTCAATCACACAGGTACAAGCGGAGCTCTTAGCTGCTGCGCTGACGTCAAAAACAGGCGAAGAAGAGGACGGAGAAGGCGGATATGGCGACCAAAACCATTCCATTCACACTTTAACAGCGTCCCTGTCTGGCCACAGCTCGGGGAGCTTCGAACCCTCCGATGAGCGACGCGCTTCGAACAGTGAAAGGTCGTCGTCAAGCTCCACAAATTCGTCGCCTCGCGCGGGCAGTGACACTCGCGTGAAGCGGCATGTGCTAGGAGGCAAGCGAGCAGCAGCTGCTGCAGCGGCCGCGGCTTCGGGGAACAGCGAAGGCAAAGGAGGAGCATCTAGCTCATTTGAAAGAGGAGGCGGCAGTGGAGGCGGCAGCGGTGGAAGGCTCTCCGCGTCCCCATCGCCGTTTCGCCAGGCCGCCGTCGCCGAAGAATTGGCGAGGCAACTGCGAGTCGCTCGCAGCGAGCGTGACGATGCCCTGGCGCAAGTGTCCGCGATGAAGCGAAGTGGCCTGAAAGGCACGGAAGCGGCCGATGAAGAGGCAGCTGCGGCGGCGAGGCTACTGGCCCAGGAAAAAGCACGGGCAGAGGCAGCCGAGTTGCGCGCCGCTACGGCCGAAGGTGCTAGAGCTTCCGCGCAGGCAGAGTCTCAACAGATGAAAGCAACGGCTGAGAGTTTAGAGGAACAGCTGCGGAGTGCAGCGAGAGCCAGTGCAAAAGCTGTGGCGCGAGCAGAAGCCGAGGGAGAGCGAGCGCGAGAAGCCGAACAACGCGCTGAAGCAGCTGAGGCTCGAGCCAATGCGCCGAATTCAGAGGAGCATGCCTCAGGTACATTAGGAAGGGCTGTTTAATTTGTGCGGGTGCTTGCGAATCAAATTGCAGTAGTCTGCACAATCTTACAGTGAAATAGACCCTCCTCTTTCCTGAATTGACCTCTCCTCGTGTGTTTGCTGCCCTCATTTTGCACCACTACCACTACCTCAAGCAGGCAGCAGTAACGGCGATCGCGACGAGGAGCTCGTGAAGGCCTTGCGAGCTCAGCTGGCCATGACCCAAGATTTAGTGGCCTCCACCAAGGCAGAACTCGAATCCCAAGCCGAAGAGCAGAACGATTTGCGAGAGACTGCTGCGGCAGCTGCAGGCGCTGCCAGGCATGCCACTGGTCGAGCACAGGTGCATTCACGTGGAGAAATTGTGTTCATATATCGAAAGACAAGAGAAATTGTGCACACTCTTTCTCTCTTCTCCTTGTGCCTTTATACTTCACCTCACTTTTGTTACCACTGTTGTATATTGTTCCATCAAAAGACGGCGGAGGCGCGCATCGCCGAGCTTGAGTCCTCTCTCCTTGAACTTGAAGCCACCTCCGGCCAAGCCTCCGAAGAATCAGAGATGCGAGAAGGCGCTTTGAAGGCCATGGCGCAATATCGACTCAAAGAATTGGAGGAAGAGCTAGCAGCGGAGAAAGCTTACCGACAAGAATACGAGAAAGAAAAAGAGGCTAGGGAGGCCAAGGAGAAGGATGAAAAGGAGGCGGCTCAGGCAAGTGTGCATGAAAGCGAGGCTGCTGCCTCTTCGTCATCTGCTGCTCAGAATAAGGCGCTTGAGGAGGCTCAAGCCGCTGCTAGTGCTAGCGCGGAGGCGTGCGCTGCGGCCGAGGCGAGAGCCAGCGCAGCAGAGGCCAGCTTGCAAGAAGCCAACGAGAAAATGAGCACCATGAAGAAGGGCATGGCGAGTGTCGAAGCACATGTGCTCAAATTGGAAGCGAGCGCCCTGCAAGCGAACGAGTCGAGTGCACGCGAGCGCAAGGCAGTAGACGCGCTGCGAGCCGCGAAGAGACTGGCGAAAAATGTGCAGAAACGGCTCAAAGCTGCTCTAACTGCAGCTGGCATTGAACTACCGCCACTGCCACCAGCCAAAAAGACTCCTTCTTCTACTCCAGAGCATGTGTCCCAGGAGGGAGATGGCGCCAGCAGCAGCAGCAGCAGCAGTGAAGGCGGCGAAGATGAGGCTGCCCTAATACAATCGTTGGTGGAAGAATTGGGGCGACGGCATAGGGCGAAGGAAGACTTGCAACAAGAACTCAAAGAGGCTCAAGACTTAGCAGCTGATACACGGGCAAAGTTGCAAGCCTCAGAAGCTGAATCTGCTCGTGTAGCTGCTGAAGTAGCAGCATCCTCGACAGCTGCTGCCACCAGCACTACGGCCAACACAGCAGCAACCGCAGCCCGCGTGTCTGAGTTGGAGGCACGGTGTGCTCGAGCTCTATCGGAATGCGCCGAGGCCAAGAGGCGGGAGGTAGTGGCTACGCGCACCGCTGTAGATGCGCTGAGGGGTGTAGAAGCTCAACACGCGAAGGAGATGGCAGGTTTGAAGGAAGAGCTGTCGCAGAGGGCAAAGGCGAGCGATGGAAAGCGAGAAGGGACTGCTGCTGGTGCTAACGGGGAAGGTGACACTCTTATTTTTATTTGTAAGGGCGAGTTGAGGGAAGACAATCTCTTGAAATGTATACTTGGAAGGGTATCACGTCCTATGCAAACTTCATTTGTGTGTCGGTCTCTTCTATTCTATTTCCAGCAGGCGACGAGGCCATCGTGAAGAACATGCCTTTGCGCGACGCCGCGATCATCGTGTGGGCGAGACTGCGCACTTTGTCGGAACATGACCCTTCGGCCACCAAGGAATTGTTGGAGTCCTTGGATGCGCGTGACTTTACGGCATCGCTGGAGGCGGCAGGATTGGCCACGAGCAATAACCACACTGTGCTGGTAGGAGACACATCTTCGAGGGAGAGCGCGCGGGTTACAACAATATTTTCAATCATGAACTCGTCCTCTCTCTCCCTCTGCTTGTACTTTTCTTTTACCAATCCCCGCTCTCGAAGTTATATTATATATATGTCACCTCTGAAATTTTATGGCATGCTTTCAAAATTTGCAGGTGGCAAAAGTCGCCGAACTCGAAGAGATTGTAGGGCAGCTCACAGAAGAGCGCCAAGAACTAGAGCAGAGTCATGCGGAGGTCTTGGAGACGCAGGTGAATAACGCTCGACAAACTTTCTTTTCTTCTTTTCCCCCAAAACAACTGTCTCAACAAATCTGTCACAATACGTTGCCCTTTCCGTTTCTTGGTCTTTGCTGGCTATGACACCACAGGAGCGCAAAGTTGCTGACTTGAGTAAAGAGATGGAAGACCTGAAAAAGGCCCTTGCCATAGCTACCACCGAACAACAAACGGCCAAAGCAGCAGCTGCGAAGGTGACATGAGAGAGAGGGGTAGCTAGTGATATGTTCATTTGGTAGGTAACTGCATGTCGATATCTCCTCTTCTATGGTAACCTCCCCATTGCACCTGTTCTTCGCTTGATCGTTGCTGTTGCCGTTCTTGATTCATTCTCTACAGGCGGCCGCGGCGCTGGCGAACCACAGCGGGGATGATGCTCTCGCGAAGGCACAGAAAGAGCGAGAAGAAGCGGTGAAGCTGATGAAAGAGGCTGGCAAGCGAGAGAAGGAGCTAGGAGCCAAAGAGGCAGCGCTGCAATACGACAAACTACGCGCCCAAGACAAGGAGCAGGTGGGTTAGGGTTGACGGTATAAGTAGTAATAGAAGAAGGCTCATGTCGTAGTGCTGATTGCTAGTATCAGAAGATTACATTAAGCTCTCTATGGGCTTCAAACGTGCTCCACGCATATTCTCCTTTTGCCTTCGCTTCTGTACGCCCGCAACTCTTTGTTGGTTTGTTCCGATGCTGCGCGCATTGAGCTGATGATTGTTTCACGTGGCACTGCCATGATCACAGGAAATGCTGTCGCTGGTCGTGCAAGCGAAGCTCAATTACGCGCAGGCCAAGGAGCAAGTGGACTCTTTGAAGCGAGACAACGCAAGGCTGGGCAGTTTAGTAAGCGACGTGAAAGGGCAGTTGGCGAATGCGAAAGCAGTGCAAGAGGACATTGAGGCCACCTGTCAACACGCCCTGGCTGACCGAGCCGAGGCTTTGCGCGAATTAGAGTCTTTGAAAGCAAAGAGCAGCCGCTCGTCGTCCTTCTTTTCCCGCTCCTAAGCTAGTGGACGCGTTTACATATTGATTCAGTTGCCACTGCGACTTCGTCAATCCTTTTTAGGGATTAGATTATAAAATGATACATGCCAAATCACCTTTTTTTTCGTGTGTGTGCTGCGGTAAGTAAGAAGTAAGAAGGAATAACGAGCGACGTTTCGACCGTTAACGATTAATCGCTATCCGAATCCGAACCCCAGTTATGCGCTTGGATAAGATATAGAGATATACAGCAACGGCCCAGAACATGGAGAAACCTCCGTGACATCCGAGACAGAGAAAGGGGCGCCCCAACAAGCAACAAGGTGCTACTTACTGTCTAGTGTCTAGTGACTAGTGAATCGACCGCAATGGGCTGCTGATGCAAGCTTGGTTCCATAATTCCAGAACGCTTTGCTTTGAAGCTTTGAAGTAGTTTGATAGCGAGCGCCCCCGAAGCCCCCGAATGGAATTGATTGCTGTGTAAGTCGTAAGGCGATGGTTAAAATGTGCACAGTGTCACAGTGCTTTTTAACAAGATGCCGACGTGCGTTTCTTGTCGCGCCTACCCTGGGATAGAACCAGCAGCATCCTTGTGCATGCTTTCATGACAGTCAGAATATAATATACTGTAGTATTAACAGGTTGTTAACAGGTTCAACGGACCTGTTGTTGTTATTGTTAGTAGAAGCTGCTAGCAGGACTGTCGCGGCATCCCTAATCCGAGACGACCGAAATTACGGTAACATAATTATTCCAGAATTTCCAAAACCGAATTATAATATTTCCGAAACTCCCGAAATCCGAAATTGCGTTCCGAAACATAAATATAATCGCGCAATTCGCACTCCAGCGCATGGGCATGGCAGATTTCGGTAGCGCAGTCGAATTCATCTCCACTTTTTTCAATTCTAAATCTTACGCCTGCCACACGGCACGGTGCGCGTCGCGTTTACTTACCCCTATATCATGCACTTGGGTGTTGGGTGCGTTTGTGTTATGTGTATCTTCCTTTGTTCTTTGTTTATTTTGATACTCGGGAGCCGTCGGGAGAGCAGTTCAGGCACCAGAAGCTAGAAGTGCCGAGTGGCACGAATGAACCATGAATAAATTATGTCGAGGAGATATCGCTTCGTCTTGGAAGCGCTCGGGACAATGATTTATAGGCCCTTTTCATACGCCACAGCAACACGCAAATATTTTTTCGAATCAGACATGAGCATGACCAAAACTGTCAGCACGACGAGAGATTAGTCGAAGGCACACAGCTTATTGCTGACTCCATCGGGAAATTCACAGGTCGACCAAGAGGAGCTGCTGTCTCGTCATATTTGCGCGCAGCTTCGTCTTCTCTGTCGAAACGTCCAAGGGATTTTCTTCTCCCGTCGACTTTGATGCCTGCTTCCCATTTCTTGCCCCGCTTCGTTACGCCACGATACTTGGAAGTGCCACGCTTGATGGCTTGAGCCTGACTTTCTTGGGGGAAATTGACCGGGTAGCCTAGTGCTATTGCCCGCTTGTCATAAGCACGCGCAGCTTCTTCCTCGTTGTCAAAGCTACCAAGGTGAACACACTTGCCACCATTTTCAATTCTAGCTATCCACCGCTTCCACTGTGGCTTTCGCATAACACCAACATACTGAGATGCCCTGGCCGCTGATGCTTGTCTTAGCTCACTCTCACCAGGAAAATTTCTTCGGGGTAGATGTAGATGACAGAAGAAGTGGTTGTCAACAGCGTGAGCTGCTTCTTCTTCGCTTTCAAAACAGCCAAGAAACGTACGATCGCCATAATTGACACCAAATGCTTCCCATATGCTTTCATCAAGATTCCAGCAAACACCTTCATACTTCGATGCTCCGTTTTTTTTTGCCTTTTTGTGGTCATCGTTGGTGGGGAAATTAACGGGCCTACCAAGAGGTCCAGCACGCTCGTCGAACATCCGAGCGGCAGCCTTCTCATTTTTAAAATAGCCCAAGTGTACTCCTTTGCCGCCAATTGTAATTTGAGCACGCCATTTTAAGTCCCTGGTACTCCAGCAAACGCCAGTATACCGAGACTTGATGCCATGAGTCCCTTTCTTTGCCGCCTGGGTTTGACCAGGACCAGGGAAATTGAGAGGCATACCAAGTGGAGCAGCTCGTGCGTCGAAGGCGCGGGCCGCATCAACTTCATCAAGAAAATTTCCCAAGTAATTTATTTTACCTTCGATGCCTATTTTAGCCGCCCACTTTTGACCAACACGATTCCAGGTGACTCCAACGTACTTAGACTTGAAAGATGGCGCCGTAGACGCTTGTGGAAGAGTTGACAAAACGCAAGCAAGAGGCTTGAACTTCAAATTTGCGAGCGTGTGCTTTAGAGACCACAATAGGTTAAACTGAAATTGAGTGAGCATCGAGGCTCTGACTAGGGCGATGTTGTGTACCGTTCATACAAGTGCTGATTAAAGCCTCATTGTAAAAGCGTACATCATGTCATCATGTCTCAGTACTACTATGCAGCGCCCGGATTTCGTTAGTGTATGGGAAACGAACTAAACTGGAAAAAAAGTACGCCTATTTAAATATAACGAACTCAAACGGAACAGAAGTTCGCTTTCGCCAGAATTAACGAACACAAACGAACACAGGGTTCGGTTTTCGAAAGACAACCGAACCCGGCCTAAACGAACAAAGGGTTCGGTGATATCGCCGTGTTCGTTAATATTCGGCGAACGCGCACGCCAAAAAAAAGCGGAATCCGGCCTCGACCTTCCATGATTCGAGGTGGCCGTTATCTGCATTCACGAAATTACGTCCGTAGGACAAAAAGCATCAAATTTATAGCCATAAGTGGTGCTTTTGCGCAAACGACGACCAGCTGGCAGGCGGATTCTGTTACCCAGGAATTATCGACCCCGAACCGAACTGAAGTTCGCTTTCGTCAAAATTAACGAACTCAAACGAAAAAAGGAGTTCGGCTTTTGAAAAACTAACGAACCCGGCCTAAACGAACAAAAAGTTCGTTAAAATCGCCGTGTTCGTTAATATTCGGCGAACTCCACTAACGAATTCCGGGCGCCGCTACTTTGGAGTTCTTTTCTAATATACTAAGGAAAAATAGAAAAATCAAAATTCGACCATGGCACTTGCAAGGTTCGCAACCTTGCTAGCTCGAAAGAGCTGCTCATTCTACATGTCGCACTCCTTTTAAAATCTTCTAGCGATACAATTGACGGAAGCTACGAGCTGTCGAAGTTCGTGTCGAGCGGTGTAGATACTTGCACACTAGAGCACGGTGTAGCACACGGTGTTTCAGAACATTGCGACGCTGTCGTCAAGGTTTCGAGCTTTAGAGGCACCTGCAGTCAAGCTCGAAGTGTAGTGTGAAAGTCTATCACTCTTGCAGCGTTACCTGAAATGCTGTGACGCTCCAAGGCGATGAACATGGTGTCGAACAGCGCTTGGCTACTAGCGAACAAGCACTGTTCGACGCAAGCTTTGACAGCTCGTAGCTTCCGTCAGTCGCATCGTTCGGAGATTTTGAAAAGAGTGCGACACGTAGAATGAGGAGCTCTTTCGAGCTAGCAAGCTTTCGAACCTTGCAAGTGTCATGGTCGAATGACTGACCGTTTTTTTTTCCAAAAATGGGCGAATGCCGGGAGGTGCTGGGCGGCGGACCAGCACCTCCTTCGAAGCTATAAACGCTTCGAGTGCAACCGGGATCTCAAACTTAGTGAGGTAAGGTGTT